>Ga0302324_100006695_pt1 | contig 24722 bp, 24 predicted proteins | sample Palsa_T0_1_FD_201949 | JGI IMG/M metagenome (GOLD analysis project Ga0302324, IMG submission 201949) | Peat permafrost microbial communities from Stordalen Mire near Abisko, Sweden - Palsa_T0_1 | ecosystem: Environmental > Terrestrial > Soil > Palsa > Peat permafrost | place: Sweden: Abisko... | reverse complement strand
GATTTGCGGCAGGTGGCGGTGGTGGGGGATACACCATTGGACATCTCCGCGGCCCAGGGCGCGGGCGTCGTCTCGATCGGCGTGGCCACGGGCAAATACGACCTCGACGAAATGCGCGCGGCGAACCCCGACTATGCGCTCGCCGACCTGACCGAGCCGTTCCCAGACGTCCCCGGCTGACACAGCCGGTGGCCGGCGGCGCTCTCAGTGAGGGCAGCGCGACCGGCTCAGCGAGAAGGACGGCGAGTCTCAGCGAGGCTGGACGACCAGCGTCTGAAACGCGCGTCCGACCGGGCCGTGCTCGTCGTGCAGCACGCTCTCAGCCGTGCCGATCCCGTCGGCGTGCAGCAGCGTGTGCGCGTCGAGCCCGATCCACTCGCCTTGCGGCTGGCGCCACAGGTGGATTGTCAGGTCGGCGTTGATGAACAGGTAGTCCTCGAACGGCAGCGCCGCGCTCACACCGTTGCCGAAGTCCGCGGTCGCGACAAGCCGCACCAGGGCGCTCGCCTGCTCGCCCGGCAGAAGCGGCTGGCGCAGGCGCATCCACACTTTGCCCGGACCTTGATCCCAGGGATCGGTCAGCCAGCTCATCTCCATGCCCGTGCTCGCCAGGCTCGTCCCCGCCTCCTTGTTCAGCGCGAACTTTGTCGCCTTGCCGTGTTCCGGCCCGGGCATTGCCTCGGTCGGCGCCTGGGCGCGATCGGGCAGGCCCGCCGGGACCGGCTGGATCCGCAGCGCGCTCGCGCGGCAGACCATATCCTCGCCGGCCGACCCGACATCGGCGCTGAGCTCGGCCACCAGCTCCTGCACGCGGCGTCCCTTGCGCACGATGCGCGTCGTCAGAGTCAGCGGCGCGAGCGGGATCGGCTTCAGGAACTCGAACCCCAGCCGCGCGAGCGGCAGCTCCGCGCCCGGCTCGACCCGCTCGAAGGCCCGCGCGATCAGCGCCGCCGGCGCCCCGCCGTGCAGCGCCCGAGGATCCCACGGCCCCCGCGCGTGCTCGGTCGGCTCGAAGCGACCGTCCCCGATGGGGATGAAGATGCTGTCAGCCATCGCCGCGCGGCGCTCAGTTAGCCGGCAGACCGGCCACGAAATCCGCCAGCTTGCCGGGGTCGCGCAGCGGCGGCCCGTGACCGAAGCACGCCAGCGCAGGCCTCAGCTCGGCCAGTCTGCGCGCGGACTCGCGGTTGCGCGCCGGGTCAGGGGTGGCGAACGCCAGCGGTTCGTGCAGGCCGGTGATACCGGTCGTTGGGTTCATGTTCACGAGCACATCGCCGACGATCAGCACCCGGTCGCGCTCGCGCCAGAGGGACACGTGACCGGGTGTGTGCCCCGGCGTCTCGAGCACGGTGAAGCCGGCCACCTCGTCGCCCTCGGTGAGTGCGCGGGCCACCGGGTGGGGAGGACCGACCCAGAGGCGCTCTTGCAGGCGGCGGACGATGCGGGGCGCGTTCCGTGCGATCACATTGCCGGGGATCTCCATCGCGGGGACGTCAGCCTGGCCGCACCACAGCGGGATGCCGAGCTGCTCGCAGATCGCGTGGCTCGAGCCCTGATGATCGGGATGGACGTGGGTCAGCGCGTGTGCGGTCACGGTCTTCCCGGCGATCTGGCGCATGATCCGCTTCTCGGCCTGCCGCGTTGCCGCATCGATCAGGACGTCGCCGATGAGGTAAACGTTGATTGCGTTCTTTGGCCGGCCCTTCAGTTGGTAAACGTCCTCGGCCAGTTGCTTCATGGGCATACCCTATCCGCGGCGCTGCTCCCACGAGAAGCCCCGCACCGCGAACCATCCTCCGAACACGCCCCAGCCCGCGATCACGGCGAGCGCGCCGAGGTTGCTGCCGAGGCTCGATCCCGTCACGATCGCCCCGCTCAACCCTTCGATCAGCGGCTTCAACGGCAGCGCGTCGGCGACGTTGCGCAGCAGCGCCGGGGCGCTCGCCGTGTCGAACGCGTAGAACGAGACGAACACAACCGGCAAGAACACCGCGTTCACATACGCCGCCGTCGACTCGAAGTTCGGGATCAAGTGCGCGAACGCCACGCCGAGCGCGGCGAAGCACACGACGCCAACCACCACAAAAACGATCAGCTCACCCCAGTGCGCCGGCCAGCCGATTCCGAAGAAGATCCGCCCGGCGAGCACGACGATCGCGATCTGCAGCGCCGTGTTCGTGACCGCGTTTCCGGCGACGCCGCCGAAGTAGGACCCGGTGGGCAGTGGCGTCCCGCGGATGCGCTTCAGAACGCCTCGCTCGCGTAGGAACACGATGTTGTAGGCGAGCGCCGTGAACGTCGTCGACATCACGCTCATGCCCGCGATCGCCGGCACGAGCTTGTTCAGGTCGCTCTGGTGGCCGTGCAGGATCGCGCCGCCGCCGACGAGGAACAGCAAAGGCAGCACGAAGTTGAAGAACGCCGCGCTCGGGTTGCGCCAGAACATCCTCCGCTCCAAGCGGTACTGGCGCCAGGCGAGAGTGACAGCGTCACTCATCTGCGGTCAGCTCCAGATACACGTCCTCGAGCGTCGGGCGCCCGACGCTCAACTCCTCCAGGCGCTCGCCTCGCGCCAATGCCTCCGCCGTGATCTCGTTCAGCAGACGCGTCGGATCCTCGGTCTGGCGCTCGACCCGCGCGCCGTTCAGATCTCTGTAGGCGATCGTGTACTGCGCCGCTCCGGGTGGATGGGTTCCTAATTCCCGCGGCGGGCCGACTGCGAGCACGCGGCCGTCCTTCACAATCGCCACCCGATCCGCGAGCGCCTGCGCCTCGTCGAGGTAGTGCGTCGTCAGCAGGATCGTCTTCCCGCCTTCGCGCAGGTTCCGCACCGTCTCCCAGGCGTCGCGCCGCGCGGCAGGGTCGAAGCCGGTCGTCGGCTCGTCGAGGAAGATCAGCTCGGGGTCGCCCACCAGCGCCAGTGCGAAATCGAGCCGGCGCAGCTGCCCTCCCGACAAGGTGCGGCTGCGTGCGTCGGCCTTCTCTTGCAACCCAGCCAGCTGCAACACCTCCTCGACATCGCGCGGCTTTGGATAAAAGCTCGCCCAGTGTTGCAACGCCTCGCGCGGGGTCACGTGGCTGTAGATGCCGCTGCTTTGCAGCACGATTCCGATCCGCTTTCTCAGCTCGATCTGCCTGCGCGCCGGGTCATACCCCAGCACCGACACATCGCCGCCCGTGCGCGTTCGGTAGCCCTCCAAGATCTCGACCGTCGTTGTCTTGCCCGCGCCGTTTGGCCCGAGCAGGCCGAACACCTCGCCGCGCTTGACCGTGATGTCGATCCCGCGCACCGCCTCGTGCTCGCCGTAGCGCTTACTCAGACCCCGTACCTCGATCGCGGCGCTCGCGTCGGCTACCAGTGCACGCCCCTCGTCAACGTCGCCATCGCGATCTGCTCGAACGAGGCTCGCTCCTCCGTGTCTTTGTGCCCCTTCGAGGCGGCTGAGTCGGGGAACACACGGTAGGCGAGGTGCAGCAACTGGTCGACCGCGCGCGGCGCGAGCGTGTACGCGACCTCGCCGAACGTTCCCAAGCGCGTACCCATGTGCTTCGGGCGCGTGCGCAGCGCTTCGCAGATCATGTCGCCCGCCTCCTCCGGCGTGATCGCGGGGAACGCGTCGTACATTTTCGTCGGGGCGATCATCGGTGTGCGCACGAGCGGCATGTGGATCGTCGTGAAGGTCACGCCGTCGCCGATCACCTCGCTCGATACGACTCTCGTGAAAGCGTCGAGGGCCGCCTTCGAGGCCACGTAGGCGGAAAAGCGTGGTGGGTTGGTCTGCACGCCGATCGAGGAGATGTTCACGATGTGTCCCGACCCTCGCTCGCGCATGTGCCCCATCAGCCCGATGATCAGCTTGACCGCGCCGAAGTAGTTCAGCTGCATCGTCCGTTCGAAGTCGTGAAAGCGGTCGTAGCTGAGCGCGATCGAGCGCCTGATCGAGCGCCCCGCGTTGTTCACGAGCATGTCCACATTGCGGTGGTCGGCCAGCACCCGTTCGACCAGCCGGTCGACCGACTCCATATCCGACAGGTCCGCTGCGTACACGTACGCCGTGCCGCCGCCCGCGACGATCTCGGCGCGCAGCTCCTCGAGTTTCTCCACATTTCTCGCAACGAGCAGCGGAACCCCGCCCGCGGCCGCGACTTTCAGCGCCGCCGACCAGCCGATTCCCGACGAGGCGCCCGTGATCAGCACGTGCTTGCCCGTCAGCTCCTCCTGCAGCGAGCGTCCTCGCGTGAGACCACTGTCCATCTCGCGCTCCCAGTAGTCCCACAGCCGCGGCGCGTAGTCGTGCAGTGCGGGCGGGCTCTCGAGCGCCGAGCCCTTCAGCGCCCTGCCGGTCTCGCGCGTGTCGAACTCGGGCCTCAGCTCCATGTGCTCGATCACCTCCACCGGGATGCCGAGCTCGCGCAGGGTGATGCTCTGCGCTTGGTGCAGCGGCGGCAGCGCCAAGGCGAACTTCAGCGGCCACCTCGGCACTATGTCGGTCAACCGTTTGTCGACGCTCACAGCGACCCGCGGCGCGTGCGCGGCGGCCGCGAACTCGTTGTACAGCTCGTCCACTTTCTGTCCCCGCGGGTCCGTCAGGTGGAAGGCGTGGCCGTCGAGGTCGGGCTCGTGCGCGATGTGGTCGAGCGCGCCGGCGACCCAGTCGACTGGGACGACGTTCGTCTTGCCCAGGTCGAGTCCCACCAGCGGCATCCACTCGGGGACCAGTTTCCGCGTGCGCTGGATCGCCTTGAAGAAGTAGTACGGGCCGTCGACCTTGTCCATCTCGCCGGTCTGCGAATCCCCCACGACGACCCCCGGGCGGTACACGCGCCAGGGCACATACGGCTGCTCGCGCACGATCCGCTCGGACTCGAACTTCGTGCGGTGGTAGGGCGAGGGCAGCTTCTGTCCCTCGTCGAACATCTCCTCCTCGAAGCGTCCCTTGTACTCGCCGGCGACGGCGATCGAGGAGACATGGTGCAGGCGCTTGACCTCCAGCGCCCGCGCCAGCTCGACCGCGTGCGTCGTGCCGCCCACGTTTGTCGCCGTGTTCTGCTCGGCCGGTGCGGTCATGTCGTAGATCGCTGCGAGGTGGAAGAAGTGCTCGATCTTGCCCCGCAGCTCTGCCGTCTGCTCAGCCTCGACTCCCAGCAGTGGTCGCCGCAGGTCCCCGATTACCGGCTGCACGCGCTTGGCGGCAGCCACCCCCAGCAGCGCTCCCCAGCGCTCGATCAGATCCTCCAGCCTGCCGGTCGAGCCCGCGCGCACGAGCACGTACACCTTGCCCTGGCGCTTATCGAGCAATAGCTCGATCAGACGGCGTCCAATAAAACCGGTTGCTCCTGTTACGAAGTAGGCCATCTCTCAGGCGAGCATATCCCTATGCCCTTGCGCCAGCCCCGCCGCGGCCCTCGCCGGCCGCGAAGCGCCTCGCCCCGCGCTGGCCTGCTGCGAACACCTCCGGCCCCGCCTTCGCCTCCAGCGCCAGACCCTCGGCGAGCGTCATCCCCAAACCCTCGATCGCCGCGCGGCGATCGGCGAGCATCGTCTCCTGTGGGAACCGCGCCAGCCCCTCGGCGAGCTCCAGCGCGCGCTCCAGATGCTTGCCGGTGGGGACGACCTCGGTCAGCAGGCCCATACCCAGCGCCTCTTGCGCGTCGATCATCCGCCCGGTCAGGATCAGATCGAGCGCGCGTCCCTGCCCGACGATCCGCGGCAGGCGCTGGGTGCCGCCGTCGATCAGCGGCACGCCCCAGCGGCGCTCGGGATAGCCCAGCGTCGAGTCCGCCGTCGCGATTCGCAGATCGCACCACAGCGCCAGCTCCAGCCCGCCCGCCAGGCAGAAGCCCGAGATCGCCGCAATCGTCGGCTTTGACGGCGTCAACCGCGTGAAGCCCATCGGGCCCTCGTCCGCCATCAGGCGCGCCGTGAAGGTCTCGGTCGCCTTCAGGTCCGCTCCGGCGCAGAAGGCGATGTCGCCCGCGCCCGTCAGCACCAGCACCCGTGCCTGCTCGTCGGCCTCGAAGCGTGTGTACGCCTCGTGCAACGCTACTGCCGTGGGACCGTCGACCGCATTCCGTCGCTCCTGGCGATCGATGCTCACCAGGGCCGCGGCGCCCTTGCGCTCGTATCGGACGGCGCTCATCTGTTCACCGTGGGCATGTCAGGGCGAGCAGCGGTTCGAGGGTCAAGCTGGACGCGGACGCAGTGAGCGAAGCGTGCTGGCCGATCGGGGATCCCGATGATTCACGATCGGTAGGCGGGCGATCGAGGACAAAGTCCAGCGCCGGCCATCGGGCCGCTGCTACCAGCCGCCGCGCCACTGGGCGTTGCCCGCGCGCGACTTCTGTGCGGCTTTCCGTGCTTCCTTGCGCTTCTCCAGATGTTTCTGCAACATGCTCATCGCGAACACGAACGTCGGGAAGAAGACGATCAGGATGAAGCCGGCGTCCACCACGACTTTGTCGTTCGTGGCGCCGTAAAATCCGCGACCGTCGTTTTCGGTTTCGGCCAGTGCCACCGGCGCGAGCACCAGCAGCAGCAGGATCGACGAGGTGAAGGTGGCCAGCAGGCGACGCATCGCGCGCTGGATGCTACCGAAGCGCGCGCTCGGAACGCTGCCACGGCGGACCTGTCGAAGACCTCGTAAAGCCGGCTCATCTGAACCGTGGTGGGCGGACCGATTTGGGGGAAGGCTCGGCGCGGCGCCTACCATCAGCTGCCGATGGCCGTACTGATCGCATCCGACCTGCACAAGGACATGGCCGGGCAGCCGCTGCTGCGTGGGGTCTCGTTCAAGCTCGAGCACCGCACGCGCATGACGATCGCCGGGCGCAATGGCGCGGGCAAGACGACGCTGCTGCGGATGCTCTCAGGCGAGGAGTCGATCGACCGTGGCGAGTTGAGCCTGGCCAAAGGCGCGCGGATCATGCTGCATGACCAGCGCCCCCCGCGCGAGCGCGGCCGCCCGCTGCGCGAGTACGTGCTCTCGGGCTGCGTCGAGGAGCTTCAGATCGAGGCCGAGCTGGCCGAGCTCGAGCAGCGCATGGCGGACGGGGCGGTCGACGAGGCGCTACTCGCCCGCTATTCGCGCGCGCAGGCTCGGTTGGAGGCTCGCGGCGGCTACCTCTGGCGCGATCGGGCCACCTCGATGGCACGCGGTTTGGGATTCTCCGAAGAGGATCTCGACCGTGGGCTGGACACCTTCTCTGGCGGCCAGCTCACGCGCGCCTCGCTCGCCCGCGCGCTCGCCACCTCGGCGGAGGTTTTGCTGCTCGACGAGCCGACGAACCATTTGGATATCGAGTCCTTGGAGTGGCTCGAGCAGACGCTCGTCTCACTTGACGCCGCGATCGTCTTGGTGGCGCACGACCGCTGGTTCCTGGAGGCTGTTGGCACCGCCGTCCTCGAGCTGGAGGCCGGCCGCTCGCGCTTCTTCTCGGGAACCTGGCACCAGTGGCGCCGCGAACAGGCCGCGCGGGAGATAGCTCTGGGCAAGTCGATCGACAAGCAGCAAGCCGAGATCGAGCGCATGGAGCGCTTCATCGAGCGCTTCCGCGCGAAGGCCACCAAGGCCCGCCAGGCGCAGTCGCGCGTGAAGCAGCTCTCAAAGATCGAGCGGATCGAAAAGGATCCCCGCGATGGGAAGGGGTTGGAGTTCGAGTTCTCCGCACCTGAGCGCTCAGGCCGGGTCATCTTCGAGCTCTTGGACGGGCGCGTCGAGGTGGGTAAGCCTGCAATCACCTTGCTGGAGCACGCTGAATTGTGGCTGGAGCGAGGCGAGCACGTCTCCTTGGTCGGGCCCAACGGCACGGGCAAGACGACTTTGATCGAGACGCTCGCCGGGCGCCGGCCGCTCGCGGCGGGGAGGCTCAGCACCGGGCACAACGTCACGCTCGGCTACCTCTCCCAGCACGCCGAGGAGCTCGGCGCCGGCGGGCACCCCGGCCAGAGCGTGCTCGAGGCCGCGGCGCGTGCCACGGGGTTGGCGCCGAACAAGGCGCGCGCGCTGCTCGGGCGTTTCCTGTTCTCCGGCGAGGAGGCCGAGAAGCCCCTGGACGGCCTCTCGGGCGGCGAGCGCCGGCGCCTGTCGCTGGCGGTGCTCGTCGGCGCCGCGCACACGCCCAACGTGTTGATCCTCGACGAGCCCACGAACCATCTCGACATCGAGTCCCGCGAGGCTTTAGAGGATGCGCTGCGTGGCTTTCCGGGAGCGATCCTGCTCGTCTCCCACGACCGGGCGCTGCTCGACGCGGTCGGCACGCGCACCGTCGCGGTCGAGGATCGCGCACTGCGCAGCTACGAGGGCGGCTGGCCGGAGTACGTGCGGGTGCGCGAAGAGCGCCGGGCCGAATCCTCAGGTGGGGCGGCCTCACCCGGCGCGAGGGACGCGGCGGCGCGGACGGCCGGCGCCGACGGCGGGTCCGTCCGGTCTGCCACCACTAACCACGCCACCACTAACCACAACTCCAGCCCCGACAACGACGCCGGATCCGCCAAGCAGATCAAGTCGAAGGCAAAGGGACCGTCGAAGAACCGCCTGACGGCGCAACAGCAGGCGGAGCGCTCGGTCGAGGAGGCTGAGGCCGCGATGCGTGCGCTGGAGGACGAGCTGGCCGACCCGGCGGTGTGGGCAACGCAGTACGAGTCGGCCAAGTCCGAGGCTCGCCACACCGCCGCGCGGCGAGTCGTGGAGGAGGCGTACACGCGGCTCGAGGCGCTCGTCGACTGACCTAAACTTCTTGAGATGGACAGCCTGAAGACCGCGCGCAACGTCGCGATTATCGTGCTGATCGCCGCCGGGGTCTACTTCCTCCCGAACGGCGGGCGAGTGGCGAACACGTTCGAATCCCTCCTGTGGGTGGCGTTCGGGGTCGGAATCGGCTATCTCGGCCTGCGCGGCTACCGCGAACACCGCGTCGCCCTACACAGCCTGGGCGATCGTCATCGAGGGTTGCTGTACGGGGGCCTTGCCGGTGGGGTGTTCTTATACGCGGCTCGCGCGCGTATGTGGGAGACGGGTCTCGGCGAGCTGGCCTGGTTTGCCCTCGCCGCCCTCGTCGTCTACGCGCTGCTCGAGGTCTACCGCTACTGGCGTGCCTATTGAGCCTCGCTGAGCAACGTAGAAGCCTGCCGGATCAGCCTGGCGTGTACCTCTTTCGCGACGGAAAAGGTCGCGTGATCTATGTGGGCAAGGCGAAGTCGATCCGCAAGCGGGTTGCGTCGCATTTCGTCAAGGCACAGGGGGGTGGGCGGGGATCGGGTTCATCCGGCCATGAGGAGATGGTGGCTAGCACGGAGCACATCGAGTGTGTGGTTGTGGGCAGCGAGGCGGAGGCGCTGCTCACCGAGCAGGGCTTCATCAAGCAGTACCGGCCGCGCTTCAACATCCGCCTGCGCGACGACAAGTCATACCCGTTCATCGCGATCTCGCTCGACGAGGACTATCCGCGGGTGTACTTCACGCGCGAGCGCCACCGCCAGGGTAGGGCGTACTTCGGTCCGTACTCGAATGCCAAGCGCGTCCGGAGCACGCTGGAGGTGCTCGCGAAGGTGTTCATGTTTCGCTCCTGCACCAGCCCCGAGCCGGGGCGACGTAGCGGCAGCCCGTGTCTGGACTACTACATCAAGCGCTGCGAGGCCCCCTGCGTGGGGTACGTGTCCAAGGAGGACTACCGCCAAAGCATTGACGGGGTGATCGACTTCCTCTCCGGGCGCTTCAAAGCCATCGAGCGTGACTTGGAGGAGCGCATGCTGGCGGCCTCGGCGGCGGAGGAGTTCGAGCAGGCGACGCTCGAGCGCAACCGGCTGCGCGCGGTGCATTCCTTGCTGGAGCGCCGGCGCGTGGCGAACGAGTCGGTGGGCACATTCGACGCGGTGGCCGTGGCGGTCGATGGTCGTGAGGCGAACGCACAGGTGTTTCAGGTGCGCGACGGGGTGCTCTCGGACCGCCAGTCGTTCTACCTCTCAAACGTTACCGAGCGCGCCGTGGCGGAGGTGGCGGAGGAGTTCATGCTTCAGTTCTATGCCTCCCACATGTCGATCCCCACGCTGCTGATCGTTCAGCGCGAGCTCGTCCAGGACGATGTCTCCGGGCACGCGGCGCTCGCCGAGGCGCTTGCCAGCCGGCGCGGCGGGCCGGTCGAGTTGCGCGCGGCCGAGCGTGGTGAGAAGCGCAGGATCCTTCAGCTGGCGGAGCGCAACGCGCGCCTGGCGCTCGACGAGGAGCGCCTGCGCGCCGAGCGCCGTCGCTCCAGCCGCGTCGAGGCGCTCGAGGGGCTGCAGCTCGCGCTGGGGCTCGACGTGCCGCCGATCAGGATCGAGTGCTTCGACATCTCCAACCTCGGCGGCACGCACACGGTCGCCTCGATGGTCGTGTTCGAGGGCGGCGCGCCGAAGAAGTCCGACTACCGGCGCTTCACGATCCGTACGCTTGAAGACAGCTCCGATGACTACGCCGCGATGGCCGAGGTGCTCAGCCGGCGCTTTGCCCAGTGGGAGCGCCAGGCCGACATCTCTCCGCACGACCCGGAGTACAACGCAAGCTTCGCGGCACTCCCGAATCTGGTCGTGATCGATGGCGGCAAGGGCCAGCTCGCGGCCGGCCTGCGCCCGCTGCGTGGCTTTCGCGAGCGAGGCGTGACGGTCGTGTCCCTGGCCAAGCGGATCGAGGAGGTGTTCATCCCCGGGCGCACTGCTCCGCTGGTGCTCGATCACTCGACCCCCGAGCTGCAGCTGCTGCAGCGTGTGCGCGACGAGGCGCACCGGTTTGCGATCACCCATCACCGCACGCGCCGCGACAAGGCGATGACGACATCGCTGCTCGACGAGCTGCCCGGCGTTGGGCCCGCTCGCAAGCGTGCCTTGCTCGCGCATTTCGGCTCTCCTGATGCCGTTGTGGTGGCCTCGCGCGAGGAGCTCCAAGCGGTGCCCGGTCTGCCCGCGAAGGTCGCGCGCGAATTACACGGCCATCTACACCGAGCAGGCTGAGCCGGCCGCTTACCGACTCAGGGGTGGCGCCCTGAATCCGTTGATCGCGGCACAATGAACACGATGGCCGCGAATGAGTCACGCCTGAAGGACGTCGTCGTGATCACGGGCTTCTCCGGCGCGGGCAAGTCGACGGCGATGAATGTATTCGAGGACGCGGGCTACTTCTGCGTCGACAACCTGCCTCCGGAGATGATCCGCTCGCTGGTGGAGCTGTTCATGCACGAGGGCTCGAAGGTCGAGCGCGCCGCGGTCGTCTCCGATGTTCGCGGGGGCGTCTACTTTGAGGCGCTGCGCGCGGTCGTGGACGACCTCGCCGCGCTCGGCGTCGCCCATCATGTGCTGTTCCTGGAAGCAGCCGAGCAGACGCTGGTGACGCGCTACAAGGAGACCCGCCGGCGCCATCCGCTGGCGCCCGAGGGCAGCGTCACCGCGGGTGTCGCCGCCGAGCGCGCGCTGCTGGAGCCGTTGCGCAGCCGCGCCGACCTCGTGATCGATACGACCGGCATGTCCGCGGCGATGCTGCGCGGGAAGATCGCCGACGAGTTCCTGCCCCGCCAGACGGGTGGAAGGTTGGCGCTGACGTTCATGAGCTTTGGCTTCAAGCATGGACCCCCGCGCGAGGAGGATGTGGCGCTCGACGTGCGCTTCCTGGCAAATCCGCACTACGTCCCCGAGCTGCGCGAGCTGACCGGCAACGACGAGCGCGTGGTCGAGTACATCGCGCGCGACGGTCGGCTCGGGGAGCTATACGAGCGGTTGCATCCGCTGCTTGACTTCCTGCTTCCCCAGTACGTAGCGGAGGGCAAGGCGCACCTCGTGATTGCGATCGGCTGCACCGGGGGACGCCATCGCTCGGTCGCGATCGCACGACATCTTGCCGAGCGCTATCGCGACCACGAGGACCTCGACGTGGCGGTCGCCCACCGCGACATCGACAAGCGCTCACGCGAGTCCTGATCTCAAAAACGGGGCTCGCTGATAGCCTTCGCGGGGCACGCCGGGCCACGGAGCTGTACTCCCGAGGCCCGGCATTGTTCATTTTTCGCTGATGGAGGCCGTGGAGTATGTCGGTACGGGTGGGAATCAACGGATTCGGCCGGATCGGCCGGAACGCGTTCCGCGCCGCCCAGGCGCGGGCGGCGAGTACAAGCGGAGAGGACTCGATCGAGTGGGTCGCGGTCAATGACCTGACCGACGCAAAGACGCTCGCGCACCTGCTCAAGTACGACTCAATCCTCGGCTCCTACCCCGGCACGGTGCAGGCCCTCGAGGGCGCCCTCGAGGTCGACGGGCGCGAGCTGAAGGTGTTCGCCGAGCGCGATCCGGGCGCACTACCGTGGGGGGAGCTCGGGGTCGACGTGGTGATCGAGTCGACGGGCCTGTTCACCGACCGCGCGAGCGCCGCCAAGCACCTCGCAGGCGGCGCCAAGAAGGTGGTGATCTCCGCGCCGGCGAGCGATCCCGACGTGACGGTCGTGCTCGGGGTCAACTTCGACGAGGTCTATGACCGCAACTCCCACGACGTGATCTCGAACGCCTCGTGTACGACCAACTGCCTGGGGCCGATCGCGAAGGTGCTCAACGAGACGGTCGGCGTCAGGCACGGCCTGATGACGACGATCCACGCCTACACGGCCGACCAGCGCCTGCAGGACATGCCGCACAAAGACCTGCGCCGCGCGCGCGCCGCAGCGATCAACCTGATTCCCGCCTCGACCGGCGCGGCGAAGGCGATCGGGCTGGTGATCCCCGCGCTGCAGGGCAAGCTGAACGGCTTCGCCGTGCGCGCCCCCGTGCCGACCGGGTCGGTCGTCGACCTGACGGTCGAGTGCGCGCGCGAGACGAGCGTGCGGGAGATCAACGGCGCGTTACAGGCGGCGGCGCAGATTGGGCCCCTGCAGGGCATCATGGCCTACACAGAGGATGAGATCGTCTCGAGCGACATCCGCGGGTCGCAGTTCTCGGCGATCGTCGACTCCCAGCTGACGGCCGTGATCGACGGCACGATGCTGAAGGTTGTGGCCTGGTACGACAACGAGTGGGGATACTCGAACCGTCTCGTGGACCTCGTGCAGAGGGTGCTGTGAGCCTCGCGTCAACCGGCTGGACGAGCGGACGCAGCCTGGGCGCCGTGCAGGAGCGCGAAGCGAGCGGAGGGAGCCGATGAGGAGCCTCGACGATCTGGACGTGCACGGCAAGCGAGTGCTCGTCAGGGTCGATTTCAACGTCCCGCTGGCCACGGGAACGGATGGTGAACCGGAGGCCGGCGGCGTCCCGCTCGTGAGCGACGACACGCGGATCGCAGCGGCGCTGGCAACGATCGAAGAGCTACGCGCGGGCGGCGCAAGGCTGGTGCTGATCTCTCATCTGGGGCGACCTAATGGCAAACCCGTGGCGGAGCTGTCGCTGGCGCCGGTGGCGGATCGCCTGCGCGAGCTGACGGGCGCGAAGGTGACGCTGGCCCCGGCGGTGATCGGCGATGAGGTGACGGCGTTGGCAGAGGAGCTCGAGCAAGGGGACATCCTGGTGCTGGAGAACGTGCGATTCGAGCCGGGTGAGACAAGCAACGATCCCGAGCTCGCGCGAGCGCTGGCGGCGCTGGCGGACCTCTACGTCGACGATGCGTTCGGCGTGGCCCACCGGGCGCACGCGAGCACGGAGGGCATCACGCACCTGCTGCCGAGTGCGGCCGGACGGCTGCTCGAACGGGAGGTCAAGACGCTGACGAAGATCCTCGAAGATCCGCAGCACCCGCTTGTGGCGGTTGTGGGTGGCGCGAAGGTGGCGGACAAGATCGCGGTAATCGAGCGCTTCCTGGAAGTAGCTGACGTGGTGATGATAGGCGGCGCGATGTGCTTCCCGTTCCTGTGTGCGCAGGGGCACGCCGTGGGGAACTCGCTGTGCGACGACGAGGATGTCGAGCACGCTCGCAGCGCCCTGCGGCGGGCCAGCGATAGTCATACCCCTCAACCCGGACGAGCACGACTGCTGGTGCCGAACGACCTCGTGATCGGCGAGCGCCTGGCAATGGACGCGACCCACCGCGTGCTGGACGGGGTGGAGGTGCCGGAAGGCTGGATGGGGCTGGATATCGGCCCCAAGACGGTGGAGCGCTACGCGAGCGTGATCGCGAGCGCGGGAACCGTATTTTGGAACGGTCCGATGGGCGCGTTCGAGCTGGAGCCATTCGCGGCGGGCACCCTTGCGGTGGCGGAGGCCGTGGCGAGCGCGAAGGGCTTGACGGTCGTGGGCGGAGGGGACTCGGCGGCGGCGCTGGCGCAGTTCGGGCTGGAGGGGACGGTAGATCACCTATCTACGGGTGGCGGAGCGACACTCGAGTTCGTCGAGGGCCGGATCCTGCCCGGCGTGAGCGCGCTGCAGGGAGCTGGTGTCGCGTGAGTGCACGCACGCCGCTGATCGCCGGCAACTGGAAGATGTACAAGACGGAGGCGCAGGCCGAGGACTACATCCAGGCGCTGCTGCCGCGAGTGTCCGCGGTAGACGGCGTGGAGGTTGCGATCTGCGTTCCGTTCACGGACCTGCGGGCGATGGTGGACAGCGCGCGCGGCTCACGGGTGGAGGTCTACGCGCAAAACATGCACCAGGAGCCCGAGGGCGCGTTCACGGGCGAGGTCTCGCCGGCGATGCTGAGCGATGTGGGCGTGCAGGGGGTGGTGCTCGGGCACTCCGAGCGCAGGGCAGACTTTGGCGAGACTGATCGCGCGCTCGCGTTGAAGGTGCCGGCGGCGCTGGATGCCGGTCTACGGCCGATCCTATGCGTGGGCGAGACCGAGGAGGAGCGCGACAACGACGACACGCAGCGCAAGTTGCGCCAGCAAGTGCGCGATGGTCTCGCGGGGGTCCCGGACGAGCGCTTGGCCGAGGTGACGATCGCGTATGAGCCGATTTGGGCGATCGGCACCGGCCGCGTGGCGAGCCCGGAGCAGGCGCAGGAGGCGGTCGCATTCGTCAGGGCACTCGTCGGCGATCGCGACAAGCAGGCGGCGGAGCGGGTGAGGATCCTCTACGGCGGCTCGGTCAAGCTCGAGAACGCGGCCGAGCTGCTGGGGCTCGCGGACGTCGATGGTGCGCTCGTCGGCGGGGCGAGCCTGGATGCCGGGGAGTTTGCGCAGATCGTGGCCGCGGCCACGCGATGAGCCTGCCTGCGGGTCCGGCCGGATTGCCGGTCCCGAGCGTCTGTTTGGTGATCCTCGACGGCTGGGGGCTCGCCGAGCCCGGTCCCGGCAACGCCGTGTCGCTGGCGCGCACGCCGGTGTTCGACGAGCTGTGGGCCTCATATACCCATACGACGCTGACCGCCTGCGGACGCGCGGTGGGACTGCCGGAAGGCCAGATGGGAAACAGCGAGGTGGGACACTTGAACCTCGGCGCGGGCGCGGTCGTGCGGCAGGATCTGACGCGGATCGATGACGCGGTCACGGACGGCGGGCTCGCCGCGAACGAGGTTCTACTAGCTGCGCTCGGGCGGCCCGGGCGGGTGCATTTGGTCGGGTTGGTATCCGATGGCGGCGTGCATTCGAGCATGGATCATCTGCGCGCGCTGATTGCGCTGGCAGGCACGCTGAAACGCGACGAGGCAGGGGAGGGAGGAGACCTGGTGGTGCACGCGTTCACCGACGGGCGCGACACGCTGCCGCACTCGGGCGCGGACTTCCTGAAGGAGCTCGACGCGACCGCGGGCGTGCGCGTGGGATCGGTGCTGGGGCGGTATTGGGCGATGGACCGCGACCGTCGCTGGGATCGTACGCAGCGCGCGTATGACCTGCTCGTGCATGGGGCCGCGGAGCATCGCGCCGACAGCGGCGAGGTGGCGGTGCGCGAGGCCTATGAGCGTGGGGAGACCGACGAGTTCATCGAGCCGACGCTCGTCGGCGCGGAGGCTCAGATCCGACCGGGCGACAGCGTGTTGTGCTTCAACTTCAGGCCCGACCGGATGCGCCAGCTGACGCGGGCGCTTGCCGAAAGCGGCTTTGGTGAGGATCCGAGCACGGACGAGGAGCTCCCCGGCTGGAAAGGGCGCGGGGGCGCGGGCCCGATCGAGGTCGAGGGGTACACGACGCTGACCGAGTACGAGGAGGGTTGGCCATACCCGGTCGCGTTTCCGCCGGAGCGCCCACAGACGACGCTCGGGATCGTGCTGGCAGACGCCGGGGTCAAGCAGCTGCACGTGGCCGAGACAGAGAAGTATCCGCACGTGACTTACTTCTTCAACGGCGGCGAGGAGGCGCCGCTTGCGGGCGAGCGCAGGGCGCTGGTCGACTCGCCGAGGGATGTGCCCACGTATGACCACAAGCCGGAGATGAGCGCGCGCGCTGCGGCAGCGGCGTTCGCGGCGGCTTGGCTGAAGGAGCGCCCGGCGTTTGGGATCATCAATTTCGCAAACGCCGACATGGTTGGTCACACGGGGGTGATCGAGGCGGCGGTGAGAGCGGTCGAGACCGTCGATGAGTGCCTCGGCGAGGTCGTGGCAACTGTGCACGAAGGTGGTGGCGCGTGCGTGATAACAGCCGATCATGGCAACGCCGATCACATGCTCGAGCCCGACGGTAGCCCCAACACGGCACATTCGCTGAACCCGGTGCCGTTGATCGTGACGATGCCGACGCTGACGCTGAGGGTGGGGGACGGAATCCTGGCGGACGTCGCTCCGACCGTGCTCGATCTGCTGGCGATGCGCCGTCCGCCGGAGATGACCGGGCGCTCCCTGATCGAAGGACCAAAGGGGAACTAGTGAACAAGACTGCGGCGAACATCCAGAGAAGAAGACCGCTGAGGGCGCTGGCGGTGTTCTTCATCGGGTCAGGGGTGAACCACTTCGTGATCCCGGGCACGTACAAGCAGATCGTGCCGCCGGGTCTGGGCGACCCGGCGACGCTCGTGCGGGTCAGCGGTGTGGCCGAGATCGCGGGCGGGGTGGGGGTGCTCCTGCCGCGCACACGCAGGCTGGCGGGCCTCGGCCTGATCGCGCTGCTGGCGGCGGTGTTTCCCGCGAACGTCTACATGGCGCTGAACCCGGCTAAGTTCGCGAAGATCCCGGCCTGGGCGTTGTATGCGCGGCTGCCGCTGCAGCCGCTGATGATGTGGTGGGCGTGGCGGGCGACGAAGTCGTCGTGAGTGCTCGCCCCTGAGGCTGGAAAGTGGCTCCGACGCTGCTATGTTCGGGGTAGCAGGGTCCTCTGTAACAGACGTCACTATGCCGACCGCGACCGCCGTCAAGATCCCTTCCGGGGAGGAGTCTCTCAGTGAGGGGGAGGTACGCGCTTGGCGCGGTCTCTTGCGCGCGCACGCATGTCTGGCCAAGCGGCTTGATGCCGAGCTGGAGCAGGCACACGGCCTGCCGATGACCTCGTACGAGGTACTGCAGCACCTGCAGGACTCGAGCGGCGGACGGATGCGGATGTGTGACCTCGCCGAGCAGGCGCAGCTGTCGCGCAGCGGGCTGACGCGGCTGGTCGATCGGCTGGAGCGGGACGAGCTGCTGGAGCGCTGCTCATGCGACCACGACGCGCGCGGGTCATACGCATGTCTGACCGAGCTGGGCCGGGAGCGGCTGGCGGAAGCGCGCGGCACTCACCTGGCGGTCGTGCGGGAGCACTTCTTCTCGCGCTTCTCCGAGGGCGAGCTGGGCGCACTGGCTGATCTCTGGGATCGCATTGCCCCCTGCGGCAACGGCAACGGCTGCTGAGTAAGTCCGCCTGAATCAGGGCGCGTCGGGATCGCGTGTCCCGATACGGCGGCGGTGGCGGCGGTGCAGGAAGAAGGTGCTCACGATCGCGAGTAGGACCGCGACGAGCCCGTAGATGCCGAACGCCTCGATCGCTTTTCCGGCCGAGTGACCGAGCAAGTAGGCGAGCAGTCCGATCGCACTCGCCCAGCAGATTCCGCCGAGCGCGTTCCAGAAGAAGAACGAGCGCCAGCGCATGCGCGTGGCGCCGGCCAGCCACGAGGCCCAGACGCGCAGGCCGAGGATGAAGCGGCCGAAGAACACGGCCTTCGGGCCGTGGCGCTCGAAGAACGGCTCGCCGGTCTCGAGCACGTCCAGGCGCTGGCGCTGAAAGCGGCCGGGCCGTTCGAGCAGCCAGCGCCCGCCCTTGCGTCCGATCAGGTAGCCGATGTTGTCGCCCACGATTGCGGCGGCGGCGGCGATCGGGATCACGAGCTCGATTTTGAGCTTTCCTCCAGAAGCGAGCACGGCGGCGGTGATCAAAGCCGTCTCCCCTGGGATCGGAACCCCGGCCGACTCGGACATCACGAGGATGAACAGCAGCGGGTAGCCGGAGACTTCGACGAGGTGGGAGACGTTGACGAGGGACGCGAGCATGAGGGGGGTCCCTCTTAGGATGCCGTAGAGATGGCCGCTTTCACGATCGAGGCCCGCGACGGCTTGACTGACGCCCGTGCGGGAGTGCTCGAAACCGCGCACGGCGATGTTCGCACACCGGCTTTCGTGCCGCTCGCGACGAAGGCCACGGTGAAGGGGCTGCTGCCTGCGGAGGTAGCCGGGTTGGGGTACGAGATGGTGCTCGGTAACACCTTTCATCTGCTTCTGAATCCTGGACCGGAGCTGATCGAGCGCTTCGGCGGGATGGGCAAGTTCATGGGCTGGGATGGGCCGATCGTGACCGATTCCGGAGGGTTTCAGGTGTTCTCGATGGGGCACGGGACGGTGGCCGAGGAGATCAAGTCCCGCCCATCTCGCGGGCGTGGCGGCGGGCAGCGTGACGCCAATAGGCTCGGCAACAACGGGCCGGGAAACGTGGGTGGACGCGCCGACCCGAGTGAGCGCGAGGGCGCGATCCTCGCGATCGAGGAGGACGGCGTGCGCTTTCGCTCATACGTGGACGGTCGCGAGCGGTTTCTCTCGCCCGAGGGCTCGATGGCGACGCAGGCGGCGCTCGGCTCCGACCTGGCGCTCGTGTTCGACGAGTGCACGCCGTTTCACGTCGACCGCGGGTACACGCAGCGCTCGACCGAGCGCACGCACCGCTGGCTGGAGCGCTGCCTGGACTGGCACGCCGAGCACGGGCCGGCGGAGCAGCTCGTGTACGGGATCGTGCAGGGCGGGGTGTACGAGGACCTGCGGCGCGAGTCGACGCAAACGATCGCCGCGAGCGCTTGCGACGGGATTGCGATCGGCGGCTCGCTCGGCGCGGAGAAGGAGCAGATGTACGAGGTTGTCGGCTACGCCACACGCGAGCTGGGAGGTGAGTATGAGCGCAAGCCGAGGCACCTGCTCGGGATCGGCGAGGTGGACGATCTGATCAGAGGAGTCGAGCTCGGGATCGACACGTTCGACTGCGCGATGCCGACCAGGTTGGGCAGGCACGGCACGGCGTTGGTCCCCGATCCGGAGAACCGCTGGCGCGTGGACTTGAAGAAGGCACGGTGGCGCGAGTCAAAGGAGCCGCTGCTGGAGGGCTGTGAGTGTCCGGCCTGCACGGAGGGCCTGTCGCGCGCGTATCTGAGCTACCTGGTGCGGGCCGGCGAGCTGACGGGAGCGCGGCTGCTGACGATGCACAACCTCGCGTTTCTCGCCCGACTGATGCGGGATTTGCGGGCCGGAATCCTGGACGGGGGGCTGGAAAACGTGGCTCGGGCATGGCGCGCCGGAGAGTTTCGTCCAAAGCGCTGAGTAGCTTCAGCGGTGGCTTTCCGGCGTGGTGTAAGGGCAACATGCGCGACTGTCACTCGCGAGATGCCGGTTCGAGTCCGGCCGCCGGAGCCATATGTTGAAGGCGAAGGTTGAGACTGCTAGCCTGCGAGGTGAGTGACAGTCGCCCCGTCCGAAAGGGCGGTAGTGTTGCCGAGGGGCCCGCGAGAGCGGGCCTTTCGCCTTGTACGCCGGGCATGCCACGTCGCTCGGGGGTGCAAGTCCCCTGTGGCGGAGATGACGCTTAACCACAAGTCGAAGGCAACTGCGTCGCCGCGAGGCGGGGTGGGAAGGAAGCCGGAGTACGAATCCATGACCCGACGGACAGAAACCGCATATAAGGCGCGGCGGCTGGGGGCGAGCCAGCAAGAGATGGCAAAGCCCGTCGTCATCAAGAGGCCGTTGTGTAAATGCGGCGGGTGTGTGGAGAAGGTGGCGTGGCTTATCCCGGGAGGTCTCTATGGGTGTCCTGAGATGCCCGGTCGGCGTGTTTGCGCTGATCGCCGGGTGGAGGGGGACGGCGATGTCCGAGAGGACGTCGCTCGCCATGGAGAAGTCAGCAGACGCCGTAGTACCGGCGGGATCGTTGGTCGCCGGGAAGGGCTGAACGCGAAGCCGAGGTGTAGGACGCTTGTGCTCGTGGGACGGACATCGAAGGCAGCCAACCCCGCAAGGGGTCTGGGTGGGAGGGCCGGAGGGTGAAGCCCGAGGGTTCCTGTCTAGAGCAGAGTCTGTTCCCGGCGCCGGGTGACACCGTGCCTCAACCCGCTGAGGTGAGTCTCTGGGAGCAGTTCCTGGCCCGTGAGAATCTCGCTGAGGCGCTCAGACGTGTCGAGCAGAAGGCCGGTGCCGCTGGCATCGACGGGATGAGCACCGAGGACCTTGGGCCGTGGTTGAGAGACCATTGGCCGGAGGTCCGCTCAGCGCTCGAGACGGGTATCTACCGACCGCAACCCGTGCGAAGGGTGATGATCCCGAAGCCTTCGGGCGGGCAGCGGATGTTGGGGATACCGACGGTGGTAGATCGGTTGATCTGCCAGGCCATATCGCAGGTGCTCACGCCTGTCTTTGACCCGCATTTCCATCCCTGCAGCTTCGGCTACCGGCCGGGGCGCTCGCAGCATCAAGCTGTCGAGCAGGCACGCCAGTTCATCTCAGATGACGCGGCGTGGTGCGTCGATTTTGACCTCGATTCGTTCTTTGATCGGGTTCAGCACGACGCTTTGATGGCAAGGGTCGCTAGGCGGGTGCAGGACAAGCAGGTGCTCAAGCTGATCCGGGGATACCTGGAAGCGGGCGTTATGGATGGCGGGATTGTGCATGTGGGTGAGGAAGGGACCCCGCAGGGGTCTCCGCTCTCGCCGCTGCTCTCGAACGTCATGCTCGACGACCTCGACTGGGAGCTCGATCGGCGCGGACACCGTTTCGTGCGCTACGCAGACGATGGCAAGATCTATGTCGCCAGTGAGCGTGCGGGGCAGCGTGTCATGCAGAGCATCACGCAATACATCGAGGAGAAGCTCAAGCTGCGCGTCAACCGGGGAAAGTCCGCGGTTGGCCGGGCGGTGATGCGGCCCCTGTTGGGGTTCCGCTTCCGATACCTGAAGGGTGAGGTGAAGGTGGTGGTGATCCAGAAGGCCCGCATGCGGGCTATGGACCGCCTACGCCGGCTCACCTCGCGCCGCTGGAGCATCTCGATGGAGAAGCGCATCCGCCTCATCAACCGTTTTACGGTGGGATGGGTGGCCTACTACCAGTTGGCCGACGGGGAGCGCCCTTTCCGTGATCTCGATGAATGGCTCAGACGCAGGCTAAGACAGATCCGCTGGAAGGAATGGAAGAAGTACCAAACCAGGCGACGTAACCTGCGCGCGCTCGGCATCCCTGACTACTCGGCTCGTCAATGGGCCGGGACGAGTCTCGGCTACTGGCATACCGCAGGCTCCTGGATTCTAACCCGCAGCCTGACTAACGCCTACTGGGTCGAACAGGGCCTGAAGGGATTCACTGACCCCTACCGCCGTTTCCGGTCATGCTGAACGAACCGCCGGATGCGGACCCGCATGTCCGGTGGTGTGGGAGGGGCCGGGGCGAGCCCGGTCCCTACCCGATTATTTGGTGTTTTCCGAAACCAGCTGTTTGAGTGCCGAGGAAGCTTGCTGGACGTCGGAGTAGACGACGTTGCGCAGCACGACCTTCGTCGGCGCCGGGGCGGTGGCGATCACGATGGCGACGATCACGACGGCGATCGTGAGCAGCACGAGGATCGCGGGCAGCAGGCGACCGCGCCGGCGGCCGGCGGGCGAGCTTGCGGAGGCCGACGCAACGATCGGAGCCTGGTGTCGTGGCGGTCCCTGGCGCGGACGCCGGGGGGTGACGGCCCCCGCGGCGGCGCCACCCCTGCGCTCGGCTCCGCGCGAGGTGGCCGTCGCCAAAAGGCTCGTTGCCGCGGTCTCGGGTCCCGCCCGCCCCACCCTCCCGCCGCCGCGCGTGCCGTCGGCAGGCTCGCCCGGCGAGATGCCGCGCGCGCCATCGTTGATCGCGCGCCCCATCTCGCGGGCGGTCTGGTAGCGGTCGCGCGGATCGAGCGCAAGCGCGATCGCGATCGCGTCGGCCAGCTCTGCCCCCACCGCGGCGACGAGCGTGTCGAGCATCGCGGGCTCCTCGCGCTGTTGCTTGAGAGCGAGCTCGGTCAGCGAGGTCGCCTCATACGGCAGGCGCCCGGATATCAGCTGGTAAGCGACGACCCCGAGCGCATACAGGTCGGCGCGTGGCCCGGCCTCCTCGCCACGCGCCTGCTCGGGAGCCAGGTAGGCGGCGGTACCTAGGACCGAGCCGACCTGGGTGATGGAAGACTGCTCGGTCGCCTTGGCGATGCCAAAGTCGGCGAGCTTGACCTCGCCCTCGCGCGCGCGCAGCAGATTGCCGGGCTTGACGTCGCGATGGACGACTCCGTGACGGTGGGCATAGTCCAGGCCCTCGCAGGACTGCTCGATGATCGAGACGGCCTCGTCCACCTCGACCCAGCCGTCGTCGCGCAGGATCTCTGCGCAGGACTGACCCTCGATGTACTCCATCACGATGAAGTGCCGGCCCGAGGGCTCGTCGAGGCCAGAGTCGAAGATCTGCACGATGTTGGGATGAACCAGGCGCGCGGCGGCCTGTGCCTCGCGCTGGAAGCGCGACACGAATGTAGGGTCGTCGGCGAGGTGCTCGGCGAGCAGCTTGACGGCCACCTGGCGCTCCAGGCGCAGGTCGAGCGCGAGGTGCACGGTCGACATCCCACCGAAGCCGAGCCGGCCCTCCAGGCGGTAGCGCCCGGCAATCTTCACCTCGCTCATTTGCCGCTTTCCTGGGCGCCGCCCGCGCTCGGTGCTCCGGTGCCGCTGACACCCGAGCCGCTTTCGCCGCCGATACCCGTGCCACCTCCCGGTCCGCTTGACGCTCCGGGTGAGCTTTCACTCCCGGGAGCGGGTGTGCCACCGCCCGGTGTCGTGGCTGTGGGTGCGCTCGTCGTGGGGGTGGTCGATGTGGCCGTTGTTTCGGTTGGGGTGCTCGTCGTCGTGGGTGTCGTCTGGGTGCTCGTGGCCGTCGTGGGGGTGGTTGTCTTCGTTGTCGAGGTTGTCTGCGGAAGCGGCTGCGCACACAGCGCGAGCGCGCGGCGACGAAGGTTCGCGATGCCCAGGCTGAGCGTTTTATGCAGGCCGGAGTCGACAGTCGCAGGTAGCGCCGCGAAATCTGTTTCCGTTTTCGCGATCGCTGCTTCGGTAGCGGTACAGCTTCCTTCGCCGCTTTGCGCGGCTTGGGCAACGGCTTCGAAATCGCTCTGCAGCGGACCGGCGTTAGCGGACGGGATCAGGCCCTTGCCCGAGCTGCCGCAGGCGACGAGCAGGGCAGCGCTAACGCCGAGCAGCCCGGCGAGCAGGATCCTCAGATGCAGATGGCCGCGAGCGCTCTGGATGGAGAGCCGCTCAGATGACGGATCGGGACGATTCACGGTCATTGACCGTACTCCAGGCGCTCGGCAAGCGAGTCCGGGAGGCGCGCCGCACGGATCGCGCCGGCGGCGCCGGCTACGTCGTAGTCGACACGCCGGAAGGATGCGCTCAGGCCGTCGAGGTCGAGCAGCAGCCAGGACGCGCGCGGGTCCCCGTCGCGTGGCTGCCCGACACTGCCGGGATTCAGCAGCCATTCGCCGGTGGCGAGATCGAGCTGCGCGCCCTCACGCCTGGGTTCCCCGGTGGCGAGCTCACCCTCGTGGCGCACGAACGAGAGCGCAACATGGGAATGCCCGATCAGGCAGATGCGGTCGGGCTGGCGGTCCAGACACAGCTCGGCGAGCAACGCTGAAAGCACGTACTCCCACACGGGATCGCGTGGGCTGGCGTGATAGAGGCCGATCGGACCCTCCTGACCCTGTGGGCGCAGCTCGGAGAGGAAGGCGCGGTTCTCGGGCGCGATCACCTCCTGGGTCCACTGCGCCGCAAGGCTCGCCCCGCGGGAGAACTCATCGAGCGGTATATCGCCGATGACGGCGAGGTCGTGGTTACCGGCGAGGCAGACCGCGGCGTGCTCGCGGGCGAGCTCCACGCAGATATCGGGATCGGCTCCATAGCCGACGAGGTCGCCCAGGCACCACAGCTCGGACGCGTCGCTGGCGGCGACCGCATCGAGCACAGCCTCGAAGGCCTGGCGGTTACCGTGGATATCTGAAACTACCGCGACCTTCATAGCTGTCGCAGTTCGCGGACGCGCCGCTCTACTCCTCCTCTGATCCGGCCTCCGTACCACCGTACTCGGGTAGGTTCTTGATGCCCTCGCGGGTGCGCCACTTGGAGTAGTTGTCCTCCATCGCGTCGATCAGCTCGCGCATGAAGCGCGGGGACAGGTTGACGCGGGAGACGACTACGCCCGGGACCTCGTCGGACTCGACCTCGTGGTCGACACGCGCGAAGGTGACGGTGAACTCGTAGTCGGAGTGGCTGACGTTGGCGAAGTTCGCGTATACGCCCCCCATGATCTCGGGGGAGAGATGAATGTTTATGTGGCGCTCGGCGCCTGAGT
>Ga0302324_100006694_pt1 | contig 24723 bp, 20 predicted proteins | sample Palsa_T0_1_FD_201949 | JGI IMG/M metagenome (GOLD analysis project Ga0302324, IMG submission 201949) | Peat permafrost microbial communities from Stordalen Mire near Abisko, Sweden - Palsa_T0_1 | ecosystem: Environmental > Terrestrial > Soil > Palsa > Peat permafrost | place: Sweden: Abisko... | reverse complement strand
TTCGTGGAATGCGCCGTAGAACTGCTCCTGAAAGGCGAGTAGAGATGAAAGAAATCCTTTTAACGTTTGGTTCGATTGTCGCAATACTCTCCGGGGCAATCCTGATTTATTCGAACGTCATCAAAGGGCTCACTTGGGAATTTTCCGATCAGGTTTACGCTGGTGTCGGAGTTGTTCTTCTTGCAGGTGGGATCACCGGCCTCTTGACGAAGGGGCGAATGAGGGGGGAATAGGGCTGGCGACCTTTCGCCGCGCCGCCTATGGGGCGCCAGGTCTGTTTTGTGCGGCTTTCCCCCGGGTTGCACCCGGGGCTATTCTCATGCCGCCCCTCCGGGGCGACGCGATTGGCCGCCTTACTGCGCCTGTGCCCCCGGCGCGATCTCCGTCGTGGCGGGCGGGACGGTGGACAGCACCTCGGCCGTCTCGGGAAGCGGTGTGGGCAGCGGACGCTCGAGAGCCAGCGCAAGAACCTCATCCATTGAGTCGACGAAGTGGAGCTTCATGCACTTCTTGATGTTGTCAGGAAGCTCGGCCAGGTCCTTCTCGTTGGCGCGAGGCAGAATTGCCTCAAAGATGCCGGCGCGCAGTGCGGCGAGGAGTTTCTCTTTAAGGCCGCCGATGGGAAGCACCTTGCCGCGCAGCGTGATCTCGCCGGTCATGGCGATGTCGCGCCGGACGGGAATTTTGGCGAGCGCGCTGGCCAGAGCCGTGGCCATGGTGATGCCGGCCGAGGGACCGTCCTTGGGGATCGCGCCCTCGGGCACGTGCACATGGAGATCGACGTTGCGATAGAACTCGCGCGTGAGGCCCAGCGCCTGGGCGCGGCCGCGAATGTAGCTGAGCGCGGCCTGGGCCGACTCCTGCATCACGTCGCCCAACTGGCCCGTGATGGTGAGCTTGCCTTTGCCATCGAGCACCTGCACCTCGATGGTAAGAATGCTGCCGCCGACCTCGGTCCACGCGAGCCCGGTGACGAGGCCGACTTCGCTCTTCTCGTGAACTTCGCTGTCGCGGAAGCGAGCCACGCCGAGGAAGTCGGCAATATTGGCGGCGGTGATCTCTTCGCGGTGCTTCGCGCCTTGCTTGACCACGGTGCGCGCCACCTTGCGGCAGACATTGCCGATTTCACGTTCCAGGTTGCGCACGCCAGCTTCGCGCGTGTAGGCGCGAATGATCTCAAGAAGAGCGTCGTCGGCGAAGGAAATCTGCTTTTCGGTGAGGCCGGTCTGCTCGCGCTGCTTCTTGACCAGGTATTGGCGGGCGATTTCGAGCTTTTCCTGCTCGGTGTAGCCCTGCAGGCGCAAGACTTCCATGCGGTCCTGCAGCGCCGCGGGGATGGTGTGCATCACGTTTGCCGTCGCGACAAACAAGACCTGCGACAGGTCGTAATCGACGTCGAGGTAGTGATCCTGGAAGGTGGTGTTCTGCTCGGGATCGAGCACCTCAAGCAGCGCCGACGCCGGGTCGCCGCGGAAGTCCGACGCCATCTTGTCCACTTCATCAAGCAGGAAGACGGGGTTTTTGGTGCCCGCGCGCTTCATGTGCTGGATGATCTGGCCGGGGAGCGCGCCGATGTAGGTGCGGCGATGGCCGCGTATCTCAGCCTCGTCGCGCACGCCGCCAAGCGAGAGGCGCACAAACTTGCGGCCTGTGGCTTTGGCGATGGACATGCCCAGCGAGGTCTTGCCCACCCCGGGAGGGCCGGCAAAGCAGAGGATTGAGCCCTTGGGATTCTTCACTAATTGCCGCACGGCGAGAAATTCGAGGATGCGGTCTTTGATCTTTTCGAGGCCGTAGTGATCGGCGTTGAGCACTTTTTCCGCGTACTCGATGCAGCGGGTTTCTTTTGAGCGCTTCTTCCATGGCACGGCGAGAAGCCAGTCAATGTAGTTGCGGCTCACGGTTGATTCAGCGCTCATGGGCGGCATCGCTTCGAGCTTCTTAAGCTCACTGATCGCCTTGTCGAGCACATCCTTCGGCATGCCGGCGGTTTCGATCTTCTTGCGCAACTCGTCGAATTCGCTCTTCTCGCCGCGGCCGAGCTCCTTCTGGATGGCCTTGATCTTTTCGTTGAGGTAGTACTCTTTCTGCGCCCGCTCCATCTGCCGCTTCACGCGCGATTGGATGTTGCGATCGAGGTCGAGCTTTTCAATTTCGATGTCGAGCACGTCGGCGATGCGGGCGAGGCGTGCCGCGGGATCGAAGATGGCCAGCAGTTCCTGCTTCTCTTCAATTCCCAGCTGCAAGTTGGCCGCGATGGTGTCAGAGAGCTTCGCTGCCTCATCCATGCGCACAGTGGCGATGATAGTTTCGTAGTTGAGCGATTGCTGCAGCTTGACGTATTGCTCAAAGAGGCCCGTCACGCGCTGCATGAGCTGCTCGACGGCCGGCGTCATCTCAAATTGCGACTTGCCCACCCGCACTGTGGCCACAAAAAAGCCGTCGCGGTCATTCACCTCGAGCGACTTGGCGCGCTCCACGCCCTCGACGAGCACCTTGATGTTGCCGTCGGGCATCTTGACGCTCTGCACGATGTTGCAGATGGAGCCCACCTGGTAGACGTCTTTGGCTTTCGGCTCGTCGATCGAGGCGTCATGCTGCGTGGCCAGAAAGATCTTGCGGTCCCCGTTCAACGCCTCTTCGAGCGCACGCACGCTTGATTCCCGGCCGACTACAAACGGCGTCATCATATAGGGAAAGATCACCATGTCCCGTATGGGCATCATGGGCAGCTTGCGCGGTTCGATTTTTTCGCGGGAAGTTGTCATTGCGCCCCCAGGGAGTTGGACGTGCGGAAAAGGCTGCCGGCTCGGACCCGGCGGTTGATATAGAGATTGTACAGCGGAAATGGCTGGGTAGCGCGGCGGACGGCGATGCGAGTTAACCAAGGCTTCGGGCCGGCAGTTACCGAAGTGTTCGGCGGCAGAGATGTCGAATTCCGGACTTTCGCGGAGCGGAGGGCGGGTTATTTGGCTGACTTTTCTTCGTGGTACTCCATCTCGGTGTTGATGGCCCAGATGTTGTCTTTGGTTGCAACGCCATTGATGATGTTTTCCACCGCGGTCATAGCCGTAAGCATGGAGTGATCCTGGTTGTTGTACTTATGCATTCCGTTTCGGCCCACCAGGAACAGGTTCTCGATCTTGTCGGTGAACTCGCGAATCACGCTGAATTTGTCGTAAGTGCCGAAGTAGGCTGGGTAGGTCTTGGGTACATGGACCACATGCGAGTCTTCTACGTCCTCTGCCCTGAGAATGCCGATCTTCGCAATTTCCTTGATTGCGAATTCGGCCATCGCCTCATCGGAGAGCTTCCACAGCGGATCGGTGTCCTTGCAGAAATATTCCAGGCCGATCCACACCTTGCCTTCGCCGGCCACCAGCCACGGGCTCCAGTTGTTGAATATCTGAAGGCGGCCAACCACCACGTCTGGTTCCTGAATGTAGATCCAGTTATCCTTCAGCGGCGCGCCGTCTTTTTCAGTGACGGCAAGCTTGCTGGCCAGCAGACCGACGGTGATGAAGTCGCGATACATGAGGCCATCGCTCACCTCGATGACTTCGGCGGGCGGGGGAATGGAGAAGGCCCGGATCAAGTCGCGCACAGGCATGGTCGAGATGAAATAATCTCCCGCAAAAAAGACGCGCTCGCCGGCTTCGTTCACGCCCTCCACCGATACAATCCTATTTCCTTCGCAATCGATGCGGTCGATTTGTATGCCGTGGTGGATTTCGCCGCCCTTGCTGCGTACCAACTCCGCTGCATGCTCCCAAAGCTGCCCGGGACCGAACTTGGGGTAGAGGAATTTCTCGATGAGCGAGGTCTCGGTGGTTTTCTGCGCAATGTCGCCGGGCGTCTTGTGACCGAAGGTCTTCTTCAGAAAATGGAGAACCACGCCCTTGAGCGACAACCCCTTGATGCGCTGCGCGCCCCATTCCGCGCTGATCTCGTTACACGGCACGCCCCACACCTTCTCGGTGTAGGACTTGAAGAAGGTAAGGTACAACTGTTTTCCGAAGCGGTTGATGATGAAGTCTTCGAGGGTGCGCTCCTCGCGTTGAGGCAGCAATGCAGAACGCAGATAGCTGACGCCGCATCGAACCGTGCGCACAATGCCGAGATTCCTGAAGGTCGCCGCTGTGAGGCTGATCGGGTAATCGAAGAACTTGCGCAGGAAGTAGATCCGGCTCTTTCGCTGCCGGACCAACATGACCAGGTCCTGCTTGTGCGGATCCGCCGCAACCTCATTTTGGGGCATGTTGCGCTGCTGGCCCTGGTAGCGCAGCTGGCCGGTGTGGCCGGCGTCGTCCGCGCTCGAGCCGTTTGGGCCGGCGCCGGCCTCGACGGGCATCATCTCCAGCCACCAGCGCATCACGCGATCCGACTTGGAGAAGAAGCGGTGGCCGCCGATGTCCATGCGGTTGCCCTTGTACCGGACGGTTCTCGAGATGCCCCCGATCTCCTGGCTTGCCTCGATAAGGATGGGCTTGATTGCCGAGCCGCGCTGCAGCTCAATGGCGGCGGTGAGTCCGGCGGGACCGGCGCCGATGATGATCGCTGTGCCTTGCTTCATGCGGGGTTCGTCTTTTCCCTTTCAGTTTGGCAACGCGGTCCATCTTGAACCCGGCGAACGGCCGATCCGCCAGAAGGCCATCTCATATACGCGACAGTAGACAGAATCCAATAACGGGCCCTCGGCTTCGATCTGGGCTCCAAAGCAAGAAGGGCACCAGAAGTCCGGCAATATTTAGCCGTAGTCTTCATTTTACCTTCGGGCTCTGCAGCCATCCACGATGTCTCATTTGGTTCCTGCAGTCGGAAGGTCCGCTGTATTCAGTGGAAGCCGCAATTGGCCAATCCAACATGGGCCAGCACACGAGAGGAAATCACCCTTCCCGGTCCGACCTGAACGTCTTACCAGAACATTTTGTCCCAACGACAGGACCCCATGCCTTCAGCCGCTGGCCGTACTTACCGTGTTTCGGATTTCTCAGGCGGGCCATAACTCTCCGGAACCTCCGGGGAGTTGCGGCGAATGTTAATGCCCAGCGTGCTCAGGAAAAAACTGAAGAGGACTGTCTCGAATCCCAGCGTTATGGCCATGCTCGAGGGGATCACAATCCGCGCCACGTGTTCAATATTCAGGTCGCCAAACCCCGCGCTGCGCCACATGAGAAACGCATAAACCGCGGCCCCCAAGCCGGCCAGCGCGATCAGCGCGCCGACGATCAGGCCGCGCTCAAGGTTGATGTAGCGAAAGATGTGCCGGAAGCCCGGGCTGGCCGGATAAAGATGCTCCTGCACCGCGTAGATCCGCGACAACGCAGCGAAGAGCACCGACTGATAGCCGACCACGCTCATGAAGGCGAGATAGATGAGCGTGTCGAGGCCGAGCCGCGCGTGGCTCAGTTGGATTGAGTCCTGCTCGAGAAGTGCCGTTCCTGCCAGCCCCACCAGCATCAGAGCCAATCCAGGAAACAGAAATAGCCAGTTTGGGCTGTAAAGCAGCATGAACCGCAGATGTCGCCATCCATCGCGAAAAGGCCTGAGATGCGGCGGACGCGAGCGCCCGTCCGGACTCAGCGTGGTCGGCACTTCGGCGATCTTCATTCGCTCCAGCGTGGCCTTGATCACCATCTCCGACGCAAACTCCATCCCCGTGGTGCGCAGATCCATCCGAGTGAACGCTTCGCGGGAGTAGCCGCGAAGGCCGCAATGAAAATCCTTCGCCGGGCAATGAAAGAAGATTCTTCCGATCGTGGACAGAATCGGATTGCCGATGTATCGGTTCTTCCAGGGCATGGCTCCCGGCTTGATGCCGCCCGCAAACCGGTTGCCCATCACCAAGTCGTAGCCCTGGCGCAGCTTCTCAACAAATGGGTCGAGATTGTTGAAGTCGTAGCTGTCGTCCGAGTCGCCCATGATGATGTATTTGCCGTGCGCCGCCAGCGTCGCGCCATAAAGCGCCGCACCGTAACCGCGCTGAGCCACCTTGACCACCCGCGCGCCAGAGTTCAGGGCAATCTTCTGCGAGCCGTCCGTCGAGCCGTTATCGCCGATCACCACCTCGCCGTGAATTTTGGCGCGTTCGAGATAGCCCATGGCCTTGCGAATGCACGTCTCCAGCGTCTCCGCTTCGTTCAGGCAGGGCATGATGATGCTCAGTTCGATCGGCATAGGGATTATCGTCCCCTTGATCATATACTTTTGGAAAAGGCGCGGTTCGCCGCGCAAACGGTATTCGAGGACCGATGACGGCACCCGATCGTAACAGTGCTCATGAGTGCGAGACCGCGGCGTTTGCCCCCGTCCCGCGCTCCGCAGACGTTGCGGTGTACGCCGGCATAATTGTCTGCACCGCGATGAACGCACTGATGCGCGTCATCCCCTCCGATGCGGATGTGGTCCCCTATTTCGATCTGTCCGATGCCATCAAGGGCGGCCTGTGGCATTCCGTGGTCAACGCATATTGGTTTCCCTTGTACCCGGCATTCCTCACTGCGGCGCGGTGTCTGTTCGGCTTTCGTCCGCAATACGATCTTATGGCTGCACGGCTTATGGACGCGGTCGTACAGTTATTTTTTGTGTTGGCGTCCGTTGCGCTCGCAAGCTGTGCGAGGCGACTTATTCTTGTCCGGGGAGTTAAGCCCGAGCTATTGCTTCCTCCGCGCATTCTGTATCTGTGGGTTGCGGTGTTTGCTTTCTTCTTTGTTTCGCAAGATATGTTCAACACCAAGCCGGACGCTCTCCTCTGTTCCCTCATGATCCTTACCGTGGCCGCGACGCTTCTGGCCGTCGCGCGGAATAGCCTCCTCCTTTATGCGGCCGTTGGTTTATGCGGAGGGTTGGCGTACTGGGCCAAGGCATTCGCCTTCCCGTTCTTCTTCATGTGGATACTTCTTATCTGCGTCGCGAGTATCCGCAGCCTTCGGGTCCTCAAGGGGCTTGCCTTGGCCGTGTTTGTCTTCGGACTTATTGCGGGCCCGTATATCTGGCAAATTTCGGCGCTCAAAGGCCGATTCACCTTCGGTGAGTCGGGACGCCTGGATATGGCATGGTATGTGAATGGCGCTGACCGGTTCAACCCGGTCGCCGACCCCACGGTCTGGAAAGTCGGATCCGCGCGCGCCGAACTCAAACATCCGGGCGAGTTACTCGCGAAGTACCCGGAGGTCGCCTATTACGGCGGAGATAAGGTGTACGGTTCCACGCCGCAGTGGGATGATCCTTCCTACTGGGCTGACGGGCTTGCCCCCCGGTTCGTTTTCGGTGAGTTCCTGCTCAATGTCAAGGTAAACCTGAGCATTTTCGGCACGCTCCTTCTGATGCGGCTTCAGGCCCTGGTTCTAGCTGCCGCATTATTCTGCTGGGGCCTTCGATTGCGAAGAACTTCCTTTGCCCATCCAATGGCGATCATGGTATTTGTGCAGGCGCTTGGGGCTATCGGCCTGTATGCTCTGGTCGTCCTGGAAGGTCGCTTTGTATCATTTGCGCTGGTGATGGTCGGCGCCGCCTACGCAGCCTGCGCGGTGGGCCGGATATCGGGCGCGAATTACCGGTCTCTGCACGCCGCGGTGTTGCTGCTTGCCGCGATTCTGCTTGTGGCGGGCTTGCAAGACACATTGCGCGGGCGGAAGGTTGCAAAAGCGCACGGGGCTCAGCCGCTGAAGGGAATCTACAACGCGCCGTTATTCGATGCGGGCAACGCGCTCCACGGGCTCTATCCCAATGGCGGCGAAGTTGCCTGCCTGGGCGATGAGGTGTGCTTCGGCGATACCTTTTGGGCCCGCTACGGCGGCATGCGCATGACCGCCACTATCGATACCGGCAACGGCCGCGATGTCAGGAACATCGAAGTGGGTTGCGAGAAGATCGAGGCGAACCCTGCGGTCCTCAAGGCTCTTCGCGAACACAACGTGAAGGCGATCGTTGGATTCTTTGACCGGTTTCAGCCTTGTTCGGCGCATTGGCAGCCACTTGGCGGCTCCGATGGCTATTTCATCCTGCCTCTGGAGGGCGCTGCAGAGCAGCCTGCGGCGCCTCCGAAGCCATTCCAGCCCATTTAGGCGAAAACCCCCAGGCACGCGCCTGAGGGTCTTGGAGATCCCGGATGAATTGTCGAAGCTAGCCGGCCTTTTCCAGCAGGCAGAGCGAAAGGTCGCGGCGCTCAACCATCTCCCTCGTGATCTCAAGGTCCCGTACGCGTTTGTTGTTGGGCAGGTGGTACATCAGGTCGAGCATGAGCTCTTCAAGGATCATGCGCAATCCGCGCGCGCCCACCTTGCGTGCAAGCGCCTCGCGGGCAACGGCGATGGTGGCCTCGTGAGAGAAGTGCAGCCGCACATTCTCGTATTCGAGCAGCCGCTGATATTGCTTGAGAATCGCATTGCGCGGCTTGGTGAGAATCTCAATCAGCGCCGCTTCGTCCAGCTCATCGAGCACGCCCATCACGGGCAGCCGTCCCACAAACTCAGGAATCAGCCCGTACTTGATCAGGTCCTGCGGCTCGGTCTTGCGCAACAGTTCGGTGTCGCGATGAGATCGCATCGTCGCCTCGGCTTCTGTCTCTGTCGCCTTGAAGCCCAGCGCCTTTTTGCCGATTCTGCGTCCAACTACGCGCTCCAGGCCGACAAACGCGCCGCCGCAGATGAAAAGAATATTGGTTGTGTCGACCGCCGTGAACTCCTGGTGGGGATGCTTGCGGCCGCCTTGCGGAGGAACGTTGGCAACCGTGCCTTCCAGAATCTTGAGCAATGCCTGCTGCACGCCCTCTCCGGAGACATCGCGCGTAATCGACGGGTTCTCGTCCTTGCGGCCGATCTTGTCGATTTCGTCGATGTAGATAATGCCCTGTTGCGCCCGCGTGACATCGCCCTCAGCCGCCTGCAAAAGCTTGAGGATGATGTTCTCCACATCCTCGCCCACGTAGCCGGCTTCGGTCAGCGTAGTTGCATCCACTATCGCGAACGGCACATCGAGCATTTTGGCCAGCGTGTGGGCCAGCAGCGTCTTGCCCGAGCCGGTGGGTCCAATCAGCAGGATGTTCGACTTGGCCAGTTCCACTTCGTTGTTGCGCATCCGGTTCATCTGGATCCGCTTGTAGTGGTTGTAGACGGCGACGGCGAGCTTCTTCTTGGTCTGGTCCTGCCCAATGACGTAGTCGTCGAGAAACGCCTTAACCTCCTGCGGCTTGGGCAAGTGCCCGGCCGTGGTGGTGGGATTCGCTTCGCCCCGGTCGTCTTCGAGGATCGAGTTGCACACGGCCACGCACTCATCGCAGATGTAAGCGCGAGGGTAGTCGCTGGGCGACGAGATCAGCTTGGCCACGGCGTCCTGCGACTTGTGGCAGAACGAGCAGCGCAGTGCTTCTTCGGGTCCCGTGCGCGTTTTCATTGAACAACTCCCACTGGCAAATGTACTCTTTTTGCGCCGCTTGCGTTTTTTCCCGCCGCCTACGTCCGCGGACGGTCGATGATCTCGTCGACGATCCCGTATTCCTTGGCCTGCTGCGAGTTCATGATGAAGTCGCGCTCCACGTCCCGCTCAATCCGTTCCAACGGCTGTCCTGTGTGCTTAGCGATCAGGGTATTCGTAATCTCGCGAATACGCAAAATCTCGCGAGCATGAATGTCGATATCCGTGGCCTGCCCGCTCAGCCCGCCCATCGACGGCTGATGGATCAGGATCCGCGAATTGGGCAGCGCAAATCGCTTGCCCTTGGTCCCGGCCAGCAGCAGGAATGCTCCCATGCTCGCTGCCTGACCGATGCAATAGGTCACCACGTTGTTCTTGATGAACTGCATGGTGTCATAGATTGCCAGGCCGGCGGTAATCGATCCGCCCGGCGAATTGATGTAGAGCTGAACGTCCTTCTCAGGGTCCTCGCCGGAGAGAAACAGCATTTGCGCCACGATCAGGTTGGCGATCTGGTCGTCGATCGGCGTACCCAGAAAGATAATGTTGTCGCGAAGCAGACGCGAGTAGATGTCGTAGGCGCGCTCGCCCCGACTCGTCTGCTCTACCACCATGGGAACCAGTGCCATTGAATCTTCCCGTTTCTCGTTGGGGGACTGCTGTTCCCCGATTCAGTTCGCCGCGCCGGCATTGTGCTTCCGGCCCGTTTTCTGCGTCTTCAATTTGGCGGTTGGCGCCAATCCCATCGCCCTAAGCAGGCAGCCTTTCATACATCACACTTGCGGTTTTTTCGCGCCGCAATTGTTCCCGGATTCTAGCGAGGCCGCCGTCCTCCGTCAATCGCGCTTTCAGGGTATCCAATGGCTCGCGCGACTGAATTGCGGCCAGTTGCAGCTCGCGTTCAAACTCCTCTTCGCTCACTGTGATGTTTTCCTCGTGCGCAATTCTGTCGAGCAGAATCATGGTTTTGACTTCGGCAACGGCGCTATCGCGCTGTGCCGCGCGCAGCCGGGGAAAGTCCAGCTTGCGCATCTGCTCGGAATTCATGCCCTGCGCCGCGAGCGCGCGCAGACCGCGGTCCAGCCGTTGATCAATTTGATCCTGCACAAGCGATTCAGGCACCGGGAACGTGTACTTCTCAGTCAGCGTGGCAAACAGCCTGTCCTTGGTCTCCGCTTCCACGCTCCGTTTCTTCCGGCTTTCAAGGTGCTCGCGAATGCGGTTTTCCAGCTCGGCCAGGCTTTCGTATCCGCCCAGCTCTTTGGCAAACTCGTCGTTCAGCTCAGGCAGAATTCGCTTCTTGATCGCCTTTACTTCCACTTCGTAGGCCACCGTCTTGCCGGCCAGCTTGCCTTCTGCATATTCCGCCGGATAGACAACCTCGGCTTTCAGCTCCTGCCCTGGTTTTGCTCCGCGCAACGCTGCGGAGAATGCCTCCACGGTATCTTTTCCGCCGATCTCCACAAGCGTGTCTTCGCCCAGGATTGGCGCAGCCTCCGCGTCGGCCTCGATCACGCCCTTGTAGCTGATCTGGGCCCAGTCGCCATCCTTGAGCGCGCGATCTTCTTCCACCGGCTCGATCGTGGCGCGCGAATCGCGCAGGTGCCCAAGCTCCTGCTGAAACTCTTCTTCCGTGATATCGCTCGGGGGCTTCGGCACCGTGACCTGCTGGTAGCCTTCCATCGAAAACGGCGCCAGGTACTCAAACACCGCCTTCACATGCAGCGGCTGTCCGTCTTCCACCGTGAGTTCAGTCACCTGCGGCTGGCCAACCGGACGCACGCCCAATTCGGCCACTGCCTTGTTGAAGCGCTCGGGCAGCAGCCCATCGATCACATCTTTGCGAATTTCGGCGCCAAACCGGCGACGCACGACGGTCTCCGGCACCTTGCCGGCCCGGAATCCCGGGATCTTAGCGTATTTCCGGTAGTTGCCCGTTACGGTGCGATAGGCCTTGGAAACTTCGTCCGCGGGAATGTCGAGCACCAGCTCGCGGGTGCAGTCCGGATTCAAAACCGGACCATGCTGGTGGTGCTCGTGGTCGTGTCCCTCATGGCCGTGCTCGTGACCGTCGTGGGCATGGCCTTGGCTTTCAGGGCTGTCCAGTGCGGCATCTGCCGAGGATTGAGGGTTGTTTTCGAGGGTGTCGGTAGAACTCAATGCTTTCGCCTTCCAGGCGCCTCTTCGCGCCCTGATGAACCCGGATCGGGCCTGCAGCTTCCCGCTTGCTTTCCGAGGCCGAGACTCGACTGCGGAATGGTTTTCGCGGACTGCCGATTGCTGCCGCCCCTGCAGGGTCTGAGGCCGTAATCGGCACAGTTCCCTTTGGCTGGGGAAACGCCTATCTCATGGTAAGAGGGAATGCTCTAAAGGGTCAAACCGCACATCGCGGTTCACTACACAAAAGTCCTGTATTTCGATAGGTTACCGGTGTATTACCAGGACCCTTATTCGGAGTCAATGTGCCTCGTCGGGCATTCTTTGGGCGCTATTGGGTATTACTGCTCGAAGGAATTGGGTTTTCGCACGTAGGGCAAAAACCGTGGATGCGATGCTCCACAATGCGCATAATGCTCACGCGCTTCGCGCAGGCTCAGCTCGCCGTTTACCGTGAGCCGAACGTCGCCTTCGTCGTCCTCTTCCTGCCCGTCATCCTCCCACCAGCACACCGGACACAGCGCCATTGCTCCCGCCGTCTCCAGCGTTCGGAATCCGCAGCATGGACAGCGAAACCGCTCTTCCAAGACAACACCCTTGAGGCCTAGACGCATCCAGCTCATCCGGGTTTACCTCGTGTTCGTTTCAGATTGCACCAAAGTTATCGACGCAAGAGGCCGAGTTGTGCAGCTTCCCCCGCGAAGCTCAATGCACGTTTGATGCGTGAAGGGCCGAGGTGGTTTCAGGTCCGGAACGGGCACATGGTTGAGCCTTTTCTCGATTTGGAGGAGGACGATCACATGTTCGTGCGCCGTGGCGGACGGAGGTGTGGGATAGGTGTTTGGAGGCTTGTCTGCGGCTCCGGTCGCAAACGAAGCGCCACGCTGTCACGTCATGCCTACAGCCAAACCTCGTAGAATTCCACGGCAGGAGACAATTCATGGCCCGACTCGGTCCTCCGCTGCTTTTCCGTTACCGCCGCCTGGTCGCGGCTCTCTGCGCTCTGCCCTGGTTCGGCGCCGCACATGCCGCCGCCGAGCCGCCCATTCGCGTCGCCATCGTCGGCCTGGCGCACGGCCACGTGGAAGGCTTCCTCGCCGCGCTGCCCAAACACAGCGACGTGCAGCTGGTTGGCATCGCCGAAGCCGACTCCGACCTTGCTGCCAAGTACAAGAGCCGCTTTGGCCTCGACGAAACCCTCTTCTATAAGCAAGAAGCCAACATGATCGAGAAGACCCGTCCCCAGGCCATCCTTGTCTATACATCGATCGCAGAGCACCGCCCAGCCATCGAGATCGCCGCGCAGTACGGCGTTTCTGTAATGGTCGAGAAGCCGCTGACCATTTCCATCGAAGACGCACTGGCCATTCGGCGGACGGCAAAACACTATGGGATCAACGTCCTGGTCAACTACGAGACCACCTGGTACGCGAGCAACCGCGCGGCATATGAGGAGGTCAGGCAGAGCAGTCTCGGCGAAATCCGCCGGGTGGTGATCCACGACGGCCACCAGGGCCCCAAAGAGATCGGCGTGCCACCTGAGTTTCTCTCCTGGCTCACCGACCCGGCCAAGAACGGTGCGGGAGCGCTCTACGACTTCGGCTGCTACGGCGCAGACCTGATGACCTGGCTGATGCACGGCGAAGCGCCGCTGACCGTGACGGCCGTGCTCAACACCGACAAGCCTCATCTCTATTCCCACGTTGACGACGACGCAACCGTCGTGCTGACCTATCCGCGCGCGCAGGCAGTTCTGCAGGCCTCGTGGAACTGGCCCTTCGGCCGCAAAGACATGGAAGTCTACGGGGCTACGGGTTATGCGATCACCGTCGGAGCCGACAAGCTCCGTCTGCGCCGGTCGTATGAATCGGAAGAGCGTCTCATCTCGGCGCCATCTCTCAGCTCGCCGGAGCAAGACTCGCTCAGCTACCTTGCCGCCGTTCTCCGCGGCCAGATTCACCCCAGGGGCGACCTCTCATCGCTCGATACCAACATGGTTGTGATGCAGATCCTTGACGCCGCTAGAGAATCGGCAAGGACGGGCAAGACGGTGAAGCTGGGCAGGTTGGAGGATTGAGGCTCACAATCACCCTCCGAAATGAGGAGCGGTATATTTGGATGAACGACTAGAATCGCGTCTAACCCTTAGCGTGAGGCGAACGTAAATGTTCAAGAATTGCAGCCGCGTACGGCCTGTGGCCGCAGTCGTACTGCTTTTTGCGCTCAGCGTGACTGCCGTCGGGCAGCAAGCCCCGCAATTAGCACCGCCTCCTGCCTCCGCACCCGTTCCGGCTTCCACGCCCACTCCGGCGACCGCACCGGCCCCGGCGCCGACTCAACAAATGATCAAGGTGATGAAAAGTCTCAGCCGCTACGAAGAAGGCACAAAGCTGGACATTCGATTCACGGATGGGTCGCACCAGGTTGGAAAGGTCAGTGAGACCTTCTCAACCTACTTTGTTTTCGTAGACTCCGTGAGCGGGAAAACCCGAAACATTGACTACCTCGATGTAGAAGGCGTCCATCCAACGGGAAAGGGATCTTTGGCGCGCCAGCTCAATAAATCTACGAATGGGCACACGGCATTAGTGGTCGGCACCGTGGTTGTCTTCACCGCGCTCGGCGTGTTTGCTATCCTCGCCGCACGACATTAATTGACGCAGGGCGGCAGAGTCCTCGTCGCGGCGCGCGGATCGGCACGGACGGGGAAGGCGGTGAAGCTGAGCATGCTGAGGGGATACTAAAATTGGCCTGGGAGTAATCGTCCTGGGCACCACGGTTGAGGCGGGCATGGCTGAAAGAGGTTCAAGCCTGATGGATGGGGTTATTCCTGCTGAATTGAACCAAGAGCTGCCAAGGAAGACTCGGCTTACTCCGATGGGTATTTATAGTCTAGTCGGCAGCGGAACGGTGTCAGCAGCAATTGTGGCGCTGGTGGTTGCTTTCGGCTCGTTTACCCCAAAAGAGATAAAAGACAGACATGATTTAGAACGGGAAGGACGGGTGACCTACACCGACGATGTACAAGTCGGCGGCATGCGCTCTGCCACCGTGTTTTATTCATTTGCATATGACGGACAATCGTATAGTGGGAAAGCATTCCTGCCGCACGAGTATTTGGAAAGAGTCCTGAATTATTCCAAATCTGGGAGTTTTCCGGTTGTATTTCTTCCGAGAGATCCTTCAATAAACCACCCGAATGATTGGAAGGGTAATGGATCGTTTCCATTTGTTGGTTATCTGCTCATTCTCATCTTGATCATCCAATGGACGGGTCTGACAAGGTTATTCCTTCGTGATTTGCGATTAGCTCGCAATGGCATCGCTGCTGTCGCGAGCGTGACGGATTGCTCCTCCGGCAATCGAGGCGGTATAAAGCTCAGGTATGAGTTCCGCGATATGGATGGCCTGCCTACGGATGGACGCGGGGATTACGGGGCGAAGCGAGAACAAGGAGCGCAAATATGCGTGCTTTATTTGCCGGAGGAAACCGAGGCGAGTCGTCCCTATCCCCTGGTACTGTTTCGTGCTGTTCGATAGATAGGGGCTAGTCCGTCTCATCGCGCGGAAGTTTGCGAATTGACTCCAGCGCAAAACAGGCCGGAGCATCGCCCCGGCCTGCCTACTAATCACTGACCACTAATCACTGACCACTGCCTCTACGGCACAAACACGTGCAACCGCACGTGCCACTTGGTGCTCGCGCCCGGCTTCAGCGTCACCATGCCCGTGTCGGTCTTGCCCCACTCCTTGCCGAACGGATCGCCAAAGTTGTACTGGTGCTCGATGGCCACAAACTTCTGGGTGGGTGGCGCGTACATCTGCAGCGCCTTGATCTCGGGCGAGAACCCGATGATGTCGACGCCATAGCGCGCGGCGGGATCGATGATCTTAACGGTCACCTTCCCGTTCTCCCAGATCAGGTGATTCCAGTTGTCGTCAAAAAACTCCGTCCCCAGCGGCCTGCCGTCCGGCGCGCGAAGGTCGTAGCGCGTCCCGTCCACAGGTAGAATCTTTCCGGTCGGGAAGACGTTGTCGTAGCCGTCCACTTCGGCAGTTGTATTGGCCGGGATGTGGACGCGTACCTGCGTCCGGTCACCCGAAGGCAGGTTGAAATAGGGATGCCAGGCAATCGCGATCGGTTCGTCTTCGTTGCCCACGTTTTTCGCCACGATGCTCGCGTCCACAGCCTCGGCCGTCAGCGAAATGGTCACGTAAAGGTCCGTCTTCGAAAGCCAGTGCCCGCCGAAGTCTCCTGCATGGATCACGCCGGTCACTTCTTCGCCGCCGGGAATCTTTTTCACCTGGACATCGTCGGTCTTGGCCTTCAGAATGAGCCCGTGCATGGCGTGGCGCTCGGCAGTGGGCAGCTTGCCGATGTTGTTCGCCGGCAGCGTGAGGGTGTGCCCGTTCCATTCCGTTGTCAGCGTCTTGCCATCGGCAGAGAGCTTGCCGCGAATCCGGTTGGGGTAGGGAACCAGGAACGCTGCACCCAGCCGATAGCCGAGGTCGCCAAAGGCGTCGTCGTCGACGTCGAGCATCTTCTTGGCGCCGGCCAGATCGGGCGACGCCAGAACGTCCACATTTCCCTTGCCGGGAAAGTTGGCGGTTATTTGGATCAATTCCATGCCGCGGCCTGGCGCCAGCGTCACGCTGGTGAACTCGGGCGTCGTGGTGCTTCTGGCTGTGCGCGTGAGCGTGACAACTTTCTGGCCGCCGATCTCCACACTGTCCTGTGCATAGCTTGTTGCTGTCATCAGCACCGTCCCCGCAAAACTCATCAGCGCAAGTGCACGAAAGCTAACATTCATCTCAAACCATCCTTATTCAAAGCTCGATTGTTGCCAGTTCAATTGCTGTTGCCCAAGCGTTGACTTGGGTTCCTGCCGAGCGCGAAAGCGTTTTCTCGGGCGCAGCAATTCTACCGGAACCAGGCGGCGAAGGTGCAATCGGACTGGACATCCAGATCCACCGCGCCAGCCATCTAGAATTTAGCTATGCCTCGCGTCTCAGCGCAGCCTGTTCTCGCACAGCCTGTCTCGTCACCATTGGCTCTGGAATCTCTCGCCTCGCTTAACGAGCGCATCGTAGCCTGCGAGCGATGTTCCCGCTTGCGGCCCTACTGCGCCGAGGTGGCACGCGTCCGCCGCCGCGCCTACGCCGACTTCGAGTACTGGGGAAGACCGGTGCCGGCATTTGGAGATCCAAAGGCTCGTGTGCTGCTGCTCGGCCTGGCTCCTGGCGCGCACGGTTCGAATCGCACAGGCCGGATGTTTACCGGCGACGGGTCCGGAGATTTTTTGTTTCCCGTCCTACACGAGGCAGGATTCGCCTCTCAACCGAATGCCGTTATGCGCGAAGACGGCATGAGGCTGCACGGCCTGTGGATCAGCGCCGTCGTCCACTGTGCACCGCCGGGCAACAAGCCCACCCCGGAAGAACAGCGCAACTGTGCTCCCTGGCTCGACGAGGAGATCGCGCTCCTGCCGGACCTTCGCGTGGTCGTTTGCCTGGGAAAGATCGCGTTCGACGGCTTTCTTGCCCATCTGCTCCGCACCGGCCGCATCGCCTCGCGCAAGGGCCTCGTCTTCGGTCACGCCACAGAGTACACCCTGCCCGGCGGAATCACACTGATCGCCAGCTACCATCCCTCGCTGCAGAACACCAACACCGGCAAGCTGACGCGGCCCATGTTTCTCAAGGTGTTTCGGCGGGCGAGACAGGCGGCCGGTCTCGAATGATGTTTCATCCCACCCCTTCGCGGTGAGACTGCGAAAGAATGGGGCACCTGGATGATCGTGAATAAGGAGGACCCATGGAACCCGTCGATCGGCTGCTTTTGAAGGAATTGCTATCCGCGGAAAAGGATGTGCCTCTGCCCCGCGCAAGGCGCTCAAAAGACGCGCCGCCCGAGGTCCACCACTGGAGCCGGCCTATCCTGATGGAGCGCGCCGTCTACCTGCGCAAGCTCGCCGCATACTCCGAGGGGTCCGCCTCAGAGACCCTCAAGGAGTATCCGCGACACGCAACGATGCTCTCGGTACGAGGCCGCGACGGCATCGCCGAGCAGCACGCGAACTTCGCCGACCTTTTTGTCGTTCTTGACGGTCGCGCCACGCTGATTACTGGCGGAACCGTTGTTGGTGGCCACGCGGTTGGCCCCGGGGAGATTCGAGGTACGGCTGTCGAAGGCGGGACGCGCATCGAACTTCGCGCCGGCGACCTTGCCCACGTCCCCGCCGGCGTGCCGCATCAGATGCTGGTTTCCGGCGACAAGACGTTCACCGCGTTCGTCGTCAAGATTCGGGAAACCGATTAGGGGCTGGGATGCGCAGAAGAGGAAGAGGTTTGGAGCGGGAGACCGGGATCGAACCGGCGACATTCAGCTTGGGAAGCTGACGTTACCCGCGACACTTTTTCGTCAGTTCAACCGAATCAAGCATTTTCCTGCAAGAGACTGATTCAGTTTGCCTTTTGCGCTTCGCATTCTCCGTATACCTTGCATCTTTCGCATACCGTGACCCGTGATTCTTCGAAAAGTGGACAGTATGGACAGTAAGCTCTGAGATTGCCGCGAAACACATAGCCGGAACCCGGTGACGCTTCCCGGTGTCTAAGATGAAGGCATATCCAATGAAGCTCACAACCCAACGGACCTGTACAGGACTCATCATTTGGCTCTCACTATGGTTTACAGGGCAACGCCCCGCTTGTGCCTACTCCGTTCCATCGGGCTTTAGCGAATGTCGTTCTCTCGACGCTTGCATGCGAAGTCTCGACTCGAAAGCTCTAACGTCGGATGGCTCAATAGGTCCGGACGAAGAACTGATCGCCAAAAAGCTTTCGACATTCGGTGAGTCGGCAAAGCGCGAACTGTTACGCCGCGCTGCAGGCGGAAATGCCGGCTGGAGAAACCTATCTGGCGCAGTTCTAGCGAACTGGAAAAATTGGTCACCGTCGGATGTTCCTGAACTTCATGCTGCACTGCGACTCGATCCGGGTGGCTGGATGGCTGGGCCACTCAGAACAATCGGTACTCCTGCAGCGGTTGAAGTACTCGTTGAAGATCTTCCGAAAGGTAGCGAAAATCAGACCGACTTTGCTTTAGAAAAATTAGGCCCTCGAGCTATTCCTGCTCTAATGCCTCTGTTGGAAAACGAAAACACTGCTGCGCCTGCAGTGCGCGTGATTAAACTGATGGGAGATTCAGTAGTGCCCCTCCAATCAAATTGGAGTCGAATAGCGAACGACTCCAAAGAGCCTCTTCAAAGAAGGATGGCTGCCTTGAGGGCCATCGGCGCTCTCGGCAGCAAAGCGAGACAATCCGCTGACTCGATTAGGTCGCTCTCAACGTCGACGAATCCGTCGTTGCGTCATCAAACGGTGATGACGCTTGAGGCCATACAAAGCTTTGAACCGAAGTTCAACGAACGAGGCCAAGACGTCAGTGTCATAGACCTTATTGCTAATCCAACGAAGTACGATGGCAAACAAGTGCAGATCATTGGCTTCCTCCGGCTGGAGTTTGAAGGTGATGCCATCTATCTACACCAAGAGGACTTTGAACACGGGATTTCGAGGAACGCCATCTGGATCGATAGGCCGGTTGACCTTTCTGAAAAGCAGACAGCAGAGGTCAACAACAAATACGTCATTTGCCAGGGAACGTTCAGAGCGGCAGATCACGGCCACATGGGACTGTTCAGCGGTGCATTAACGAGCATCACTCGTTTGGAGTCTTGGGGATATCAACGGCAATGACAGCGTGAGCGAGCTTCCTAAAGGCTTTGGAGCGGGAGACCGGGATCGAACCGGCGACATTCAGCTTGGGAAGCTGACGTTCTGCCACTGAACTACTCCCGCCCACAGAAAAGTATCGCTCAGCCGGCCTTGGTTGGCAATTGGCCTCCAGACGCGCAGAGGCCCATTATCGGCAGGGCCGCTCTCAGAATCTCGCAAATGGGACCATTACATCTGCTCGTGCTTCGACGGGGACTCCGTGTTTGGTTGCCGGTATGAAGCGATAGTGTTCCACTGCGGACTTTGCCTTCTCGTCGGTACCAAACGCCAGCCCCCTCACCACGCGAACTTCTTTGGGCTCGCCATTCACTCCAACCACCATGGTCACCTTTGCAACCAGCACAACGGGATGCTTCGCGAACGGGTTTACATAATCCGCGTCAACCGTATGAATCAGCATCGGCGTAGTTGAGGACTTCAGCTTTCCGTTCTTGTCCAGAAATTTGTAGTCAGGCGGAGCAGGCAGGTCTCTTTCCGCGATCACCACCTGCGGTGTCGTCTTGCTGCGGTCGGCGAAATACACAACGCGGACATCAATCCACACCGGCACCGGCTTGCCATCCAGCTTTCCTGGCTCAAATGCTGACTGCTTTACCGCTTCAATCGCTCCCTGGTCGAAGTACTGCCCATGCGGATGCAGCACTTCTATGTGGGCCGGCTTCCCCTGAGCATCAATGACCATGGCCATCACTGTCATGCCTTCGATATCCTTCGCAGGTATTCCGGAGGGATAAAGGGCATAGACTGTCTTCACCAGCTTCGGCTCGCTCACCTCGGGACCCACATAGTAGATCCCATCCTTATCCGGAGCCTGGTGGTACTGCCAGAACTTTGGGGTCGCATCGTCAGCCGAAAGCCCTGCGCTCGCCGCGGCGAGCAGTAAAGACACAACTCCCCTATGCTTCATTCAACTCTCCTGTTCAAATTGTCCTTCGCGCTTTCTCTTTTTATTGTGCCCGATCGGGCGTAAGGACGCATAAGCGACAGCCTGGAAACCCCTCAGCTCCGTGCTGCCGGCTCCGCGTGCTCCGTCTGTAGCCAGTCTGACGAGTGCTTCTCGATTGCAATCCTCACCAGTTGGCTGCGAGTCCGCACGCCCGCCTTGCGGAAGAGTTCCTGAATCACAGCCTTCACCGAGCTCTCGGATGCATTGATTGCCACGGCAATTTCTTTGTTCGTCAGCCCGTCGAGAATCCCCCGCATCACTTCACTTTGCCTGGTTGTAAGTGGACGCGTGCGGTCAAGCGTGTCTCTGCGGGCAATGCTTGACGTCACAACTGCCCGCATTTCGTCAGAGTCCAGCCAGATTTCGCCCGCGGCCACGCGCACGATCGCGCTCATCAATGCATCCAGCGTTCCGTGCTTCAGGAAGATTCCCCCGGCGCCTGCCTTCATCACTTTCACTGCCGATCCATCGGGCATGCCCGCGGTCACCATCAATACTTTCGCCATTTCCTGGTGTTTCTTTAATTCGGCAATCAGTTCGAGACCCTGCCCATCGCCCAGGTCGAAGTCAAGCAGCACCACGTCCGCTTCAGTGTCCGCGAAAGCTCGCACCGCCTCCGCAATGTTTCCGCACTGCCCCACGACGCAACACCCTGGCGCCGTCGCCAGGAACCGACTCAGGCTCTGGCGAAAAAGGCTGTGGTCGTCCACAATCAAAATGCGAATATCGTCCATTATGCGGATTTCGTCCATTCCAATTCGCGGCTTGCGGTGCTGGTCTGCGCCAGCTCAACAATGAAGCACGCGCCCCCATCGATCGCCTTGTAGCGGAGTTCTCCTCCGAACGACCGCATGAAGGCCCGTGACAGATAGAGCCCCAGCCCTGTTGCCTCAGCCCCCGCCTGGAACGGTCGAAATAGAATCTCGGGATGCGCTACGCCGCCGCCACTGTCCATCACCTCCACAATCACCTGCTCTCCGTGGCACCGCGCGGTAAACGACAATGACCGGGTAGCTTTCGTTGAGAGCGCTCTCACGCTGTTGGCCACAATGTTGAGAAAAACCTGCATCAAGCTTGCTCGGCTGGCCCAAACGAGTGGAAGCCCGGGCTCCACATTCCAATCCGATTTAATCTCCGCTTCGTCCAACTGCGGCGTCACCACGATCTTCAGCTCATCGAGCAGGACACTCAAGTCCACTTCGCCCGCGTCGCTGGTGCTCTGCCCGAGCTTCAGGTTGGCAATGCTCTCCAGCGTCTCAACGAGGCTGCCTAGCGCTTCAAAATCCTTGTTCGCATCCAGCGCCTGGGTTCGCTTCAAGTTCTGGTGCACGGCGCCGATCGCACTGCAGATATTACGAATCTCGTGGCTCAGCGCTCCGACCGCGATGCGCGAACCTTCGAGCAACTGATGCAGGCCCGACTCCTCGTGCGCGCGCAGATCATCGGATCCATCCAGCACCATCGCCGCCAGCCGGGTACCGGCGCTGGTTTGATAGGTGGAGAAGCAGATGTCGGCCAGGAATGCTTCTCCATCCTCCCGCTGGCCGCGTGCCTGCATCACGGCACGCAAGTGCTTTTGCGCCGAATCATGCATCGAAATATTCGTCAGCGCCGGCAGATACCTGTAAATGCTTTTCCCGGCAAGCTCACCCAGCGTGACGCCCAGCATCCGCTGCGTGGCCTCATTTGCCATCAATACCCGGCCCCGCGCGTCGGCCGTTACAATCGCCAGCGGGCTGCTCTCGATGAGAATCTTCAACTGTTGCTCGGCCTCGCGGCGCGCATCGCGCTCCGCTTCAATGGTATGAAGATTCTCGAGCGCGACTTTTCGACTTTTGTTCACCTCGCGAATAAACAGCCCCGCTCCCAGAAATGCAGCCAGATAAAGCACATCTCTCGAGATTCCGGTCCGCGAACTCCATGCCAGGTCGCTGAAGAGCTCCGCCAGCACGGTGCACACGGCCGCCGTGGCGACAATCCAGCCGCCCCCTGCCACGCTCCCCACCATGAGCATGGGGACGAGGTACAGGAACCCGAGAGGGATCTCCGCGATCACCAGCCGATCGATCACGGCAATTACCGCGATCAGCACCCCGGCTCTAATCAGAACCGTGCGCTTGCTTCCCGTGAAGAGTGCGGCGAACATATACCCCTTTGATGATCCGCTACGAAGAGCCATTCAACAACTCGCAGACCTGCCAAATCGCTGATTCTCTCGTCTATATAAGCAATTCATATGGATTCTATTGGCATTCCATGTTGAGTTTATATTTCTGCTATAAGGATCACACCAAGTTTGTCCAAAAGATAGCCTCACGGGAGCCACTCACTGAATTACGATTTTCAAAACAGCCGGAATAAAACAAATGTTTTCATCCCGGTTCCGCACATTTATGCCTACATACCTGCAGCGATTCACTTCAACGTGGGCTCATCCCACTTGTTTGGAAGGAAAGCCGGAGAAACTGAGTGCAAAAGCTGAAGTTGCTGCATACAACAGTCCGCGGTTCGGGCGCCGTGGCTCTTCTGCTGGCCTCTCTCTTGCCCGCTGGTGCGCAGCAGGCGCTCACATGGGACCAGGTGAAGGCAAAGTTTGAGGCGAGCAATCCGGTGTTGAAGTCGGATGCGGCCAATGTGGAGGAGATGAGGGCGGAAGAGATCACCGCATTTCTCCGGCCCAATCCGCAGTTCACCTTCTCCACGGATGGGACTCAGTTGGCACCGCACAACGGGGTCTGGCAGCCGTTGGCCGGCACGCAGTATCAACCGAACTTCAGCTACCTGCACGAGCGCGAGCACAAACGCGAACTGCGACTAGAGAGCGCGAAGGAAGGCACGGAGATCACTGAGTCCCAGCACGTGGACCTCGAACGCACCCTGGTTTTCGGGCTGCGTTCAGCGTTTGTGCAGACTCTGCAGGCCAAGGCCGTTCTAGCGCTGGCGAAGACTGATTTGGAGTATTGGGACAAAATCATCGACATTAGCCGGGAGCGCTTCAAAGCCGGCGATATGTCAAAGATCGACCTCGCCCGCATCGAATTGCAGCGCGTGCAATACGAGTCTGAAATCGAGACTGCAATCGTCAATCTTCGCCAGCAGAAGATTCAGCTCTTGCTGCTTCTCGACGACCGGACGCCGGTCGATCAATTCGACGTAAGCGGACCGTTCGATCTTGGCCCTGACCTGCAGCCGCTTGACGAATATCACAAGATCGCCCTCGACAATCGGCCGGATCTGCAGGCAGCGATCCAAACAATCCAACAGTCGGAAACCAATCACAAGCTGGCCATCTCGAACGGTTCGACGGATCCGACATTTGGCGCCTGGTACACCTGGAATCCCTCCTTCAACAACCCCAACGACCAGCAGACTCTGGGTCTCAGCGTGAGCATCCCGCTACGGATCTTCGACAAGAACCAGGGCGAGAAGAAGCGCACGTTGATTGATATCGACAAAAGCTCGCAAGCCGCCGAAGCGGCCAAGGCGCAGGTTTTCAGTGACGTAGACAACGCGTATGAGCTGGTGCGCAGCAACATAGCGTTGATCAAGCCGTACAAAGCCCAGTACCTCGATCAATCGCTCTATGTGCGCGACACCGTAACTTTCGCGTACGAGCACGGAGGGGCATCGCTGATGGATTTTCTCAACGCACAGAGCGATTATCGCGTCGTTCAACTGGCTTATCTCCAGTTGATCGGCTCTTATATGACGGCAGCAGGGCAAATGAATCTCGCCGTAGGGCACGAGGTGTTCAATGACCACTAAGTCTCTTCTAGCAATTTCCTGTTGCCTCATTGTGTTGGTCTCGTTCTCTGGCTGCAAGATGGATGAAAAAGGCGAAGTTGCTACACCTCAGCTTCCTGTGGTCACCACCGGCGACATGGCTGATTTCTCCGTCGCCAAGCCCGAGCAATTTCCCTTGGTCGCAGCAGAGCCCTACACCGCGCACGCAGAACTCAAAGTGACCGGCACTGTCAATCCCGACGTCGCCAGAGAGATTCCCGTTATCTCGCTCGCCAGCGGCCGCGTGGTCGACATCAAGGCCCGTCTTGACGACTACGTCAAGAAAGGCCAGCTTCTGCTGAAAATCCAGAGCCCTGACAGCACTGCCGCATTCGACACGTACAAAAAGGCGGTGAACGACGAGCGTATGAACAATCTTCAATACATCCGCTCACAGGATCTCTTCGCCCACGGCGCAATTTCGCAGGCGATGCTGGAGCAGGCCGAGGACGCGGAGAAAGACTCTCTGGCCGATCTCAAAGCCGCTGAAGAGACGCTCGAGACCATCGGCGTCGACAAGGAGCATCCATCCTCTGTAGTGCCGGTCTACGCACCCATCTCCGGCGTCATCATCCAGCAGAACGTTACGCAGGCCGCGGCCGCCGGTGTCACTTTCTCGGGCT
>Ga0302324_100006693_pt1 | contig 24724 bp, 20 predicted proteins | sample Palsa_T0_1_FD_201949 | JGI IMG/M metagenome (GOLD analysis project Ga0302324, IMG submission 201949) | Peat permafrost microbial communities from Stordalen Mire near Abisko, Sweden - Palsa_T0_1 | ecosystem: Environmental > Terrestrial > Soil > Palsa > Peat permafrost | place: Sweden: Abisko... | reverse complement strand
TAAGGAGAAATACTTCCCTCATGTTCAGCGGACGTTTGCAGGCAATAGGGGCGTGACGATTGCGGCTCTTACGCCACAATTCGGGTTGAAAGCTGCAACAGGAATGGTTGACGCAGTGATCTCGGGCACCGAGCGAGAAGTGAATAGCCGAGTCCGACCACTCCGAACCACGCTGGTTCTTCGAAATCTGTGGCGCGGACCGATGCGCGGCACAATGTCAATTTCCCGGCACTATGCGCGGGAGTTCGCAATTCGCTATTCACCGAAGACTCTCGAGACAGTGTGCATCATGGATTCTGCCGGTTTCGACAGCGCGGCAACGGTTGAGGCCTTGATGCCGATTCTTAAATCGGTCGCGAGCGCGGTGGAAAAAGGATCTCTGCGTTCGCAGCGAACGGGAGCACGCGAGTCATTAAGAAACGAATCGAGTGCCGGTTCCCAGACACAGACTCCAAACGGCCTTTTCGCATCGATCACGAGCATCGCGCTGTTGCCCTGCACGGAGTGGATAAGGCGTTTCAAGGGAAATAAGAATCTCACGCTTCAAATTTGCGATTGCGATTTCCAAAACCTTGTCGTTGATTCCCGGAGAAGCAGGTATGGAGGTCCCATGTCGTTTGCGAGGCTTGCCGTTAAAATGTTTCCATCCCTTGACCTTTGGATATTGCTGGACAGACCTGCGATCGAATTGCAATCGAGGGATGAGGAGCTTTCGCCCGCGGAAGCCGTTCGGCAAGTTGAACAGCTTCGCTCCTTCGTAAAGTCGAAGAGGCGGTTTATCATTCTTGACGCCAGCCAGCCCGCCGGGACTGTTCAAGAACGCGCCTATGCAGCCATCGTCAATACTCTTTCCGAGCGAACAGACAATGAACTCAAGAAGCGCTTCGATCGCCCGCTTCCGTAACTGCATCATGACCCCGCGATCGAAGGAGACATCAAGCTGAGAATCGTCATTCTTGGTCCTGACGGAGCCGGGAAGAGTTCCGTGATTGACGGGTTAATAGGTAGATTGAACCTGGAGGGGCGAGTTGTGAGGATGCGCCACTTGAAACCGCGATACGTGGCGCAATTTCGCGGCCAACCAGCGATCATTGTCGTTGATCCGCACGGCAAGCCGCCTCGTGGAGCGTTGTCTTCTCTGGTTAAGATCTGGGTATGGCTCTTCGAGGAGTGGTACGCCAACTTCTTTCAGGAAAAAAGGGAGACATTGCTGGTCTGTGACCGTTACTTCCACGACCTTCTCGTTGACCCAAAGCGTTATCGGTTCGGAGCACCATTATGGACGGCCGAACTGGTTGGAAAACTGATGCCGCGGCCCAAACTGTGGGTTCTTCTGAATGCACCGGCAGACGTTTTGCAATCGCGGAAGCAAGAGGTCATTCCGGAGGAGACCGCGCGGCAATGTCAGGCATACCTTGCCTTCGTTCGTAAACAACGAGAGCACGTAATCGTGGATGCCGCACAGCCGTTGGAGCAGGTGATTGCAGACGTGGAGAATGCCATCAGGGTGGCTGTGACCGAAAACGGATGCAACCGTGGATGAGGTAAACCGCTTCTACCGGGCGCAGGAGCAACCCGCCGGAACCCATCTCGCGCTCTGCTGGAGAGGGCGAGTTCGCTACACCGTTCCGCGTGAAGCCGCCGCGCAGCAGGCATGCTGGAAGGTCTTTCAGCCCGGACGACTAGAGTTTCCTTTGCGCGCAATGGCTCGTTTCCCTCGTCTTCTCGCTGCGGTTAATTGCGTAGAATCGGAGAATCTAACATCGATCAGGGAAGCAATCGGGAAAGAGGCTGGGCTATCGTGCTGTCGCGCCGGAGCTGAGGGAGTTTGGACAAAGGACACGATTCTGTTCTTGGACAAGAAAACAGTTGAGCCGGTCTATTTGGTAAAGGCGGGTTCCATTGGAGCTGTTGACGCTCTCCTTCGGAATGAAGCGAACTGGCTGCGCGAACTGCGGAAGCAACCACGGCTCGTTGATCACATTCCTGAGCTTATCGCCCGCGGCACCGGTAGAGAGTTCTGTTTTCTGGCTCAATGTGCGCTATCCGGCGAATTCGATCTTAGACTGGGAGAATCGCAGTTCAAGTTCTTGCGAAAGTTTCAAGACTTCTCTCTGCAATCGGCGCGATATGAAGACTCCCGCCTTTACCGAACGCTTGATTCGCGCATAAGGGATCTTTCAGGATTACTTCCGGCGGAGTGGTCGAACCGTATCAAGATCGGAATGCGGCGGATCGAGCAGTCGCTTTCTGGGGCGCCGATCGTTCTGGTGGCGGCACATAACGACTTCACTCGATGGAATATCAGAGTAGAGCGCGATGTCGCTAAGGTCTTCGACTGGGAATACGCCGACTATGAACAACTTCCTCTGTTTGACCCGCTGCACTTTGCCCTGGCGCCAATGGCATTGCGAAGTGAGCCGTCGGCAAAGCTAATCTGCAAAATGCAGGAGACTGTTGGGCTATGTCAGCAATCGTTGGGGTCAGACAGGTGTTACGAACCGGAGACTCAGGCGCTTGCATATATGATCAATTTCTGCACTCTCTATCTTTGGGCTGACCGCGGGAGTCGCAATTCGCACCCTTCTCTTGTCAGTTATGCCCGAGTTATCGATAGCATTGTTCGCTCTCATACAGAGTGATAGGCACATGGATTCTGCGATGAGTAACCCTGGGAAAATTGGAATTGTCACGGTCACCTATAACAGTGGGAAGGTGCTCGATCAGTTTCTGCAGTCGCTAGCGGCCCAGACCCACGCTAATTTCGTAGTCTATGCCGTGGACAACGCGTCGCAGGATGACTCAATAGCACGAATTCAAGCATGGAACGACGAGAGACTCCGTGTGATCCCAAATGGGGAAAATGTGGGCATTGCAGAGGCGGACAATCAGGGAATACAAGCCGCGCTGGCTGATGGTTGCGAGTACGTGTTGTTTCTGAACAACGACGTGGAATTTGAACCGGAGACCTTGGCGGTCCTTACAGCGGAACTCGATGCGCTTGATTGCGATCTGCTTGCGCCCAAGATTCTCTACGAGGATCGACAGCACATTTGGTCGGCAGGCGGCACCTTCAAGGCGCTGAAGGGATATTTTGGCTATCACATCGGCGAGGGTGAGCTTGATCGAGGCCAATATGAGACCCGAGTGCGGATAACAAATGCACCAGGCTGCTGCATTCTGGCTCGAAGCGCAGTCTTCGATAGGATCGGAATGATCGATGCAAAATACTTTGTCTACCATGAAGATTCAGACTTCCTGTTTCGCGCGTGGCGGGCTGGGCTATCGATGTTTTACACGCCCCACGCGAGGATCTTTCACAAGGTAAGCTCACTCACGGGCGGTTCCACATCCCCTTTCACCATTCGCTACAACGCACGGGGGCATGTTTACTTCATGCTGAAAAATCTTGGGGTAATGCGGTGCTTGTTTTTCCTTCCGGCGCTGCAACTGCGGATGGCGATGAAACTGCTTCTTCGCTCAATTGGCTGGGACGAGTTCTTGATTCGAGAGCGGGCATTCTTCGAGGGCATTGGCGTATGGCTATCCTAAGTGATTCTAGATTCAAGTGCAGCGAACCGATGCCAGAGCTCAGTTCAGACTTGCTTAGGGAGTGCGCATGAGAGTCTTGCTTTCGGCCTATGCGTGTGAGCCGGGGAAAGGGTCTGAGCAGGGAGTCGGCTGGCATTGGGCAACGGAGCTCGCTCTTCTTGGGCATGAAGTCGATGTCATTACACGCGCCAACAATCGAGGCATAATCGACAAGGCCATGGCGCGTAATCCGATCGCTGGCCTGCACTTTCACTATTACGATCTTCCTTCGTGGGCCAAATGGTGGAAGCGCGGGCCGCGGGGCTTGCATCTCTATTATTCGCTTTGGCAGCGCGGTGCATATCGCTTGGCCAGGCACCTGATAGACAAAATAGAATTCGACGTTGTCCATCATTTGACATTTGGCGTGTTCCGTCAACCGTCGTTCATGGGCCGGCTTGGGTTGCCATTTGTTGTCGGCCCGCTTGGCGGCGGGGAAAGAACACCGCCTTTGCTGCGCAAGGGCTTTGGGACAAGCAACGCTTTCCAGGAGACGCTTAGAGATGTGTCCAACAACTTGGCCCGCCGGAATCCATCGGTTGCCGCTATGCTGAGGGAAGCTACATTGATCCTGTGTAAGACACGGGAGACGATCGCGATCCTTCCTGCCGCTTATCACGAGAAGAGCCTGGTTCGCCTTGAGATCGGGCTGGAGCCAGAGCGAATCACGGGCGAGTCCACTCGCGCAGCGGGGAGCGCGGACTTTCTGTATGCAGGGCGCTTGATCTATTGGAAGGGATTGCATTTGGCGTTGAGGGCGTTTTCCGAGCTCAAGATCGATCACCCGTCCGCAACATTTGCGATCATCGGCGCAGGGCCGGATGAACCGTGGTTCAGACAACTTTCCGTGACGCTGGGGATTCAAGAATCGGTTCGATGGCTTGGCAAGATTTCGCATGAGGACATCTGGTCGCATTACCGTCGCTACACAGCATTCGTGTTTCCAAGCCTGCACGACTCCAGTGGGAATGTTCTGCTCGAGGCAATGTCACAGGCGCTGCCGGTGATTTGCCTTGACACTGGCGGCCCCGGTTCGTTGGTTTCGCCGTCATGCGGCATTAAGGTTCCGGTTGAGAATCGGAGCGAAGCGGACGTGGTCAGGGATCTGGCGGCTGCCATGCAAACACTCGCACGCAACCCTGAAACCCGAGCGCAGATGAGCCGTGGTGCGCTGGAATTTGCCAAGAATAAATCTTGGAGGCAGGTTGTATCCAGCGCTTATGCGGACATTACGGGCGCGCTGGGTGACTCTGCAAAATCCAAATAGGATGGAGTGAATCTTCCGATGCGGATGTGTTGTCTTTCATAACTCAATCGAAAAAACCGGAAGCCGCGATTCACGCGAAACTGCTCGTTCAGGCGCTCTCGATCCTGAAAAGGAAATTATTTGATTCGGAATGGCGACATCTCGTCCTGGCAGCCCAGTCTCGGTCATGCATTGATTCGTACGGCCCTATTCAGGAGACTCGCTGCCTTTGTGTTTTATTCATTCATCACAGTCACATCCCTGGCAATTTTCATCCCTCTCAATCCGAGAATGCCAAGCAAAGGACTCGATGCATCATGGGAGTTTGCCATGAATGAAGCTGTTGCTCGACATCTGACCTTTGGGAAGCAAATCATGTTTACCTATGGGCCTTATGCGTCAATCGGCACCCGAACTTATTCCCCGGCAACGGACCGGCGAATGGTGTTGGGCAGTCTCTTTGTTGCTGTTTCGTTCCTGGCAGGATTGCTATTTCTGGCACGCGGCAAAAGGCGATACCTTATACTCCTTCTTCTTCTCTTCCTCGCAACGTTCGGGAATCCAGAATTACTGCTCTTATCGTATTCGTTTCTTCTCACAGCTTGTGCAGTGAAATATATGAACCCGGAAGCGGGGGGTGAACCAGCAGAGCTCAATTGGCGACGAATATTTGCAGTTGTCTTAATGTGGTCGACCCTTGGATTGCTGCCTCTTGTCAAAGGGAGTCTTCTACTTCCGTTTGCAGCGTCCGTGGCTATACCTTGCGCATTATTCTTGTGCAAGCGACTCTATTGGCAGGGTATCGCCTTACTGCTTCTTCCAATCGCATCTGCCGTAGGCCTTTGGATCTACGCCAGTCAATCACTTGGGAATCTACCGGCCTTTCTGCGCGGAACCTTCTCACTGACATCCGGCTACACGGAAGCTATGTCGTCCTCGTGGCTAATATTACCGAGCATCGTCGGCGAAGGGCTCGTAACCACCTTCCTTGTTGTATCAGCATTAATGTGCTGGTCGATGCGCCGAGCCAATCGATTGACAGTGATATCAAAATGGGCGTTAGTAACTATTTTCGTCTTGTTTCTGCTCGTGATATTCAAACATGGATTTGTAAAGGCAGGCGGCGTATCGAGTGCGTTCTGTTCTCTCGCCGTTTTAATTATGATCGTAGGGCTTCTCCAAATGGATAGGTGTCTCATCTGGTCATTGACGGTCGCCACGATTCTCACGGCAGGGACATCTGTTATGCAAGATTCAGTGCTGTTCAAAGAAGTGCATGAGAAATTTGGGCCCGGCGCAACCTGGAGCGGAGAAAGGAGAGCGGATATTCTCGAATTCTGCACTGAGAGAGCGATCGAAGCCTATTCTCGAACCACATATCAGAGCACCTGGAGGACCTTCGCCGACTTTTGGGAGGGCCTGCGCTTAAGGATCGGTCAGCGAAATGACCTTGAGGCTCGGTATGCAAAAGCAATAAATGATATTAGGAGCGGTGATCCCCTACCTCCGCTTATCGGAAGCGCGGATGTTTATGAGTCGGAACAATCGGTTTTGCTTGCATCGAATAATGAATGGAACCCCAGGCCGATTTTTCAAAGTTATTCTGCTTATACTCCAATCTTGGCGAGACTCAATGAGCAGCACCTTCGGGGTCAGGAAGCACCGGATTGGGTACTGTTTGACCTGCAAAGCATAGGCGGACGGTTTCCCGCGCTCGATGATGGAGTGAGTTGGCCGGCGCTGCTGGATAATTACACCTTTGTCTCATATGACGGTCAGTTTGTTCTCTTGCACAAAAAGCCGGTCATTCACGCCATCAGCGAATACAGCAGCATTTCTAGCCAGACATGTAAGACGGGTTCTACGGTTGCGCTACCCGCAACGGACGGCCTGTTGTTCGCTGAAATTGATCTGAAGCCGACGCTAGCAGGAAAGGTGCCCATCGCGCTTTTTAACCCTCCGGAGCTGCGTATAACCGTTGGTTTACAAAATGGAAAGACACTCAGGTTTAGGACAGTTTCGAATATGATGAGGACCGGTTTCTTCGTGTCGCCGTTCGTTGGCAATACAAAGGAGTTTGCGTCTTTGATGGCCGGAAGAAGGGACTTTGGGGTCGAAAACGAGGTCAAGAGTATTTCTATCGCGCCAACATATGGCGGTCCGGTTTTTTGGTCGGACACATATGAACTGACGCTGAAACATTATGGCGCTGAATGAGCATTTTCCCACATTCAGGAGGGAATGTCGGGAAGCACCTCTAGCGTTTATTCGGGACGTCAGGCGGGGTAAGTCATTTGGGCGACTAACTGCACGGCGTTAGATTCTGTGAACATCGAAAAAGATGGGAATAGTGGCTTCTAGACACTTAATCTCTGCATTGTTTATCAAAGTATCGAGGGCGATGGAAACAGTCGCGATCAAGGAAACGTTTTCATGGTTAAATCGTAATCCGTCTCCTTGAAGGAGTTTTTATGAATCCGGTTGAAAATATTGTCGTCATAGGCGGTTGCGGACATGTGGGGCTGCCGTTCGGAATGGTGCTGGCCGATCATGGAATGCAAGTGGTTCTGCTGGATGTTGACGGAGCCAAGGTCGCTTCAATCAACCAAGGATTGATGCCATTTCGCGAAGCTGGAGCAGAGGCTCTTCTGCCCAAGCTGATTGGGAAGTCCCTCAGAGCCACCACCGATCCGGAGTGCCTCCGTGCTGCGGAGGTAGTCATTTCGGTAATCGGCACGCCCGTGGATGAACACCTCAATCCCACCGTCTCGGCTTTGTATCGCAGCCTTGACGATTTGATCGAGTACGTGCCCGACGGCTCGCTCCTTGTGCTCAGAAGCACCCTTTATCCGGGAGTTACTCGTCTAATCAAGGACCGGATTGAAGAGCGGAAGCGCGAAATTCACGTCGCCTTCTGTCCCGAGCGGATCGCGGAGGGAAAAGCCATCGAAGAACTGACCAGCCTTCCTCAGATCATTTCTGCCTTTGAGCCAGTTGCACTCGCTAAGGCGCGTGAAGTCTTCAGCCGGATCGCTCCCTCTCTCATTGAATTGGATCCCCTCGAAGCCGAGCTTGCGAAACTCTTCACGAATAGCTGGCGCTATCTTAATTTTGCCGCTTCCAATCAGTTCTATATGCTGGCCGAGAGTTATGGCCTTGACTTTTACCGAATCTACAACGCGGTTACGCAAGAATACCCTCGAATGCGTAGTTTTGCGCGAGCGGGGTTTGCCGCCGGTCCGTGTCTGTTGAAAGATACGCTGCAGCTGTCTGCCTTTTCCAGCAATAATTTCTTCCTCGGTCATGCGGCCATGCTTGTAAACGAAGGCTTACCTAACTTCATCGTCACTCAACTCCGGTCAGAGGGACTGGCGAAAAGCACAGTAGCAATTCTAGGAATGGCGTTCAAGGGCGACTCGGATGACAACCGCAGCAGTCTGTCATATAAGTTGAAGAAGTTGCTTCAGGTTGAAGCGCGAAGCGTGCTCTGTACCGATCCGTTTATCACCGATGCAAGGTTTGTGACCCTTGAACAGGCCGTAGAGCAGGCCGATGTTATTATCCTAGGCGCGCCGCATTCTGCTTATCGCGGCCTGCAGTTCCCGAAAGGGAAGAGGGTTGTGGACGTTTGGGGATTCTGGCGATAGAAGCACGATCAGGCGGATGAGACCAAGGAGGACGAATGAAGGTTCTAGTTACCGGCGCGGCAGGATTTATATGCGGTTATTTGATTCAGGAGTTGCTTGAAACTGGCAATGAAGTAATTGGGTTGGATAATTTCAGCAAGTACGGCCGCAGCCAAAAGTCTTATGATAACCATCCTCATTATCAGTTTGCAAAAGGGGACGCCAAGGACGCAGAATTGTTGAAGAGTCTTCTGGCCGATTGCGATCATTTTGTGGCGGCGGCGGCGATGATTGGCGGAATTTCTTACTTTCACGAATTTGCATATGATCTAATGGCGGAAAACGAACGCATAACTGCGAGCGCTTTTGATGCGGCTATTCACGCGCACAAGAACAATAAGCTCCAGAAGCTCACCGTGCTTTCCTCTAGCATGGTTTATGAGTCCACCACGGAGTACCCAACTCCCGAAGGCGCGGAGCAGAGATGCCCTCCGCCTAAATCGACCTACGGCTTCCAGAAATTGGCCACGGAGTACTTTGTTAAGGGAGCGTGGGAGCAATACAAGTTGCCTTACACGATTGCGCGCCCCTTCAACTGCGTGGGGATCGGCGAAAAGCGGGCGTTGCGCGATGTCGACGTATACAGCGGGAACGTGAAACTGGCGATGTCGCATGTTGTTCCGGACCTGGTGCAGAAGGTGCTCAAGGGGCAGGATCCGTTGCACATTCTCGGTGAAGGTAATCAGGTGCGGCACTATACTTATGGAGGAGATCTTGCGCGTGGAATTCGAATCTGCATCGAGCACCCGAACGCACTTAATCAGGACTTCAACTTGTCCACTGTCGTGCGCACCACCGTTTTGGAATTGGCGAGGGTTATCTGGGATAAAGTACACAAAGGAGCCAAGCCTTTTCGGGTGGTTCACGATCCGGCTTACGAATACGATGTTCAGGAGCGCTCTCCCTCGGTCGATAAGGCGGATAGGTTGTTGGGCTATCGCGCGGAGACTCCACTGAGCACGATCCTCGACGAAGTCATTCCGTGGATTGAGGAACAAGTGGCACAAGGGCAAATCTAGTGAGTTAGTTCCGCATACATAAGTGCACATCCGGGCTAAAGATTCGAGCGTTCATTTTCATCCATCAAAACGGCTGCTTGTTGGGACGAGGAAGTTGAGCGCCGTAGATTCTGCGCACACGCTCTGCGGTCTTGGGTCGATTTTCGATTTGTGAATGCCTGAAGTATTTCGAAGCACCAAAAGGGAGAAGATTTCTTGGCTAGCGGAATGGTGAACAGCCGAACGGGCGAATTGACGATCATTATCCCTGTGTACAACGAAGGCGCAGGGTTTGAGGATCTTTGGAGTGAGGTAAACACTCACTTGCAATGTCCATTCCGAGCATTGGTTGTTTACGACTTCGACGAGGACAATACTGTACCGGCAGTGCTAGCGGTCGTTGCACGCGGCGAGAAGCGCCTCTTTCTGGTGAAGAACGATGTCCGGCGAGGCGTAGTGGGCGCTCTGATAACTGGCTTCCGTCAAGTTGAGAGTGGACCCCTATTGGTAGTCATGGCTGATCTCTCAGACGATCTGGCTCAGGTCGGCCGGATGTTAGAGTTATACCTCCAGGGATATGACGTGGTTGCGGGCAGTCGGTATATGAAGGGTGGACGAATCGTGAACGGCCCGGTGGTGAAACAGGCGCTGTCGCGAATTGCCGGAGTCAGTCTATGTTGGCTGCGACGAATTCCGACACACGACGCCACCAACGCCTTCAAGATGTACGACAGTTCGATGCTGAAGCGATTTACGCTTGAAAGTCAAGGCGGTTTCGAACTGAACCTGGAGATCACGGTTAAGGCATTTTTGGCGGGCTACCGTATTATCGAGATCCCGTCCGTGTGGCACGATCGCACACAGGGAAAATCCAAGTTCAAGCTATGGTCCTGGCTGCCGCATTACCTGCGGTGGTATTTTTATGCCTTTCGCCCCCGGACAAAGGCCTGACTTTGCTTTTCGCGTTTTGGAAGAATCGGACTGCAACCCAATGGCCTGGGCAGAATTTGTGACGCCTCAATCGCGGAGGTCAGTTCCAGATCTGCGGATTCACAATCGCTGTGCGGCCTGTGAGCGAAAAGCCCATACCAGCCTCAGGATTCCGTGTCATGACTTATTATTCACGCTGCAGGAACTAGCGCATGTCTTCATTTTCGCAGCTCTTGATTTGCGGCCTGAAACTCCGTGTTTTCAATAGCAGAAACTCGGCCCCAAGATCGTTCCCGGCCCTCGATCATCAACGGAGTTGGAAGTCACCACCGGCCACATCGCGCGCGGCTGACGACGACCGCGCACGCTGCTATACTTGCTGGCAACATGAAGGGAAAGCGCACGCCGGTGAACACTTTGTAAACAATTCTAACCGCACGCAAGGTGCAATGTGAAACGCCTGTTCTTTTCCGCCGTCTTGCTTATAAGCGCCCACTTGCTCTGTATGCGGATCATGCCCGCCACCATCGCCAATTCTGAAGGGGGAAAGGGTCACATTTCTCGCAGTGAAGAGGAATCGTTGCATGACGCCCTTCTCACCGGCGCAGCAGGAGGATTGGATTTCTCAGGCTCGCTGGCATCCGAAAGCCGAGAATGCGGCGCGTTCAGAGCCTGCCAATTGAGTGAGGCAATAGATACCTTGTCCGAGGTATCCGATGAAGCACCTTCAGCAAATGACCACGGGGCTGGCGCGCGCTACGATGTAACCCAGTTTGGGGCGACGGGAGATGGTTCAACGGATGATACAGCAGCAATTCAAGCCGCGTTTACGGCATGCTGGAATGGCAGAAACCCTATTACACCCGGCGGCACTTTCGGTGGCGCCGTGGAGTTTCCAGGCGCCCGAGCATATGTGATTCGTTCCACAATCTACATTTAGAAGGCTGCAGATTGGAAGGTAACGTGGCTGCGCTATGGCCCTCTCCAGTCCTTTGGAACGGTCCCGCGGCCGGCACCGTCTTTAACATCACTAGCTTTATCGTAGCTCCAAATTCACTTCCGTACTATCCCGCATATTCTCCTCCTCCATCCATTGCGCCGCCTTACACGGTCACATTCCCGATTGCGAATTCGGTGAGCGTGAATAGTTGGGTTCTAATTCAAGGGTTTTCATCTTCCACGGGCATTTCAATCAATAACACGGTTGCTCAGGTTGTCGTAGCTTCCGGAAGCTCCTTCACAGTTGTCGTGCCATTTCGTCCAGCATCGGAAGGCACAATCACCGATTCCGGCACCGTGACTACGATCAACGTGATGTTTGCCTCGGACACGCACTCCCGGTATTACGAGGATCTCAGAGATATTGAGTTTCGTAACAAAAGGGGGATTCCGAAAGCGAACTACGCGGGTGTGGATTTCTATTTTGGCTCTCGCGTAGATACAGGGACAAAAGTGTGGGGCGCATGGGCAGAGGTCCCATTGTATTACGGGTTTTACTTCTCCTTAGGTGGAATCGACATAGATTTTGACAAAGGGTGGAGAGTGGACGACCCCGGAATCGCGGGCATTTACTGGAGGGTGGCGGGCGGGGATAACTTCGGTATCGCCAATGGAACGGTCTCCACCAACCAGGGAGCCGGCGTTATGCTGGATAACTCGGCTTGCAATCAGGGAAATATCGTTCGATTTTCATCTCGTAATATGGGGATGGAAGTGGAGAATTTGGGATTAGCACCCGGCATGGGTATGTTCATGCTCCTTGACTGCCCCAAGGATATGTTTCCGGTTCAGTTCGCCATTGACTTGGAAAATACCAGAACCGCAGCCGATCAAGGATCAGTAAACTATTCGACCCTTGTTATGTCGCCCCCGAATGACCTTGCCCTGAACTTGAACATCGTTAACGGGATTTTTCCGAATGGCACTCTTAGCCTCACTCCAAACACAACCCAGCGCTGGGTGGGAATTCCGGCCTTGACTCGCAACGACGCCTCGGGGCCGCAGGGCGTAATCCCCAGCCTCGTCTACGCGCCGTCTCTCACGAGTGCAGGAGATCTGGGGAAAAACTACAACAATGGAAGGGCCATGTCGCAGTGCCTCGGAGATTGTAACATCGGTCAGCTCTGGCAATACGGCGCGCAGGCATCGGCATTCCTGTTCACCGATACCGCCTTCACCGCCCTGCCAAATGCAACAACCTTATTCGCCGGCCAGATTATCGCACCTCCGAGCAATTGGAAGGACGCCCGGGGAGACCGTTATGTTATCGATGTTGTGTATCAGACGGGAACAACCGGCACTCCAAACCGCGGAGCAACGACCTGCAGAAAAGCTAACGTCTCAGGCCAGCTTGTCTGTACAAGCGCCGACGACTTGACCGTGGGCCAGCATATAAACGTGGGCGCAATTACGAACGCAATGATCACGCGCTTAGACACAAGCGATCCGGGTGCAGCGTTATTGACCGTGAACAAGAATGTTGGAGCAATCTCGACGGCGACTCCGCTCAACTATTCTGCCCCTGTCCTTGGCCCTGAGATTCAGTTGCCAACGAAGTCCTCGGGCGCTCCGAACAGCGCGAATTGTCCCGGTTGCACCGGGAGGAGCATGCGAACCGCGCAAGCATTTTGCACGGGCACCGCCAAATCATCGTCCACGCTCACAATGTTTGGAGCCGGGGCAGACTCGGCATCCTGTTCCTCAGTTGTCATGGCGGGGAGCACCGCGCAACTGTTGATGAACACCAACGGTAGTTTGAGCGACCTATCCGTTCGTTGCGCTCATGCGGGAGTTAATCCCTCGAGCGGCGTATTCAGCATTTGGGATCTGCCATCCGGCGCCGCGAATTCTGGTGCAGGCTCGGGGGTCAATACCGGGCTAACAGTAACTTATGGGATTTCGAGCGCAGATACCGCACTATTCGATGCAACACATACTTACTCATATTCAAAAGGGGATTTGCTCCGAATACAATTCACAACGCAGCCCAACGAGACATTAGGTGATTGCGTAGCGAGTTTCAACTATTAACAGTTCTTGAATCGTCAATCACGCGAGGCATCGCGCATCGATATTGCCCTATCTCAATCCGATTGTAGGGCGCATTCCAGGAGCTCCAATCAGCAGCGGGCCGCCTCGCGGGAATTGGCGGCGGGAAAAAGTGTCAAAAGCGAATTTGACTTCCCGCAATGGGCGGAATATATTCTGCCTTGTGTCTTGAAGGCCCGGAGGCGGTTGTGTTCCTTACAATCAAGCAAGAGCCCCGAGACAGACGACTAAGTTTGGGGCGAGAATATTCTCCCAATTTCAAGCGTGTGCCGTTTGTAAGTGACAGGTGACGGAGTCGTCGCAAGTTGATCGATTGTTTCATCAATCCGTTGGAATTCGGCTGGAGAATCGTGCGCCGTCGTCTCTTGCTCCATTCAACGGCCTGAGCGCCTGCGAAGAAAGAAGAGTTAGGCTGGTTAAGATTGCATGCATGTTAAGATCGTGGGCACACGCGGCGTACCGGCCCAACACGGCGGTTTCGAAACATTTGCAGAGGATCTATCATTGTTTTTGGCTTCTCGGGGCCACGATGTAACGGTGTATTGCCAGGGTCAGAGCGCGCAGAATCTTTGCGAAGATGATTGGAATGGAGTGCATCGTCTTGTAATTCCGTCCGCTATCCATGCTGTTGGAACAGTTTCCTACGACTGGGCCACAACACTGCACTGCTCGCGGAGTAAGGGCATTGTGCTTACATTGGGCTACAATACCGGAGTATTCAGCCTAATGTATAGAGTCCGCCGTCTTCCCAACGTAATGAACATGGACGGCATCGAATGGAAGCGAGAGAAATGGTCGTTGCCGCAGCGCTGTTGGCTATGGCTCAACGAGTGGGCTGGAGCGCGATTCGCCAATCACCTTGTAGCGGATCATCCTGAGATCGCGCTGCATCTTCAACGGCACACCTCGGAAGATAAAATTACCATCATTCCATATGGAGCGGACGCCGTGACCTCCGCGCCAATAGAAGTGTTGTCCTCGTTTAAATTAAGTTCTAAGAGTTACTATCTTCTGATTGCTCGCCCAGAGCCGGAAAACTCAATACTCGAGATTGTTAGAGCTTTTTCATTGCGTCAAGCGAGTTACCCGCTGGTTGTCCTCGGAGACTATTCTGGGCGTGGCACCCAATACCGTCAGCAGATTTTAGACGCGGCCGGACCTAATGTACATTTTCTCGGTGCAATTTACGATCGCGAGATCGTGCGGGCGCTTAGGTTTTATGCCAAAGCGTACATTCATGGCCATCGCGTGGGTGGAACAAATCCCTCATTGGTTGAATCTCTCGCCGCGGGGAACGCCATCATTGCACACGACAATCGCTTTACTCGGTGGGTTGCCGGGGAGGGAGCGAGATTCTTCAGGTGTACAAAGGATCTGGCAGAGATACTAGATTCAGTGGAGCAGAATCCGTCGCAGCTTGTGGAGATGGAAGAAGCGAGCCGTCAGCGACATAGCAATGAGTTTGAAAAGCGAAAAGTTCTTGAAGCCTACGAAGGGCTACTTTTGCGTATAGGTCGCTGCTATAGTTAGAGTTTTCGACCGTGAGCCTGTGATTTGAAGAGAAGAGTGAATCTTTATTAGTCGACGATTCTGACAAAACCGCGGAGTTAGAGGTAGAGCTGGGGAAGATTGAGCTAGAAGTTTTGGAGAGAATAAGTAAATGCCCAGATCGATCCTCTTTGTTCATCAGGGATTTGAGCTCTACGGCTCCGATCGTGCATTTATTCAGTCGATCCAGGCGGCAGCGGACCGCTGGCCTGGGGCCCGGATAACGGTCTTGTTGCCCGGCGATGGCGCTTTGAGGACTGCATTACTGGATGTCGTCAGCGATGTACGCGTCGTTGACCTTGCGATTCTGCGCAAGAGCAATCTCAAGAGGATGAGATTGCGAGACGCGGGCCGTTTCTTGGAGAAGATAACGGAAGCGCGCCGAATGATGAGGAATTACGATGTGACTTATATCAACACACTCGTGGTTATGGACTATATTCTTGCAGCGGCCCTAGTTCGACAGCCTCGGATTGTTCATGTCCACGAGATACCGACCGGGGTGGCGACTCTGTTCTTCTCGGCGCTGCTCATATTGAGTCGCGCGTTCGTAATATTCAATTCTCATGCGACACGTCAAAGATTTATCATTCCGCCCTGGCAAGACTACTCAGTCGTTTGGAATGGCGTTGCGGGGCCGACGGCGCTGCCACCTGAGGTTCCGCACGCGAAGTTGAATTTGCTGTTCATCGGCCGCTTCAACTCCTGGAAAGGGCAAACTGCGGTGCCACGCGCAATTGCACTGTTGCCGCAGGAAGCACGTGCCCAGGTAAGCGTGCGAATGGTTGGAAGCGTGTTTGGGGGCCAAGTCCACTTTAGCGATGAGTTGATGAGAACGATTGCAGAACAGGGCGTGTCGGAATTGGTTGAGATGTCCCCATTCACTACTGACGCATATTCACATTATTTCTGGGCTGATGTCGTCCTTGTTCCCTCGGAAAAGCCGGAGCCATTCGGGCTAGTTGCCATTGAGGCGATGGCCACGGGTCGGACGGTCATCGCGGCGAACCATGGTGGGCTTCGTGAAATTGTTTTGGACGGCGTGACAGGGACCTTGATTGAGCCTTCCTCGGTTCAAGCGCTGGCTGCTGCGATCGTCCCATACATCGGGGATACGAAGCGCCTTCGTGCTGAGGGAGATGCCGGCCGGGAGCGTTTCGCAGCGGAATTTGAGGAGAGCCACTACAGATTGAAGATCACAAAAATCATTGCGGGTTTGTGCGAGCCGCGATTGGCATAATCGCGAGTGGGAGCCCTTGATCCCAGTGCTCAGTTTGGGCGGGTAGCGTTGCACAGCTACAATGTGCATAGCATGACACGCCGTTTCCTCATTCTGGCACTAACTATTTCTCTTGCGGATGTTAGCGGTTGCGGTTACCACGCGGTTGGCGCAGTTGCAAACCTGCCGCCGGATGTGCGGACGCTCTCCGTGCCGGTTTTTGCTACGCACACGGAGACCTATCGCTCCGAGATGGTAATAACCAGCGCTGTGATTCGCGAGTTTGCGACGCGCACACGGTTTCGGGTGACGCCAGACGCGAGCCCGGAGGCCGACGCCGTTCTGCACGGCACGATTCTGAAAGAATCAGTTACGCCATTGACTTACAACGCATCGACGCAGGAATCCAGCAGCTTCCTGCTCACCATGGTTGTTTCAATTACTCTCACCGGGCGTGACGGCAAGGTTCTCTACAAGAACGAGAACTACGTGTTCCGCCAGCAGTATCAATCGACCACCGATCTGCCGACTTTTCTGCAGGAGAATCCGGCGGCGCTGGATCGGCTTAGCCGCGACTTTGCGCGGGCACTTGTGGCCGACGTGCTCGAAGGCTTCTGAATTCGAAACAAGGGGCGGCGCGGAGATAACAATCTCGGCGCCGTTTCGCGTTTCAGGTGAAGAATTTGCGTTTTGATTTGCTGCTTGCGCCCGATTGTGGGCTGCCCGCCACTCCCTTGTTAATTGAGCCGAAGCGAGTTGACAGACAAACATTGGCAGAAATGGTCACCTCCTTTATTCTGGGGCTGGCATGGCCTCGCCTGGGAGGGTATTCTGGAACCGCATGATTGAGATGATTTCAGGCCGAGGGCTGTGCCCTTGTGGACTCGTTCCTTGACCGCCGGGCGGTGGGGCGCGGGTTTTGCCGCCGTGGCCCGATTTGTGGCGGAGATCGAGGCTGCCGCAGCCGGGAAAGGGCAGCTGCGGTCCGGTTATGTGCTGGCAGGCGATGAGGTTTTTCTGCTGGATAAGTGCCGCGCCGCGGTCCTCAAGGGCTTTGTTCCGCCGGAGTTGAAGGATTTTTGCCTCTCCGATCTTGACCTGAATGGAACATCGATCTTCGAAGTGCTGGACCGGGCTCAGACGCCGTCGCTGATGTCGCCATTCCAGGTGATCGTTGTTCGTAACGTGCGCCAGCTTTATACGCGCGGCGCAAAGAAGGAAGAGTTTGCGGCTCTGGATCGCTACTTCCGCTCGCCGAATCCGCAGGCTCTGCTGATTTTTGTTGCCGATTTTGTGCGCATCCCTTCCGATATACGGCGCATGGAAATGGACGACAAGAATCGCTTTGAGCGGCTGCGCGAGACGCTCGGAGAGCATTGCGGGATTGTTGAATTAGCGCGGGCGAACGAGGAAGATGCAATGCGCTGGTCGGTGGCGACGGCGCAGGAGGCGGGCGTGCGCATGGAAGCCGATGCGGCTCGCGAGTTGGTGGACGCATTGGGCGCGGACATGATGATGATCTCGTCCGAGCTGGAAAAGCTGCTGCTCTACACGCTGGGCCGCGGACGGATCACGCTGGGCGACGTGGAGACTATGGTGCTGGGTGCGAAGCAGCGTTCGTTGTACGAACTGACCGACGCCATCAGCGCACGAGACAGGGTGCGCGCGCTGGCGCTGCTGCACGGGCTCTTGAATAGCTCGGATGCCGGCGAGGACGCGGCCATCGGACATCTGTACATGCTGGCGCGGACCTTCCGCCAGATGCTGGTGATTCTGGAGAAGAACGTGCGTGACTCGCGCGCCATTTGGCAGGCGCTGTGGCAGGGATTTCGCATGCCTCCGTTTGCTGCTGAGGATCTGATCCGCCAGGCCCGGCGGTACAAAAGCCGCCGCGAACTGACGCGGGCGTTGAGACTGGTGGCGCGAGCGGACCTGGAGCTGCGTTCTTCGCCGCCGGACAAGCGGCTGGTGCTGGAGAGGCTGGTGTATGAACTGGCGTCGGAGCCAAAGGCGGCGCCGAGCCTGTTTGCGGCGCAGCTTTCGTTTGAGGTGTAAGGAAAGAGGCTTCCCAAAAGCAGGTCCCCATTCGACTTCGCTCAGGGCAGGCTTTCGACTCCGCTGAAGTACGCTTCGCTCAGGATGACAGGTCTATTTGGAATTCATGCAATTGAGATGAATGCTTCAGATAGGAACACTAGTTGCCGTTGTCATCCAGGATTGGGTGCGCGAGGAACGGCAGGGTTGGGTTTGCCTGTCCATTCAGGTCAAAGACGACAATTTCATTCAGACCTTTTTTCAGCCATGGGGCCGGCAGATAGAGTGTTCCCTGGGGGCCGATTTTCCAAAAGCGTCCCAGCGGTTTTCCGTTGACAAAGACCTCTCCCTTGCCGAGAGAGCGGGTATCGATAAAGGTGTCGGCCGGCTGGTCTACTTGAAAGGCTGCCTGATAAAAGCAGGCACCCACGCAAGAGGTTGACTTATACGCAAGCGAACTTACATTTTGCATGGTGAGCGGATAGATTTGCCAGCCGGTGAGAGGAACGTTCGCGAGAGTTACCTGGCTGGTAATGCCCGCGTGCTCGTGAGGGAACTGGCGGCCAAAGTTCACGCGGCCGGTGTTCTCTACGAGAATGTCGAGACGCGCGTTGTCGTGCGCTACCTGGATCGTAAGCGACGACTGATTCAGCCGCCGGTCGAGCGTGCCGACGAATGCGCCGTCCAGATAGACCTGCGCGTAGCTGCGCAGCTCGTCGATGCGCAGTTCGCCCCTTTGCGCATTCCGGATGAAAGTGCGATAGAGGATGTAACCATAACTCTGCCCTACGTCTTCCATGGAAAGAATCTTTTGCGATTCGGTTGGCTGAGGAAGATTGAGCCAGATGGACGCCGAGCGCGTAAATTGGATCGAGTCGATTGCGCGTGCGGGTAATGGGGCGGGTGGAGCGGGCGGGGTAATGCCAGTAACTTTACTGATCACGTCTCGAAAGAGGAAAAACTTCGGCCGCAATTCGCCGCTTTCGCTTACTGGAACGTCATAGTCGTAGCTGGTGACGTCGGGGTCATATTTTCCTCCATCGATGTTAGCGCCGCTCATCCAGCCAAAGCTGGTGCCGCCGTGAAACATATATAGATTCACTGAAAACCCTTGCTCCAGCATCCACTGCAACTCTTTGGCCTCGGCGGCGGGGTCCGTGGTGTGATGCTTCTCCCCCCAATGATCGAACCATCCATCCCAATATTCTCCGCACATACGCGGTGCGTTGGGGCGGAGCTTTGCCAATTTCGCAAACTCGGTCTTTGCATTGCCGCTGCCGAAGTTAATTACTGCAGGCAATTCGGGGAGCGATCCATTGGACAACTCGTCGGCGCCGTCGGCAGTGTAGAGCATGGCATGATCGAAGCCCGAATCGAGCAGCAGGTGATGGATCTGCTCCATGTAATTGTGGTCCGAGCCAAATGAGCCGTATTCGTTTTCAACCTGCACTGCGATGATGGGACCGCCATTGGCGCTTTGCAAAGGAGCAAGCTCCTGGCCCAGCCGATGAAGCCAGCGGCTGGCGGCTGCCATGAACGCGGGGTCTGATGTTCGCACTTCCATGCCCGGGTCGCGGAGCAGCCATGCGGGATAGCCGCCGAAGTCCCACTCTGCGCAGACATACGGGCCGGGCCGGAGAATTACGAAGAGCCGTTCCTGCTGCGCTTCGCGGATGAATTCGGCGATGTCATTCTGTCCGGAAAAGTCGAAATTGCCTGGCGAGGTTTCATAAACGTTCCAGAATACGTATGTCTCAACTGTATTGAGGCCCATGGCGCGCGCCTTGCGCAGCCTGTCGCGCCAGTAAGCGCGCGGCACGCGGGAGGAATGAATGGCGCCGGAAATAATCTGGAATGGCTTGCCGTCGAGCTCGAAGTGGTCTCCGTTGGCGCGGAGAGTATGTGAGCTAGGGGGACTCGGTGATTGAGCGCGCAGCAATCCAATCGGGCAACAGAACTGCAGCGTCAGCATTCCGGTCAAGGCGAAAAGAGACCGATTGCGCATCATTGCCCGTTCTCCGAATCGTTCCGCTAAGGTCCGCATCATTGTTGTGGAACAGCTTCAAGTGTTAGCACCTGAAATGGCGTCAGGTGGAAAGTGTACGGTTTGCCTGGATCGAGCTCGATTGCGGGCTGCGAGGCGTCGGCAGCCCAGGGGCTGTGAGCGCTGAATTTGCGTGGCGCTCCTTGCGGCAACTCAAATGCTTGAGCGACGTCGAAAGTGAAGTCCTGCGTCTGAGCGCTGGGATTTCGCAAGGTGAGAATCGCTTTTTGCGGCGACCACGCGGCCCAGCCGTACACCTGCAGCCATCGCGGATCGCCGCCGATCCAGTGGGTATCCTCGAGAGTGGAGGCATTGCTGCGCGACCACTTCGCGGATTCGGCGAGGACATTCCAGTCGGCTTCGGTCAGCAGTGACGGAGTGATATACATCTCCTGCAACTGCGTGCCAGTTCCGAAATAAGAGCGCACTTCGTTCGCGAAGTCGTTGCCGGGGTCAGTGGAAAGATGGGGCGCGTTCGTGGCAAAGACGATTCCATGCAGCATGAGGGAATTGAGCGGATAGAGCCTTCCGCGCTTGACGATTCCACTGTAAGTTTCGCCGTCGCGATAGGTGATCCAACGCTCGCGATCAGTTCCTACGCCGGCAAATTCCGTGTCGTCGCCGCCGCGCCAGATGGAGTCGGCATAGAAGAGCCAGAACGGCGAGGGCCAGGTTCCCGTGGTGAGGTTGATAAAGAGGTCGGGCTTCAACTGGCGCAGGTCGCCAATGAGATGGATGGCTGCGTCGAAATCCGAATTGAAGGCGCTGCCTTTCACCACATGATCGACATTGCCGGTGCCGTCGAATTTGAACTGATTCACGCCATACTTTGAAACCATGCCGGTGACTGCGTCGTGAAACAGCGAGTAGTAGCGCGGTCCTGACAAGGCCAGGCCGCCGTCTACGATCTCGTAGCCATCTCTCTTTGCGGTAGCTACGCGCGCCTGTTTGGCTGCGGCATAACCACCCCAGGGCGAGAGCCAGACGCCGGGTGCAGCGCCGTATTCCGCGGCTGCTTTTGTGAGAGGTTCAAAGCCATCTTTGAAGTCGGAGCGAATCTTCCACAGGTCGCCGGTATCGTCCCAGCCGTCGTCGAACAGAAATGAGTTGAGAGCGACTCCGCGCTTCTTGTTCAGCTCATCGCCAAAAGCATGGATTCGATTTAACGCTTCCTGCTGCGTATAGGGGTTGCCGAATCCGATATCGAACCAACTGTTGTAGTGGAGAAAAGTGCGGTAAGGGTGCGCGCGTTCGCGTTCGAGGTATGCGAGGAACGCGCGGCGCGTCTGGCCTTCGGGGGCGATGCCGATAACGGAAGAAAACTGCGCAGACTGGCCCGCGGGGATGGGCACGTCGCTGTGCAACTCGCTGACGCCGCGATCGCCTACTACGCTGTTCTCAGAGAGCGGCGATTCGAAGCCGAGAAAGAAGTTGCCGGCGGTGAGCGGCGAGCCATTTACGCCGCCGGCGACGGCGATGCCGGGAGAGTGTACATCGATCATGACTACGCCGCTGAGCGGAAGAGGAGTGCTGCCGGCGGTGATGGTGAGGATCTGGCGGATGTAACTGGAGCCCTGGCGCAGGGTGAGCGCCCAGTCGGCGGTAAACCGGCCTGCTGGATCGGCGAGCGCGTAGTGAACCGTTATGCCTGGGAGCCGTTCGGAGGCGCGCGCGGCGGCCTGATTAGGAGTGAGCTGCTCTGTTCTCGCTGAACCGCGCACCAGCAAATCCGCGGCGCGAACAACGCCGATGTTTTTCAATTCGATGGCGAATGGGCCGTCCAGGGTGATTATGCGAGTGCCGGCTGATCGCTGTCCATTTTCGTTCATAACAACGGGAGTCAGGTGCCCACCAATGATCAGCCAGCTTGCCTGGATGCGATCGTTTTTGAGGGAATCCCCCGCCGGCCCATTCAAGACGACTACAGGATCTCCGGCTGTGTTGTCGAATGAACTCTGTGGATGGGCAGCGCAGAGGCTCAGCGACAGCAGGCCGGCGAGCAGCGCCGCGGTTCTGAATTCAGCCGGAAATGCGTAGGCCTGCGACAACCGAACTTCCACTCTCCCCTCCCGGTTCAGGGAACAGTGTATCCGAGTTGTGGCGCTGCTGGTCCAACGCTCGCCGTGCAGCAGGAGCACAATGGAGGGGAGAGTCATGATCACTCCCGTGAACGCGATCGCTGCTCTGCTTACGCTGATTCCGTTTCTGGCGGCGGCTTTCTTTTCGCGGCGAGTGGCCGGATGGGTCCGGGGGCTGCCTGCGTGGCCGCAGATCTTGTGTCCGGCGGCATTGTGCATCCCCTATGTTTTGGTGGCGTGTGCCGCACGTGAATTTCGATGGACATGGTTCGCGCTCTATCTTCTGCTTCCCGTGGGCATGGCTGGTCTGCTTTGGCAGGCGGCGCGCGCCGATGCCAATCAGCGCGGCAACTGGCGCGATTTTCTGGTGCTTGGGACACTGGGGCTGGCTGTCGATCTGCGCTGGTTCGAGGGCGCGTGGCCGGCGCACTTGGCCATCTTCAATAAAATTCTGCTGCTGGATGCGGGCATTTACGGATTCATTGCGCTCAGGCAATTGGTCGATGCGAGCTTTGACCTGCGGCTGCGGTGGCGCGATGCGGGGATCGGCCTGCGAGAGGCGGCCTGGTATACGCCGGCTGCTCTGGCTCTGGGGCTGGGATTGGGCTTTCTGCATCCGCATAGAAACTTGCCGGGGCTGGCGCCGATCGCCGGAGATTGGATCTTCACGTTTTTCTTCATTGCTGTTCCGGAGGAACTGTTCTTTCGCGGCTGGCTGCAAAATCTGCTGGAGCGCCGCATGGGGAGAACGCCAGCGCTTCTGCTGACCGCAGCGCTGTTTGGGCTGGCTCACTTTAACAAGCGGGCAGTTTTCTTCAACTGGCGCTACGTGCTGCTGGCCGCTGTGGCGGGCATTTTTTATGGACGGGCGTGGCGGCAGGATAGACGTGTTGGAGCTTCCGCAATCACTCACGCTACCGCGGACACCATCTGGTCGCTATGGCTGCGGTAATCCGGTGGAATGGCGGACGGGATGGTGGTAAGTGAGATAGCCGAGACCGACGCGCATGTTGTGGCTTAGCGGTCCGGGTACGGTAATCGCGATGGTAATGCCGAAGACGACGTGCGCCAACGCCAGCGGATACAGATTGCGGTAATGAAGAAAGAGCAGACACGCGACGAATCCCCATATGAGCGTAAGTGGCGTGAGAATGGGGTTGGGCAAGTGCGCCAATGCAAATAGGCTGGCCGCAACGAGTGCCGCGTTGATTCGGGAAGGAAACAGGCACAGGAAGCGCGGCAGAAAGAATGCCTGCAGCAGGAGCTGCTGGACGCAGGCCCAGAGCGCGTAGGCCCAATAGGTCTTTACGAACGCGAAGACTCCGCCGCTGGGCAGATGCAGTGTATCCAGCCCGATGGCAGTAATGACAGCAATTACGGCCATCAACAGTGCCGCAGCGGTGATCCAAAGCGATTTCAGGAGGTTTTTCTTGCCCAGCCCGAGCGACTTGAGGCCGTTGAAAGAGGCAGCGGCTATGGCAGCAACCGCAGCCGCGGCAACCCACCATAAGATCTTCTGCCAGGGTCGGGGAGTCCAAATAACCAGCAGGATTAGCGCGTAGGCTGCGGCAACTTCGAGGAGAATGCGGCGTTTGCTTCGAGTTGAGACGCGATCTTCCTTACCGGAAATGGGCAGGATGGCTTCAGCCATGCAATCGATGGTACGTCAATCTGCGCTGCCGTTTCCATCGCACCTCATTCCAGGATGATGGCCGGGTCCGCGACCGATCCCGGTTGGTGGCCGCGCGTAGTGAGGGTGATGGCCGCGGCCAGAATCAGCGCGCCGCCGGCCCAGGCGTAGGGGCCCAGGTGTTCGCCGAGCAGCCGGACACCGAGCCAGGAACCAAGGGCAGGCTCAATGTTAAGAAAGACACCGGCGTGCGAGGCCGGAACATGGTGAATGCCCCAGTTCCACAGTAGCGTGGTCAGCGCAGTGCAAAACAGGCCGCTGATGGCCAGCGCAGTCCACGCAGTTGCGCTCATGTGCGCGAATGGCGGCGGCGACGCCTTATGGCCAGTGAGCGGGCCGAGCAGCCAGGGGCCCAGCACGATAACGGCCAGCATGGCGGTTCCAGCCAGGATGGAATACGAGGTTACTACCGGAGGACTGTGCGTCTCCATCAGCTTCTTGCTGAGCAGAATCCAGGCCAGGGCGGTGACGAGTGAAGCAACCACAAGCAGATCGCCGGCCAGGGATGGCTGTCCGCGCGTGGCCGGGCCGCGGCTGCCGCCCAGCACGATCAGGGCCGCGCCAACTGTCGATCCGGCCAGAGCCAGCCAGCCGATCCAGTCAAGGTGCTCG
>Ga0302324_100006692_pt1 | contig 24730 bp, 24 predicted proteins | sample Palsa_T0_1_FD_201949 | JGI IMG/M metagenome (GOLD analysis project Ga0302324, IMG submission 201949) | Peat permafrost microbial communities from Stordalen Mire near Abisko, Sweden - Palsa_T0_1 | ecosystem: Environmental > Terrestrial > Soil > Palsa > Peat permafrost | place: Sweden: Abisko... | reverse complement strand
ATCCAACTGACCATCCTATGGCTGGTGAGGGCCAGCTTCAACTCCTCCACGAACAGTGGATCAGCTTCGGCGAGTATCCGCTGCGCGAGCGACTCATCTGGAACATCTGCTGCCAGATTTGCATTGGTGACCATGGATATACCCAATCTGGTCAGTTCGATCAAGGTTCGGGGCACGTGGTCATGAATCATATGGGTAATTTTGATGCGGCCACCTCGGAGCGCCGCAAGCCGCACCCGAGACGAACGGCGAGAATGGCTCGGTCGCGCAGTCCTCGGAGTGTCGAGATATCCGGGGCGCTCAGCAACGCCTGCGCCTGCTTCTGTGATAGCCAACTCCCGGTGCGTATGCCCTGTGTTTTCGGGCTCTTCACGCGCGAGATGCCGGCCTCCAGTTCGGGCGCCAGCAGGCCGTTATCGGCGGCTTCTGCGGCCAGTTTGCGAATAGCCGACATACGAATGATGATTGACGATGAGCCGAGGCCCCGGTCCTCCAGCGAGGCCCTCCACGCGCTCACGGTCACCTTGGTGAAGCCGGGCCGCGGCGCCTGCTGAAACCAGGCCAAGAATTCGTTCAGCCCCATATTGTACACACGTTTTGTAATCGGAGAGGAGACTCTATCGAGCACCAGGGCTTTTCAGCTTTTTCCACCCCGCGATCTTCTGAACCGCGATCAATTCGTTCATTTAGTCCTCGTTATTACAAATTATCGTTCCGGTTCACATCCGCGCATTGCCTCGATTGCCGCGGCCGCCGCCCGGTTGCGCCGAGTAGGGTCATCATTGGGAACCGCCGTCGGTGTCTCCACGAAAACTCTGCTGCGGTGGCAAAAAGAGCCCGAGTTCGATGCTGCCTTCCGCGCAGCGAAACGGGCAGCGTTCGGTCAGTCGATCGCGCGACTGCATCGCCTTTCCCAGTGCGGCGGTTTCGACGCTGGGCAAGGTCATGCTTGTTTCGGCGACGCCGCCGTCCACCAAAGTTAGGGCTGCGAACAGCATTTTGGACCACACCGCGAAGGCAATTGAAATTGAGGAAATTGAGGCTATCTGATGCTATTGAGGCACGCGTGACAAGCAGTCGGACCGGCTGAGGAGGCCTACATTCAGAGCCTCGATGATGCGGGGCTTCTCCCCCTGGTGTCTTCTCGCTGGTCGATGTTACCCGCATCCCGGACGGGAATGCGACAAAGCCGGGCTCCCGTGCCGCTCCAATGGCAGCAATTCGTATCGAGCTTCAAGAAGGATCAGAATAACCTATGAACGTGTTACTTAGTCTATAACGGCGCCCGGAGAAGGCATCGATCATTGACAGGAATTGCGTCCGAGACCGAATATTCTGCGATTTCGCCAATGTCTCGCAGGAGTTGTTCTACGCGTGGTCTCAGGCTGTCCTTGAAGTCGCGCGTGGCCACAATCCAGCCAAAATACTGCTCATCCGGCGGGATATCTTTGACGCCTCGCGATAAGCCACGTGTTACATCACCTCTAAGCGACTCTCTGTAGTTTTGGAGGTCAGACGACTTCAGTTCCAAACGATGCATAACGCTTTCCGTTGGCAAACGGCCACTGGAGTGCTTTCTCCGCAGAGAGGAGGGGCATGATATGGATCAAAGACATTCGTACCTGCTGTCGGAGTTGAGGTACGCAATTGACGAATCCTCCAGGACGTCCGAGCCTGTACTAGCGGCGATTGGGGTCCTGCAACGCGCTGGACAAGGCGTTAAGATCCCAATCGATACCGGGCTCCTAGAGCGTTCCCGCAGCTGAGCGAACACGCTCCAGGCTTGGACCTGTTCGGAAAGCTCTTAGAGAGAAGGACCATGTTTCCTAACCTTAGAACCGATTCGACGCCCCAAATTAGCTGGGAGCAGCGTCTGTTGAGGAACGGCGCGAAGTCGAAGAACGCCCTTAAGCCCGAATATCAAGAACTGAAGTTCGCGCTGCACCGCAAGCTGGTGGACAAGATCAATATCGAGGTGCTGGCCGCCACTGACAATCAACACGTGCGCAGCGAGGTGCACCGAGCATTAATCTCTTTGATTGATTTAGAGCCTACTTTGCTCAGTTCGCCCGAAAAACAGCAGATCTGCGAAGAAGTCCTGGACGAAGTGTTCGGGCTAGGCCCTCTGGAACCACTACTTCTGGATCCCAGCATCTCCGACATCCTGGTGAACACACACAAGCAGGTTTACGTTGAGCGCAAAGGCTTGTTAGAGCTGACTTCGGTAACATTCCGCGATAGCCAGCACTTGCTGCGGATCATCGACAAAATCGTTTCGCAAGTGGGACGGCGTGTGGATGAGTCCTCCCCCATGGTGGATGCCCGTCTTCCGGACGGCTCGCGCGTCAACGCGATCATTCCGCCGCTCGCGGTGGACGGCCCCCTACTCTCGATCCGCCGTTTCAGCACGGACAAAATGATGCCGCGTGACCTGGTGAACAAACTTGCATTGACCTCGGGAATGATGGAGCTTCTCGAAGCGGCCGTGAAGGCCAAGTTGAACATCATTATCTCGGGCGGCACGGGCGCCGGAAAAACCACGCTGCTGAACGCGTTGTCGGCGTTCATTTCGCCCAAAGAGCGCATCGTCACCATCGAAGACGCGGCCGAGTTGCAGTTGAAACAACCGCACGTCGTGCGTCTGGAAACCCGTCCTCCGAACATCGAAGGCAACGGCGCGGTGCGCCAGCGCGAATTGCTCGTCAACTGCCTCCGTATGCGTCCGGACCGTATCGTGGTCGGCGAGGTCCGCGGCGGAGAAGCTTTGGATATGCTGCAGGCCATGAACACTGGACACGACGGATCTCTGACCACCGTCCACGCCAACAGTCCCAGGGACGCCATATCCAGACTGGAAGTGATGATCTCGATGGCCACTTCCAACATGCAGCCTGTTTCTATCCGGCAGCAGATCGCCAGCGCCGTTCATCTTTTGGTGCAGGTCTCTCGCATGAGCGACGGTTCGCGCCGCGTGGTTAATCTGACCGAAGTCACCGGGATGGAAGGCGATGTCATAACACTGCAAGATGTTTTCGTCTTCGAAAAGCGCGGCCTGAATCCTGACGGCCGGGTAGTCGGCCGTTTTGCCGCTACAGGTATCCGGCCCAAGTTTACCGAGAAGCTGTTGGCTGCCGGAATTCGTATGCGACCGGATTTATTTGACGAAATCGTCGAGGTCTGACGCAGGACCTATCCATCGGGAATGAACTTGACTACATCCGGCGTTGGGCGTCAGTGGGGTGACCAACGGCCGACCACGACCCACTGGCGTCTTGGCTCCATCGCGCTGGTAAACTATAAGCGGGGAAAGCATCTAATAGACGATGGCAACGCCCACCCGCGTACAAACTCCAGTGGATGCAACACTGTCGCACGAGCAACTGGTGCGGGCCTACCGCGTAATGTACATGGCCCGGCGGCTGGACGATCGCGAGATCCTGCTCAAGCGGCAGAACCGCATCTACTTTCAGATCAGCGGCGCAGGGCATGAGGCGGTGCAGGCAGCGGCGGGTTTGGTTTTTCGGCCTTCGCACGATTGGTTCTATCTTTACTATCGGGACCGCGCCCTGGCGCTGGCTCTGGGTGTAACCGCCGAGCAAATGCTGCTGGCCGCGGTGGGAGCGGGCGACGATCCGGCTTCCGGCGGCCGCCAGATGCCGTCCCATTGGACGGATGCGGCGCTGCACATCGCCTCGCGCTCATCGGCCACCGGAACCCAGTATCTGCAAGCCGCCGGCTGCGCGCAGGCCTACCGTTATGTCGATCCCGATTCCGACGAAGTGACGCTGGTTTCGAGCGGCGAAGGCGCCACCAGCGAAGGGGAATTCTGGGAAGCGATGAATGCGGCCAGCCTGGAGAATCTGCCCCTGGTATTCCTGATCGAAGACAACGGCTATGCCATCTCGGTACCGGTGGAAAAGCAGACTGCGGGCGGCAATGTATCCCAGCTCGTGTCTGGATTCCCGAACTTGAAGCGCATCGAAGTGGACGGGACGGACTTCAACGCATCCTACCGGGCGCTGAGCGACGCCGCCGAATATGCGCGTGCCCGGAAGGGCCCGGCGCTGGTGCATGCGATGGTGACGCGTCCTTACTCGCATTCCCTTTCCGACGTCGAGCGCGACTACAAGACCAAGTCCGAGCGCGAAGCCGAAGAGGCGCGCGATCCGCTGCTGCGTTTCCCGGAATGGCTGATCTCGGAAGGCATTCTCGACCGGCAGGCGCTGCAAATTATCGTGCACGAAGTGGATCAGGAGATCCAGCAAGCCACCGATCGCGTTTTGCGCGCGGATCCTCCTGCTAAGGGTTCAGCGCTGCAATATCTTTATTCCGACCAAATCGACCCGGCCTCGCCGGATTTTGCCGCTGACCCGCAGTTCAGCGGCGACTCGCGCACCATGCTGGATGAAATCAATCTCACCATGCATGAAGAGATGCGGCGAAACTCGCGGATCGTCGTGTTTGGCGAAGACGTGGCGGATTGCAGCCGGGAAGCGAACCTGAGGGAAGTGAAAGGCAAGGGCGGAGTCTTCAAGGCGACGGCCGGGCTGCAAATCAAGTACGGCGGCGATCGCTGCTTCAATAGCCCGCTAGCCGAAGCTGGGATCATCGGCCGCGCCATCGGGCTGGCGGAGCGCGGGCTAAAGCCGGTGGTCGAGATCCAGTTCTTCGACTATATTTGGCCGGCGATGATGCAGTTGCGCGCCGAATTGGCGACGTTGCGCTGGAGGTCGCACAATGCGTTCAGCGCGCCGGTGGTGGTTCGCGTCGCGATCGGCGGCTATCTCAGCGGCGGAGCGATTTATCACAGCCAATGCGGCGAGGTAATCTTCACGCACATCCCGGGACTGCGCGTGGTCATGCCATCCAACGCTCTGGACGCCTGTGGACTATTGCGAACCGCAATGCGCTGCGACGATCCGGTGTTGTTCCTGGAACATAAGAAGCTGTATCGCGAGCTCTATAATCGTTCGCAACATCCGGGCCCGGATTACACCATTCCCTTCGGTAAAGCCAGCGTGGTGAAGAGCGGACAAAGCTTGACCGTGGTTACCTACGGCGCGGTGGTACAAAAGATGTTGCAGGCGGCCTTGCAGGTGGAGCAACGCAATCCCGACAAGAGCATCGAGGTGATCGACCTGCGTACGCTTTCGCCCTACGATTGGGAAACCATCCGCACATCGGTGGAAAAGACCAATCGAGTGATGGTGGCGCACGAAGATTGCCTCTCGTGGGGCTATGGCGCGGAAATCGCCGCACGCATCGCGAACGAGCTGTTTGATCGCCTGGATGCTCCGGTGGGACGAGTGGGCGCGCTCGATACCTGGGTGGGCTACAATCCGCAGCTGGAGAACGAAATCCTGCCGCAGGTGGAGAATCTGGCAGCCGAAGCCGAGCGTCTGCTGCAGTTCTGATCGCGTTAATCTGTGTTTATCTGCGGCTATTGAGATCAATCCGCGTGAGCATGGGTATCGCGGCTGCGATGGCCACGGCGCCAGCATTCGCCCAGTTCCCCACTTTTGCCCGCGATGTCGCGCCGCTGGTGTATGAAAAATGTGCGTCCTGTCACCATCCCGGGTCAACTGCGCCGTTCTCTCTGCTCACTTACGATGACGTGAAGAAACGCGCGTCCCAGATAACAGCGGCGACACGCGCGGGCTATATGCCACCGCAGCTGCCCGAGCCGGGCTATGGCGATTTCGCCGGTGACCCGCGCCTGACTCAAGATCAGATCGCTACCATCGCCGCCTGGGCCAGCAACGGCGCTCCCGAAGGTACCGTCGCCGATATACCGCCTCCGCCAATCTTTCCGGAAGGATGGCAGCTTGGCAAGCCTGACCTGGTCTTGGAAGCGGGAAGCTCGTTCCAATTGCCAGCGGCAGGTCCCGACCTATATTGGAACGTCATTTTCACACCGAATGTGACCACGCGTCGCTGGGTGCGCGCTATCGAGATCCGTCCCGGCCAGCCGCGTCTGGTGCATCATGCCAACCTGTTGGTGGACCGGGCTGGATCGGCGCACCTGCACGAAGCGTCGCCAGGCAAGGGATTTCCGGGCATGGACCTGGTAATCGGCCGCAGCCCTTTCGATCCCGATGGCAATTTTCTGTTTTGGAAGCCTGGGGCCGCTCCGCACATCGAGCCTGACGGGTTTGCGTGGCGCCTGGACCCCGGCAACGAGCTGGTGCTCAATATGCATCTTCAGCCATCGGGCAAAAAGGAAGAAGTACGGCCCTCGATCGGTCTTTACTTTACCGATCAGCCGCGGACCAAGTTCCCACTGCTGGTCCAACTCGAAAACGATCAGGCACTCGATATCCCGGCCGACGCACGCGACTTCACTATTTCAGACGATTTCCGCCTGCCGATGGACGCCGATGTTCTGGCGATCTATCCGCACGCACATTATCTCGGGAAGCTGCTCGAAGCCTGGGCTACTTTGCCGGACGGTTCGCGAAAGTGGCTGGTACGCATTCCCGCCTGGGACCCCAACTGGCAAGCGGTCTTTTATTACCGCGAGCCCGTGTTCCTGCCCAAAGATTCCGTAATCCACATGCGCTACCACTACGACAACTCGGCCGCCAATCCGCGCAACCCGAACCATCCTCCGAAGCGCGTGCTGGCGGGCAACCAGGCCACCGACGAGATGGGACACCTGTGGCTGCAGATGCTGCCGCGCGGCGCGGGCGACCATCGTCGCGAACTCCAGGAAGCGGTGCTGCAGCATCGTGTGGAGAAGAATCCCAGCGATGTTGTGGCCCACATGAACCTGGGCGCGATCCTGCTTTCGCGCTTGAACCCGCAGGCGGCCGTGAGCGAGTTGCAGGCGGCGGCGCGCGTGCAACCGAACCGGCCAGAAGTATGCAATATGCTGGGCCTTGCGCTGGCCCAATTGAATCGGAATGCGGAGGCCATCACGCAGTATCAGCGGGCATTGCGGGCCCGGCCGGACTACGCCAGCGCACGCTTCAACCTGGCGACGGCCTTGGCCAAGGCGGGGCGAACCGATGAAGCCATCACGAACCTCCGTCAAATCCTGGCCGCCAATCCCAACGACTCCTACGCCAAGCAGCGGCTTTCCGCATTAGAGTCCGCTCGCCATCCCGCCCCCAATCCGTAGGCTAAGTGCCTGATTCCCCAATCCCTAACGCCTAATCCCCAATCCCATCCCGCTGGTTTACTGAACAAAATGCCGGTTTCTGCCGTATACTCGGGCATAAGCATATGAGTTTCCTTTCCAAGCAGTTCATCGATGTTATCCAATGGACCGAACCGGAAGACGGAATCCTGGCCTACCGTTACCCCATGGAGGACATGGAGATCCAGAACGGCGGCAAGCTCACCGTGCGCGATTCCCAACTGGCCGTGTTCGTCAACGAGGGCCGTGTCGCCGACGTCTTCGCGCCTGGCCTCTACACCCTGAACACAAACACGCTGCCGATTCTGACGTACCTCATGAATTGGGATAAGGCGTTTAAGTCCCCGTTCAAATCGGACGTCTATTACTTCTCCACGCGCCTGCAGACGGACCAGCGCTGGGGCACAGCCACACCGATCACCATCCGTGATAAGGAATTCGGGGCCATCCGCGTGCGCGGCTATGGCATCTACGCATACAAGATCGCCGATCCCAAGCTGTTTTACCAAAAGATCAGCGGCACCCGCGATCTTTATCAGGTCTCCGATCTCGAAGGCCAGCTACGGAACACCATCGTCGCGCGCATGACCGATAGCTTCGCGCAAAGCTCCGTGCCGTTCCTCGATATGGCTGCCAACCAGGCGGCCCTGGGGCAGAAGATTGTCGAGATGCTGAAGCCATCTTTCGGCGAATTGGGCCTTTCGCTCGAAACGTTCGTAGTGGAAAATATCTCACTCCCCGACGAGCTGCAGAAAATGCTGGATCAGCGTATCAGCATGAACATGCTCGGTGACATGAATAAGTACACGCAATTCCAAGTGGCGCAGTCCCTGCCCATCGCAGCCGCGAACGAGGGCGGAGGGGGCGTGGCAGGTATCGGCGTCGGGCTTGGCGCCGGCCTCACCATGGCGAACAGTATGATGAACGCCATGAAACCGGGCGAACAACCGCCGCCACAGGCAGGTGGTCCAGCCGCGAGTGCGGGCCCCGTGGCGCCGGCCGCTCCGGCTACCGACACCAAGTTCTGTACCAATTGCGGGAACAAAATTCCGCGTGCCTCGAAGTTCTGTCCGGAGTGCGGCACGGCCCAATAACAGCCTATGAACGGTCTGGAGTGGATCGTGGAGGCGCACGGTTGCGACGTCGCGGCGCTGATAGACCAAGACCGCCTGGAGGAACTGTTCCGCCTGATCGTGGCTGCCATGGATCTTCATCCGCTGGGCAAAACGAGCTGGCATCAATTCCCCAACACCGGCGGCATCACCGGTGTCAGCCTGCTCACCGAATCGCATCTCGCCTGCCATACGTTCCCGGAGTACTTTTCGCTTTGCCTGAACGTGTTCTGTTGCCGCCCACGGCAGGCCGCGGATTTTGAAGCGCTCTTAAAAGTCGGCTTTACTCCCGCGCGCGTCTCCGTGCGTCAAGTGGAGCGGCCATATCATCTATGAGCAGCTCCGCCGCGCAAAAACTATGAGCTCCCCGGCCGCGAACTGCCCCAATTGCGGCGCGCCCGTGAAGTTCCTGTGGTCCAGCGCAGTGCAGACCACTTGCGAATTCTGCCTTTCGATTCTGGTCCGCACGGACGTTGACTTGAAGAAAGTGGGCGAAGTGGCCGACCTTCCTGCCGACGCCTCGCCCATTCAAATCGGAACCGAGGGCGCTTATCAGAACAAAAACTTCGTCGTCGTGGGCCGCATCATCTACGAATACGAACAGGGCGGGTGGAACGAATGGCACATCGTTTATAACGATGGATCGAGCGGCTGGCTCGCGGACGCGCAACTGGAATACGATCTTTCCTGGCTGGCAAAGCCGGGCGGTCTCTTGCCGGTACAACCATTAAAGGGCCTCAAGGTTCAATTAGAGAATTCGACCTTTCAAGTCACGTCGGTCACCAAGGCGCACTACAAAGGCGTGCAAGGGGAACTGCCTTTCCAGTATTGGGATAAATCCGATCTGCTGTTCGCCGATCTCAGAACGACGAGCGGCGAATTTGGAACCATCGACTACAGCGAGAATCCGCCGCTGCTGTTTCTCGGCCGGGGGGTTGAGTTCGACGATCTGCATCTGAAGAACCTGCGTGAATTTGAGGGCTGGACCTGATGCCGGCGGTTCAGGCCAAATCTATCTCGTGCCCCAATTGCGGGGGCCCGGTGCAACTCCGCGGATTCGCGCACACGCTGAGCGTCGTTTGCCCGCAATGCCTGACGGTGCTGGACGCGTCGACGCCCGAAGTTCAAATCCTCCAAACGTTCCAGGGCAAGACTCGAACTCAGCCCACCATCCCGCTTGGATCGCGCGGAAAAATCAGCAATACCCAGTACGAAGTGATCGGCTTTCAAACACGCCAGGTTTCCACGGGAGAGGACTCGTATTCCTGGGACGAATACCTGCTCTTCAACCCGTTTCAAGGCTTTCGGTACCTCACCGAATACAACGGCCACTGGAACTTCGTCCACCTGGAAAGTGCGTTGCCCGAGCCGGCAAACGCCCGCGGCCGGCCCGCATTCCGATACGGCGGCCAGACTTATGCCGCTTTCGACTCCATGACGGCCAGCACGGTTTATGTTTTGGGCGAATTTCCCTGGCGCGTTCAAACCGGCGATTCCGTGGCTTGCCAGGACTTCGTCGCGCCGCCTTGGATGCTGTCTTCGGAATCCACCGGGGGCGAAATTACCTGGTCGCGCGCGGAGTACATGACAGGTTCACAGATCTGGCAGGCATTCAAGCTCCCTGGATCTCCGCCGCCCGCTTACGGCATATTTGCGAATCAGCCTTCGCCCTTCGGCGGCGATGTCGGCTCCTCATGGCGCACCTGGCTCTGGCTCAACGTAGTTCTCGCCGCGCTGGTATTCGCGTTCATGTTCCTTTCGCCGGGCCGCGTCGCCTTCAGCGACCGCTATGTTTACTCGGAGGGAGCCAAGCCCGACGTCGCGTTGGCAAACACCACTGGCCCGTTCGTGACTCCCACCTTTCAACTCGACGGCCGCACGTCGAACGTGGAGCTCTCCATTCACACCGATCTCGAGAACAACTGGGCTTACTTCAGCTTTGCGTTAATCAACGATCAGACCGGCCAGACCTTCGACTTCGCCCGCGAAGTGAGCTACTATCATGACTCCGATGGCAGCGAAGGGAGCCGCGACAACCGCGTGATTGTTCCGTCCGTTCCGTCCGGCCAATACTATCTGCGTGTCGAGCCGGAGATGGCCCGTGGATCGCCATTCGTGGCCTATGACTTGAAATTGCAGCGCAACGTTCCGAACTACGGCTTCTTTGGAGTAGCAGCGCTGCTGCTCCTCATTCCGCCCCTCTTGACCACCATTCGAAAGGGTAGCTTTGAAGCCGCCAGGTGGCGCGAGAGCGACTACGCGCCCCGCAGTTCCGGTGGAGGTGACGATTGAATACTCCTTTATTCGTGATTTACGGCGTCTTGTTACTCGGCCTGACCGGCACCGCCGAATACCAGGGCTGGAGCTGGACGCGTGTGAATCAGCAGAGGGTTCTGCCTAAGTCGATACGTGACAACCCGGGCGCGTATCGCTCGTCCTACGGCGGTTATTCCCGATACATCGGAGGTAAGTAAACTTGGACACCCATGCTCTCCTGAACGCGGTAGTTTATGCGGCGCTCGGAATCGTAATCTTCGCTATTGCGTTCGTGCTGATCGACAAGCTGACTCCGTATCACCTCTGGAAAGAAATCGTCGACGATAAGAACGTCGCACTGGCGATCTTGATTGGCGCACTGTCCATCGGTATGTGCATCATCATCGCCGCCGCGGTGCACTAAGTTAGTAAAACCAGTGTCCATCGCACTGTTCCTCTCCGTCTTTCTGATCGCGGCCTGCGGCCTGATCTATGAGCTGATCGCGGGAACGCTCGCGAGTTACTTACTTGGCGACACGGTTTTTCAATTTTCCACCATCATCGGCTGTTACCTGTTCGCGATGGGCATCGGCAGTTACTTATCCCGATTCCTGCATCGGGGATTAGTAGCGCGTTTCGTCTCCATCGAGCTAATGGTTGGAGTTGTCGGCGGATTCTCCTCGTCGATACTCTTCCTGGCCTTTGCGTACACGGAAGCCTTTCGCTTCATTCTCTATGCTGTGGTGATTCTGGTGGGCACATTGGTCGGCCTCGAAATTCCCCTGCTGATGCGGATCTTGAAAGAGCGCTTTCAATTTCGCGAGTTGGTCTCACACGTTCTTACCTTTGACTATCTGGGTGCGCTCGGCGCGTCGCTTCTGTTTCCGATCCTGCTGGTGCCGAAGCTCGGCTTAGTCCGCTCGGCATTGGTGTTTGGAATTTTCAACGCTGGTGTAGCCCTTTGGTCCACTTACTTGTTCCGCGAACAGATTGGCCGTGCGCACGCGCTTCGTACCGGATGTTTGGTGGTGCTTGCACTTCTTGGCGCCGGCACGATTTTCGCCGATCGCATTTCTTCCGCGGCCGACAACAGCTTGTATGCCGACGAAGTGATCTTCAGCCGCAATACGCCCTATCAGCGCATCGTAATGACAAAGTGGAAAGATGATCTGCGGCTCTTTCTGAACTCGCATTTGCAGTTCAGCTCACGCGATGAATATCGCTATCACGAAGCCCTCGTGCATCCGGGACTGGCCGCTCTCCCGGGCGCGCATCGGGTTCTGGTGCTGGGCGGCGGCGATGGGCTCGCGATTCGGGAAATCCTGAAGTACCCTTCGGTCCAGAACATCACACAGGTGGAACTGGACCCCGAAATGACGCGGCTGTTCTCCACGCATCCGGTGATGTCGGGCTTGAACCAGCATTCGCTCACCAACCCGCGTGTGCATGTGATCAATGCCGACGCGCTAGTCTGGCTGGATTCCAACACCGAGCAATACGATTTCATCGTGGCCGATTTTCCAGACCCCACCAGTTACGCGCTCGGCAAGCTTTTCACCACCGCGTTTTACCGGCTGGCCGCAAAGCATCTTGCCAGCGGCGGATTGATCGTAGTCCAAAGCACGTCGCCGCTTTTCGCACGTCAATCCTACTGGTGCATCGTGGAATCCGTCAAGCAAGCTGGATTGCGGGTTTATCCGTACCATGTCTACGTGCCGTCGTTCGGCGAATGGGGATACGTGATCGGCAGCTTCGGCGCTTATGAGCCGCCGCACCAACTGCCCTCGGGCCTTCGCTTCCTCTCCACCTCCAACATCGCCGAGCTCTTCATTTTCCCCGTGGATATGCAGCCAGTGCCTGCTGAGCCGAACCGGCTAAACGACCAGATTCTGGTTCGCTATTACGAACAGGAATGGAAGGACGTCGCGCACTAATGGCTGGCCTTTCGCGTCGCGAACTCTTCGGCGCACCCGCGTTGATCGGACCTTTTTTGATCGGACTGGGGCGCAAGACCGACAGAAAAATCACCGGCGGCTTCGTCAACGATTCGTTTTCCCTCGGTCACCGGCTTCGCGATCGCTCCGCTTTCCGTGCGCCCGCGCAACAACTCCGCATCCCGATGGTGATCGTCGGCGGCGGCATGGCCGGATTGAATGCGGCCTGGCATCTGGACAAACACGGCTTTCACGATTTCGTGCTGCTCGAAATGGAGCGGCAGGCGGGCGGCAATTCGCGGTGGGGTGGAAACGAAATCTCGAAGTTTCCGTGGGCTGCGCATTACGTTCCGGTACCGGCAAAAGGTGAATCGCTCGCGCGCGAGCTGTTCGAAGACCTGGGCGTATTCCGCGATGGCGGATGGGACGAGCGTGTGCTCTGCTTTGACCCGCAGGAACGCCTGTTCATCAACGGCCATTGGCAAGAGGGAATTGAGCCTGAAGACGGCGCAACACCCAAGGATCGCGCGCAATTTCGGCGCTTCCAGGAGAAGATCAACGAGTTGCGCGCGACGGGTCAATTCACCGTCCCCATGGAGCGCGGTGCTAAACCGTCGCTGCTCGATCGAATATCCATGGCCGACTGGCTCACGCAACAGGGCTTCGATTCTGCGCCTCTGCGCTGGTATATCGACTACGCTTGCCGCGATGACTACGGAGCGCTGGCGAAAGGCACCTCGGCGTGGGCCGGCGTGCAATATTTTGCATCGCGCGAACCGGAAGAAAAAGGGCCGCTGACATGGCCAGAGGGTAATGGCTGGATTGCTGCGCGATTGATCGAAAAGCTGAAGCGCTATCTGCGGACCGGCGGCGTGGTGTATCGTGTCGCGCGAAGTGGAAGTAAAATCCGCGTTCTCACCGAGCAGGCTGAGTATATTGCGGACGCCGTCATTTGGGCCGCTCCTACGTTTCTCGCGTCCTACATCGTGGATGGCGCTCCCCGAGCGGGAGGATTTCAATACTCGCCGTGGCTCACCGCCAACCTGACACTCGATCGTATTCCCGATCAAAAGAACGGCGAGCCGGCTTGGGACAACGTGATATACGATTCGCCGACACTTGGTTACGTGAATGCCACGCACATGAGCCTGGCGACGCATATTGATCGAACCGTGTGGACATTCTATTGGTCGCTCGCCGAGCATACTCCGCAAGACGCGCGCCGCTTGTTGCTCGCGCAGGATTGGAATTACTGGAAAGAGGCAATCCTGAATGATCTGGCGCGCGCGCATCCCGACATTAGGGAATGCGTGGCCCACATGGACATCATGCGCATCGGTCACGCGATGGCGCGCCCGTCGCCGGGATTTCTGTTCTCGGAAGAACGATCACGTTGGTTGAAGCCCAGTGAAAACATCTTCTTCGCCAACTCCGACCTGAGCGGTTTTTCAATCTTCGAAGAAGCCCAATATCGCGGCGTGGAAGCAGCGAAGGCCGCTTTGCGCATCGTTAGCCGCGCGTGACCCTCTGTGGCGCACACACTATGCGTGCCGCGTTCACAATCGTGTGAACGGTTTCGGTACTTCCGAACAGCTGGGGGCACGAGTGCCAACCCGGCACGTACGAGTACGTGCGCCACATCGAGCAGGTTGGCGTTGTCTACGACGACGCAACGGGCGGTCGGCGCTTGTGCCAGTCCGTGCGCTCTTGAAATGTTTTCCCGATCGCGAGCAGCATGTTCTCAGAGAAGGGCGTGCCCACCAGTTGCAGGCCCATCGGCATGCCATTCGCAAAGCCACAGGGGATGGACAACGCCGGAAGGCCGCACAGATTGCCGGCCGGAATCAGAGCCGTAAGGCCGGGTGTCGAAGGCGTGGGGCGATCCGTTGCGCGACGATCCAGCGCCTCGGTGATCTTCGGCGCCGGATCGAAGCGCGTGGGAGCGATGAGCACATCGATTGTGGAAAGCAGGTCGCGGAAGGCTTCCTGGATCAGCGCACGAATGCGCATCGCCTTCAAATATTCATTGGCCGGAATCTCCAGCCCGGCTTTCAGCCCCGCAATCTGGTGCTGATCGGCAAGTTGATCCACCTTGCCGCTCTTGATAAGCGGCTCGAAGATGGCGGACCCTTCCGAGGAGATGATGGTTCCGATCACGGCGCCATAAGGGAACTCAGGCAGCTTGGTTTCGACGACTTGAACGCCGAGAGAGCGGATGGTTTCCAGAGCCTTGGCGTAGTCGGCGCGCGCCGCAGGATCAACGCCTTCGTTGAAATCGACGGGGGCGAAACCAACCCGCACATCCTTCAGATCGCGCGCGAACTGCGGCGTGTAGTAAAAGTTCTTTTTGGCGGATGCGCTCTCCTCGAATTCGGCGCCCGCGAGCGCTTCCAACACCAGTCCACAATCTTCCGCCGAGCGGCAGATCGGTCCGATTTTGTCGAGCGTCCAGGAGAGAGCCATCGCGCCATGTCGCGAGACTAATCCATAGGTGGGGCGCAAGCCCGTGACGCCGCAAAATGCGCTGGGCGTGAGGATGGAGCCGGAGGTTTCCGATCCAAGCGCATACGTAACCAGGCCGGAAGCAACAGCGATGGCTGAGCCGCTGGAAGACCCGCCGGACCAGCGCGTGATGTCCCAGGGATTCAACCCTGCCCCAGTCAAGGACGCACTGGCGTAGCGATAACTGGGGCCGCCGGCAAGTTCCACCATCGCGAGCTTGCCAGTGAGCAATCCACCGTGCTTTTGAATGCGCTTCAGCACGCTGGCGGTGTAATCGAAAACCTGATCTGCGTAGGGTTGAGCGCCCCACGTGGTGGGATGTTTGGCGTATGCCAGCAGATCCTTGGCGCCGAACGGAATGCCCTGCAAGGGGCCGCGCAGACGCTCGCGCTTGATATCGCCGTCGACGTCTTTCGCTTCGTGCAGGACGCCCTTGCGCAGCGACAGCGCCAGTGCATTGTAGCGCGGGCCGATGGTCTCCAGCCGATCGCAGAAAGCGCGCGCCAGCTCCACAGCCGAAAATTCCTTCTTCGTCAGTTTTTGATTGATTTCGGTGATGCTGGCGAAGAAGATGTCGTCTGGAATGGAGCTCATGGCGTCGCTTATGCCTTGAAAATTGTGGCGGGCTCGGCCGACATTGGCAAAGGAACCTTGTCTAGCTGCTCTGCGTTGTCGTGGAGCTGGGCTCGCGAGGCTTTCAGCTCTTCATCGGGATTGGCGGGGAGCGCGGGAGCGGGAGCCTGAACTTGCGGCCGGGCCAGCAAAACCGCGGATGTGGAAAGCGCCGCAGCGATTTCACGGCGAGTGAACTTACTCATACATCTAGTGTAGTTCAGGGCTCAACCGGCAAGTCATTCATTGGCCAGTCATTGACAGGTTGGCGCAAGGGCCTCCAGCGCGGCTTTCTCCATGATGGAGCGTGGGGCGGAACCGCCGGTCCAGATTTCGAATTGCTTGCTCGCTTGCTCCAGAAACATCTGGAGGCCCGAGATTACGGTGGAACCTTGCGAGGCCGCGTGGCGCAGAAGCGTGGTTTCCAGAGGGTTGTACACCATGTCGAAGACCAGCTCGGCGGGAATAGCGCCGGGGAAGAAACACGCTTCCGTATGAGGGAACATTCCGAGCGGCGTGGCATGCACCAGAGCGTCGAACTTACGGCCGTTCATCTGTTCGCGCAGTAGAGACTCGGCGCCACAAGCCCGGGCGAGCGATCGCACGCGGTCTGGATTGCGGCCTACGATAGAAACTTTCGCTCCGCTGCCCACCAACGCATAGGCCGCGCTGCGAGCGGCTCCGCCGTTGCCGACAACCAGCACCGACGATTTCGATAAACGCAGCTTGCGTGACAACGGAATGGTCACGGCATCGGCGTCGGTGTTCGCGCCGCGCCACTTTCCCGCTTTCTTCCACACGGTGTTGACAGCGCCGATGCGCCGCGCCAACGGATCGACCACATCCAGGTAACGGACAATCTTCTGCTTGTGCGGGATGGTCACGCTGAAGCCGGCGATTGGCAATGACTCGGCCAGGATGAAGAAATCCTTCAACTGAGCGGGCTGCACCAGAAACGGAAGGTACACCGCGTCCAAGCGATGGGCTTGAAACGCGCGATTGTGCACGGCCGGCGAGATGGAGTGGCGTACCGGATCGGCAATCACGCCATAAATCTTGGCTGCGCGCGAAAACTTCTCGGCGCGATAAAGATGGCGCAATATGCGGGCGCTCACTTGCCCCGAAGCCGTGCCTTCCGATGCGTTGGGCGCAGCGTAAGTGAACATCCCGCCCCAAGCCGTGGACAGCACACGCGTCGGAAATCCCGTTTCACCCATGGCCAGCACGATGAGCGGGGTGCGCGAATGTGATTTCGTGAGAGCTAGAATGCGCGAATTATCCGAAGGCTTGCGGGCGGTGGTGACAATCTTATAGCCGTCGGCTGAAATGCGCGACATGCGGCGCAAAACCACCTCGGGCGAGGGCGTGCCGTCGTAATTGTGATACGAGAGCATCAACTGGCCTTTGCCGCGCAACGCTTCCAGGCGAGGGATGGCATTCTCAGCGCTCTCGATTTCGATGTCCACGGCGCGGGCGCCCGCGTCCAAGGCGGCATCCAGAATGCGGATCTGATCCTCTACGCTGCCGTTGAATTTCCCCTGATTCTGATGACGGCGGCAAGTGGCCAGAATGGAACATTCCGGATGCGCCGCCAAAAACTTACGGATGACGGCGATACCCTGCTCGGGAGCGGGCAGGTAATCCAGGCGGAATTCGAAGAAGGACTCTCCCGCGTTGACTTCGCGGCGCGCATTTTCGAGCAACTTTTGCGCGTCGGGAAAACCCATGGCGATGCAGATCCGAGGTAGCGATGTTGGATGCGACATGAGCGCGGGAGGAAACAGCATAACACAGCGCTCAATGCTGGGTTTTGGGGATGGGAGTTGGGGGATTGGCCTAAGGAGAGCTGCGCGGCAATTTAATTTGGCTTGCGGCGCCGCGCCGTGGCTCCCACCGTAAGGCCCATGTCGTGCAATTGCGCTTTGGCTTGGGCCGCGATGTCTGGATGATCGTTGATATAGCGTGCGTAGATATCGCGAAACTCGCGCGCCGCCGAATCGTTCCTGCCGAGCTTCATCAGACACATGGCCTTCTTTAAGCGTGCTTCGGGAGTCTTGGGGTTGTCGGCGAATTTCTCCAGGACGGCATCGTAAGCGGTTAGCGCACTACTATAATCCGCCTTCCGAAAGTAGATGTCGGCGATGTAAAACTGAGCGCTGGGAGCGAAATCGGTGTTGCCGAAATACTTCAAATAATCGCTGAACTCCTGAAAGGCGATATCGTATTTGCCGGCCAACAAGTCGCCACGGGCACTGGTATAGAGCGTACCGGACTGGATTCCTTGCGGCGGTCCACCGGGAATGTTGGCAGCCCCCGGATTGGGCGCCAAAGGAGAATTGGGATCGGGCGTAGTCCCAGTAGCCGGAGGAGGAGGCGCGGCGGGCGCGCGCACGGTGTTGATCAGATTTTCAAGGTCGGCGATCTTGGCGTCCAGCTTGCCCATGCGCGTGTTCATGTCGAGCACGGATTCACGCACCGCGCGGAAATCCTCCGACATCTGATCCAGCTTCTGGCCGACATTGGCGACTGGACCGTTCAGGCTCAGCTGTTGCTGCTTCATCGTGTCGTTGAAGGTATTTTGCATCACGGCCAGAGCGGCGTTGGTCCGGCCGACGCTGTCCAGAGTCTGCGAGGTAAGAGCCTGAAGAGCGGCCACGTTTTTGTCCAATGTACTTTGCAGCATGCGAACCTGGTCCTGCAGCAAGGCGAGATCGCGCTGCAACTCCATGATTTCCTTGCTCGCCCCGAAGGCAAACGGCGACAGCGCGAAGAATACGACGGCGACGCGAGAAAAACTCATAAATCACTCCTGTGTGTCGCGGGACGCATCGAGACACGCCCCGCGGGATCTACTTCAGCTTACTGCCCTAACTGCCGCGATCTTGCCGGCCGGGTTCAGCCTACTGCGCGGGCCCCAAATGCGCACGACGGTTCTTCTGCCAGCAATCTTCGCTCGCTTCGGTGCACTGCGGACGCTCCTTACCGTAGCTGATGGTCTTCAAACGATCCGCCGGGACGCCCAACTGCACCAGGAAATCCTTGGCTGAGGTTGCGCGGCGGTCGCCCAGCGCCAGGTTATATTCCGCCGATCCGCGTTCGTCGCAGTGCCCTTCCACCACCACCGAGAAATTCGGATCCTGCTGGAAGATCTGCTTCAACAAGGCTGCGTCCTTGGTGAGGGCGTCACGCCCATCGGTCCGGATCTCGCTCATGTCGAAATCGAAGAAGGCATCCTGCGCCTGCTGCTGCAACAGGTCTGCACTCGAGAGACGCGGCGCGCTGCGGGCCGGTGGCGGCGGCGGTGGAGCGCTGCTCACTTCCACGGTAACGGAGCGCGAATCCATGCCACCGGGTCCTTTTGCGGTGAGCGTGTAGCTGGTGCTGGCCCTGGGGAAAACCTGCCGCATCCCTGTGCTCTGCACCGCACCCACGCCCCGGTCGATATTCATGTCGGTAGCGCCGGTAATGGACCAACGCAAGGTGGAGGACTGCCCCGCCTCAACCGTGGAAGGCTCTGCGGTGAAACTGTTGATCACGGGCGCTGCCGCCTGCGGTGGCGGTGGCGGTGGCTGCTGCTGCGGAGGCGGCGGGGGCGGAGGCGGCGGAACCTTCGTCGCGCAACCCACCGCGAACAACAGCAGCGCCGACAGCAACACCAGCATGCCAGCCTTGAACGGGTGCAATCTCGAACTATCGCTCATCCTGACTATCTCCTCTTCTCATTCTCTTTTGGTTTTTCGTTTTATTGTGTTGCTTTACTCCAAACAGGTTTCTCGTTGTTCCCTTGCGTTGTGAGCTGCTGCAATCCGGTGCCATCCGCGAGCATGGTGTAAATCTGAGTGGTTCTGCCGCGCTTGGATGAAAACACCAGGTGCACACCATCCGGAGCCCAACCCGGATTTTCGTTCCGGCCGGCGCCATGGGTCAACTGCACCACATCGCGGCTCGCCACGTCCATGACAAAGATGTTGAAATTTCCCGGTTCGAATCCGCGCGTCCATGCAAAGGCAATGTGCTGGCCATCGGGGTTCCACGCCGGATTCACTGCGTCACCCTCCCCGGTAGTCAAGCGGCTCACATCTGTTCCGTCAATATTCATTCTATATACTTGCGGCGTGCCGCCGCGCCCTGAAACAAAGACCACGTCCATGCCGGTGCGGGGATTTGCCTTAGGCTCCACTTCCAGGGAATTAGAGTGCGTAACGCGGTGCAAGTCACCGCCGTCCAGATCGGTTTCATAGATCTGCGAGAATCCGCCATTAGCGGTGGAGTAAATCAGTAAGTGGCGGCTGTCCGGTAGAAAGTCAGACGCCGCATTCATGGATGCCTGTTGGTTATAGTAAATCAGCTTGCGTCCGGTTTCCACCGAGTGAACGTAAATTTGCGGCTGGCCGAGATTCTGTGACTGATTGCCGAACTGCGATGCGGCCGCGCTTCTGGAAGAAGCGAGCAGTGGATAAGTGGTGAACGCGATCTTGGTGCCGTCGGAGGAAATGGCGGGAAAGGTCGTAATCGACCGGTAATTGGTGAACTGCTTTTGATCCGAACCGTCGTAATTCATGGACCAGATCTCTTTATGGCCGCTGCGGTCTGAGACAAAATAGATCCTGGTTCCGATCAGGCTGGTGGCGCCGAACTGCTTCAGGATGTCAGCGGCGAATTCCTGCGCCACTTTGCGCGACCCCGCTTCATCCAGTGAACCGAGATAGACTTTGGCGATCAGCTGCGCCGAGCCGGGGTTGGCCTGCCGGACATCGAATAGAAATCCGTAGAGCACGATCTGGTTATTCTGAGTGGCGGTATAGCCAAAAGCCAGGTAGTTGGCGTTGGGGGGCGGCCCGGACCAATCCGCGAGCCACGGGCCTTGACTTTGGCCATTCACTGGAGCCTTGAAGTCGGACGGTTGCTGCGGCGCCTGCACCGGATAGAGCGTCTTGGGAATCATTTTCAACTGGCCGGAGTTACTCAGGTCGTTGAAGAGCGTGCTGTTGAAGACACCCATGAAATTTTGAGCATCGCCGGAGCCGCGGAAGTCGGGAACGGCGATGGTGGGCTTTTCGCCCGTCTTAACCACATCGCTTTTGATACCGCCCTGACCATGCGCAAGGACGGCGGCCGCGCTCCCAATCAGTATGGTAAAGAGAATGTTTCGTTTCATCGCTGTAGTTGAAATCGGAGTTCTACGTTGGTGGAGCTTCCACTATATTCGGGAGGCAACGGGGGGAACTGACCCGCATCCCCGACGGCCCGGAGAGCGGAAAGGTCCAGCGTGCTATTACCGCTGGATTGTGCGATCTTTGCATTCTTCACAGAACCATCGCGCGAGATATCGAAGGTGATCACAGCAACCGGGAGATGCAGGCCGGCCAAGCCGCTGGTTTGCCACTTTTGAGTGATGCGCTGCACCACTAAGTCGGCATAAGCGCCGAACTGGTTTCCGAACGCGTTGTTGACTCCCACGCCCGCGCCGCCTGAGCCAGGCTTTTCGAACATCGGCGAGACCGCGGCCGGTGCAAACCTGCTGTACAGCTGATTTTCCGGAATCAACTTCGGTTGCCAATGCTGCGTAGCTTCCGGCTTAGGCTGTTTCTTCGCGAACTTGCTGGGCAGCGGGATGGCTTTCTCGTCCACTACCACCTGTTTCTTCGGCTCCGGCTTGGGCGCCTGCGGAACCTGGGACTCGTTGTCGTTCGCTACCGGATTGATTTCCCCGGCCCTGGACGGCAGCGGAATCTTCGACACCGAATTGATGGCTACAGCCGTTCCCGCAGCGGTGTTCGCCGATCCCCAAACTTGACGCGAATGTTCGAAGCTGATGCTCGCCAGCACCAACGCTCCCGCGAGGGCGGCGTGCAGCAACACCGATTGAACAAACGGGCCGCCTAGCGATTCCGGTTCATCAAGGATGTCGGCGTGCCGTTGCATGATAACCCTTATCGGCGCTTGTCGGCGTGGTCTTCAGGCTGCGTTACCACGTTCACTGCCAGCTTGGCTTGACCCAAAGTGGCAATCACCTGCGCGATGGGATCGAAAGGCGTGCGGCGATCGGCGCGCAAGTAAACCGAGGAAGCGTTATGAAAGCGCTTATGGATCTGGTCGGCCAGCAGATTGATGTTTACCGGCTTGTCATTCAGGTACGACGTTCCTTCTTTGGAGATGGAGACGACGGGCAGATCCTGGACGTTTTCCTTCACCGGCTTCACCTTCGGAACTTCCACCTGCAAGCCGAACTCCATTACGTGCGCGGTGAGCATGAAAATAATCAACAATACGAGTACTACATCCACTAAGGGCACGATGTTGATTTCGGCCAGCGCTGGGCTGCCGCGAAAGCGCCCGCGCCCGAGTCCACCCGAACTGTTCATTGAGAATGCCATGTTACCTCTCCAAACTGCGCTCAGTAAGGTTCAGAAACTCGAGTTGGAAGTCTTCCATGCGCGACGCGAATTCCTTGATGTCGCTGCCGAACTTGTTGTAGAAAATGTATGCGGGTATGGCGGCAAATAGACCCATTGCAGTAGTGATCAACGCCTCGGAGATGCCCGGCGCGACGGCCCGCAAGCTGGACGCGCCCGCCGTGCTCAATTGCTGGAAAGCGTCGATAATGCCCCACACCGTGCCAAACAGCCCGATGAACGGGGAGACGCCGGCGGTGGTGGCCAGCACGCTCATGTTGCGCTCCAGACGAGTCAGCTCTTCGCTCATGCCGAGCTGCAGTGTTCGCTCGAGCGACAGAGGATTGGTTACGCTGCCGCGCGATTTCATTTGGCGCGCCACTTCGCTGTATCCAAAATCGAAAACCGCGATCAGCGGACAGCGGCGGAATTGTTCGCTGGCGGCGGCGATGGTGTCTAGCGCCGGGGCCTTGCGGAAAGCGCGCAAAAAGGAGCGGTTGGCTGCGCGCGACCGGCGGAACGCCGCCCACTTGGAAAAAATGACGGAAAAAGAAGCGAGTGAGAAGCACAGCAGGATCACCATCACCGCCTTTGGCAACGGACCCGAACTCTCGATCAGGTCCCACACTTCCAATTGCAGGAACAAACCGCCCACGCACGGAAATATCAACCAAGCTCCTTCTGGCTGAACACAACGCCACTAAACCCATGATATCGCGCCGCCACGATTCCTCCCCGCCGAACAAAAACAAAACTACATCATTCTGTTTTACAGATCGCTCTGTTGTACAGTATGACTCAAACCGCCCGATTTGGACAGTTCTCCTCTTCGTTAGACGGACGGAAACCTCGTATAATTTCATCGAGTGTTGCTGGAGCTGGTTGTCGAGAACTACGCCGTGGTGGAGCGCGTCCGGGTGCGGTTTCACGCCGGGCTGAACCTGCTGACGGGTGAGACCGGAAGCGGCAAATCCATTGTGGTGGATGCACTTGGGCTGGTTTTAGGGGGGCGCGCCTCGGCCGACATGGTGCGTTCCGATGCTCAACGGACACGGGTGGCGGCTATTTTCGAGGCTCCTAAGGACCCCGCCTTAGTACACCTGTTGGAGCAAACGGGCGCGCCGGTGGAGGATGGCGAGCTGCTCATCGAGCGCGAGGTCCTGGCCGGGGGCAAGTCGCGGGCATTTCTCGGAAACCGTCCCGTAACATTAGCGCTATTGCGCGAGATCGCTCCGTTTTTGGGCGATATCCACGGGCAGCACGAGCAGCAACAGTTATTCCTCAGTGAAGCACAGCTTTTGTGGCTGGATGATTTCGCGGGATTGGACCACCAGCGTGAGGAAGTGGGCCACTTGTTCCGCCGTTGGAAAGCGATGGAGGGGGAACTCGAGGAACTGAATCGCTCCGAACAGGAGAAGCTGCGAATGGCGGACCTGTGGAGCTTCCAGCGCAAGGAAATCGACGCGGCGGCGCTGAGACCAGGCGAAGACGCGCAGTTGGAGCAAGAGCGGGTGGTGCTTCGCAATGTTGCCAGGCTCCAGGAGAATGCCAATGCCGCCTACGCAGCGCTGTATGAGGAGCAGGAGAGCGTTTCGGCGCAGCTGCGCACGGCGCTCAAGAGAGTGGAGGAACTGGCCCGGATCGACGCCAGCCTGGACCCGGTGGTGGAGACGCTCAAGAGCGCGGCCATCGGCGTGGACGACGCATCGGACGCGATTCGCGATTATCTGGACAGGTTAGAGGCAGATCCGAAGAAGCTGGACGATATCGAGTCCCGCCTGGCCTTGATCGAGCGTCTCAAACGCAAATATGGGGGCACTTCAGTAACGAGCAGCCTGGACGACGTGCTGGCGTTCCTGGAAGACGTTCGAGCGAAAATGGAGGCCATTGAAACGGCCGGCGATCGCAAGGCGAAGTTGGAGCAAGACCTGGCGCAAGCCAGCGCCGCGTATCAGGAGCGAGCCACGGCTCTGACAGTGGCCCGGAAGGCGGCCGCGGAGAAACTGTCTAAGAAAGTGGAGGCTGAGCTGGGCTCGCTGGCGCTCGAAAGTGCGGTCTTTCGAATCCAAGTGGAAACAGCAGCGAACTGGACCGCGAATGGCGCGGACCGCGTGGACTTTCTGATCTCGGCGAACGCCGGTGAAACTCCCCGGGCGCTCGACAAAGTCGCGTCGGGCGGGGAGCTTTCGCGCATCGCGCTCGCGCTGAAAACGTCACTCATTCATCCGGCCGGCCGAGCCGCGCGGGCCAACGGCGTGCAGCGGACTCTGGTCTTCGACGAAATCGATTCCGGCATTGGTGGAGGCGTTGCGGAAGCGGTGGGCCGGCGCTTGAAAAAGCTTTCGGCTTTGAGCCAGGTGCTGTGCGTAACACATCTGGCGCAGGTGGCCGGATTCGCCGATCATCACTATTCGGTGGAGAAGCGCGAAGTGAAGGGCCGCACGGTGGCGGAAATCGAGGAACTGACGGGCGACGCACGCACCAGGGAAATTGGGCGCATGTTGTCGGGCCAGATGGTGACGCCGGAAGCGCTGAAGCACGCCGAGCAGTTGATTCGTTTAGGCGCGGCCAGACGATGAGATTACGCTCGTCGGAGTGGCTGCTGGTAATTTACTTCGGCTACGTGGCCGCCATCGCACCGCGCTTCCCGCTGGAGCAACAGGTGGTCTGGCGGCCTTTCCTGGTGGAAGTGCTGGTCTGCGCCTTGTTTCTCGCGCTGGCATATGGCGAGTCGCGCGAACACGCCGTACTTTTCAGCATGCTTCGGGACTGGGTTCCGGT
>Ga0302324_100006691_pt1 | contig 24731 bp, 36 predicted proteins | sample Palsa_T0_1_FD_201949 | JGI IMG/M metagenome (GOLD analysis project Ga0302324, IMG submission 201949) | Peat permafrost microbial communities from Stordalen Mire near Abisko, Sweden - Palsa_T0_1 | ecosystem: Environmental > Terrestrial > Soil > Palsa > Peat permafrost | place: Sweden: Abisko... | reverse complement strand
TTGCGCGAGCCCTTGAAGCCGGCCCCGCCGGCGGACTCCCACGCGATCACGTTGCCCTCGCGATCCGTGAGCGAAACGATCGTGTTGTTGAACGAGGTCTTGATGTGGGCCTGGCCGACGGGAATGTTCTTGCGAACGCGACGGCGGCCACGCTGCGGCCTCTTGGGGGCGGGACTCATAGCTCGACGCTCACTTCTTACCCGCCCGCTTCTTGCCGGCGACCTGCATCCGCTTCGGACCCTTGCGGGTGCGCGCATTGGTCTTAGTGTTCTGGCCGCGGACGGGCAGGCCGCGCCGGTGGCGCATACCTCTGTAGCAGCCGATCTCCTGCAGGCGCTTGATGTTCTGCGAGCGCTCTCGCCGCAGGTCGCCCTCGACCGTCATAGAGCGGTCGATCGCATCACGAAGCCTGACGATCTCGTCGTCGGTCAGGTTGCGCACGTAGGTGTCGGGCGAGACCTTGACCTCGTCGAGCAGCTTGTTCGCGGTCGCGCGACCGATCCCGTAGATGTACGTGAGCCCGATCTCGACGCGCTTATTGAGTGGGATGTTGACCCCGGAGATACGTGCCATCAGCCCTGGCGCTGCTTGTGGCGCGGGTTCGGGCAGATCACGAGCACCCGGCCGTTACGCCGGATGACTTTGCACTTCTCGCACATGGGCTTGACCGACGGTCTGACCTTCACTTCAATTCCTCTGATTCGTGGTTCCGGCCTGCGTCGGCTCTGGCGACCGCTCGGGCCGCCGCTACCGCGCTGGGGATCGCTGCGCAGCGCAATATCAACACGCTACGAGCGCAACGGGGGATGGTAGCAGGGCACTCGCCCAGGGGGCGAGTGCCATGGAAGTTCGGTCGTGGTGTGTTACGTCGGGGTGGGACTGCCGCCGAACTTCCGGGGCCGTGGCTTGGCCGCGCCGCTACGCGGGACCACCGCGGCCAGGCGTTCGGCGCTGGTCCCACCACAGCAGCGCAAAGCTCGACCGAGCTCTTAAGGCAACGAACGAGCAAACTGAGCTAAGCGACCTGGAGGCGATTACGCCGCAGCTCGTTCGTTGCCCTGCCAGGGCGTGAGGATTCGCGGCCCGTCGGGCGTGATGGCGATGGTGAACTCGAAATGGGCGGCGAGCGAGCCGTCCTGGGAATAGATCGCCCAGTGGTCGTCGCCCATCCGCACCGTGTGGCGCCCGGCGGTCACCATCGGCTCGACGGCGAGGACCATCCCCACTTCGAGCGGGATGCCCGTGCCCGGCTTACCGTAGTTGGGGATCTGGGGATCCTCGTGCATGCTGCGTCCGATGCCGTGCCCCACGAGGGTCCGGACGATCGAGAATCCAGCCGCCTCGACGTGCCGCTGCACGGCATGCGAGACGTCGCCGAGACGGTTCCCCGCGCGGCACTGCTCGACCGCGAGGTGCAAGGACTCCTCGGTCGCGCTCAACAGCTTGCGGGCGACGGGCGTCACCGGCCCGACGGGGAACGTGCGCGCCGCGTCCGCAACCCAACCGTCGCGAATGACCCCGACATCGACGGAGAGAATGTCGCCGCGCGCGAGCCTGTACGGACCCGGGATTCCGTGCACGATCATTGAATTGGGGGATGCACAGATCGAGCCCGGGAAGCCGCGGTAGCCCTTGAATGCAGGCTCGGCACCCTGGGAGAGGATGAACTTCTCGGCCGCAGTGTCGAGTTCGGCGGTGCTCACGCCGGGTCGGATCTTCGACGCGACCAGGTTGAGCGTCTTGACGAGGATGGCGCCCGCAGCAGCCATCTGCTCGATCTCTTCTGGTTTCTTCTTGATGATCACTGCGTGATAGCCGGTGCTGGTAATCGTCGGATCAGGCGACGGGCTTCGCCTGGACACTCAGACGTCGTCCTCCATGCGGAGGGTCGCGATCACGGCACGGATGTGGTCATGGACGTCTGCAGGACTCCGCGTGCCGTCGATGCGGCGCATAAGACCGCGCTGGTCGTAGTACTCGATCAGCGGCTCCGTCTGGGCGTGGTAGACACGGAGCCGGTTCTCGACGACATCCGGCTTGTCGTCGTCGCGCTGAATCAGGCGCGAGCCGTCCTGGTCGCAGACCCCGTCGTTCTTGGGAGGGTCGAAATCGACGTGGTAATTGTGTCCCGATTTGATGCACACCCGCCGTCCCGAGATGCGGCGCACGACCTCTTCGTCGGGAACGTCGATCAGGAGCGCGGCGGTCACGCGCCGACCGCTGTCTGAAAGCTGCTCGTCGAGCGCCTCGCCCTGCTCGAGCGTCCGGGGGAAGCCGTCGAGGATGAAGCCGTCCTTGGCGTCGTCGGCGCCCAGGCGTTCAGCCGCCATCGCCACGATCACGTCGTCGGGCACGAGCTCACCGGCGTCCATGTACTTCTGCGCATCCTTGCCCAGCTCGGTGCCCTCCCTGACGTTGTCGCGGAGCATGTCGCCGGTCGAGATGTAGGGCAGGCGGAAGTCGCTGCGAAGCCTGTCGGCCTGCGTTCCCTTGCCGGCGCCGGGCGGGCCGAAGAGGATCAGATTGAGCTCGGACACGAAGTTGTCACTCTATCGGGCGGACGCGCGCGCCGGGATACGCTGACGGCAAGTCGACGACGGCCGCACGGCGGTCACCGGTCAGGAGCCGTCAGGCCGAAGCGGAGGCGGGGTTGGAGTCGGGGTCGGCGTCTGGCGTTGACATAGAGGACGCCGCGTCGATCGCCTGAGGAAACGCATTGTGGAGCGCGGCCTGGGCGAGATTCGACGGTAGATGGGCTGCGAAGACCTGTGCGTGCGCGGCCTCCTCCCGCTGACCCTGCACGGCCTTGGCGGTCCCGTCGGACCCGACCTTGACGCCGAAATAGGCGCCCACGCCGGAACCGACGACGCCGATCGCGGCTGTCGCTAGCGTGGTGAACTGGGTTGAGCTCACACCCGCCAGCTCCGCGACTACGAGTATCACCACGATCGTGACCAGGCCGGCGATCAGCGCCAGCAGGCCGGCGATCGACTTGAGCTGACCGGCAACGGTTTGCGGCTCGGCGGGTTCCGGAACCAAGACCGACGAGCTCACGCCTCCTCCGGCCCGTGGTCCAGCAGCGCTCGAGCTTCCGGCAGGAACGGGCGGCATCGGTAGCTACTTTAAGAAGCCCTCGTAGTTGCGCATCATCAGCTGTGCCTCGAGCTGCTTCATGGTGTCGAGGGCTACGCCGATGACGATCAGGATCGCGGTGCCGCCGAAGAAGAAGTTCGCACTGGTCTGGTCGATCAGAATCGTAGGCAGCGCGGCCACGGCGGCGAGGAAGAGAGCGCCGGGGAAGGTCAGGCGAGCGAGGATGCGGTCCAGGAACTCGGCCGTCGGCCGACCGGGTCTCACCCCAGGGATGAAGCCTCCGTACTTCTTCAGGTTGTCAGCCTGGTCGACGGGGTTGAACGTGACCGCCGTGTAGAAGTAGGTGAAGACGATGATGAAGATGCTCTCGCCGAGAACGTAGTGCCAGCCCTGCGGGTTGAAGAAGTTCGCGACGCTGGTGGCGAAGTTGTTCTTGTTCTGCCCGACGAGCTGTCCGATCGTCGGCGGGATCGCCATGATGCTGGCCGCGAAGATCACCGGAATGACACCGGCCATGTTGACGCGGAGCGGGAGATAGGTCTGGCCACCCTGGGTCATCCGGCGGCCGATCACACGCTTCGCGTACTGCACCGGGATCCGGCGCTGGCCCTCCTGCACGAACACAATCGATGCCACCACCCCGAGCGCGATGAACGGCATCATCACGCGGAAGACCTGGTCGGGGTTGGTCCACCACGACTGCAGGCCGTGCGGGATCCGCGCCACGATGCTCGCGAAGATCAGCAGCGAGATGCCGTTGCCGATCCCGCGCTGGGTGACGAGCTCTCCCATCCACATCAGCAGGATCGTCCCGCCCGTGAGCGAGATCACGATCAGGAATACCTTGGCGAGCGTGAAATTGTTGATCAGGGTCACGCCCGCAGACTGCTGGAAGCTCCGGAACAGGAAGACGTAGCCGATCGACTGGGCGAACGCGAGCCCGACGGTCAGGTAGCGCGTGTACTGGGTGATCCGCGCCTGGCCGACCTCGCCCTCCTTCTGCAGCTTCTCCAGTGACGGGACGACGACCTGCAGCAGCTGCAGGATGATCGAGGCGGTGATGTAGGGCATGATGCCCAGAGCGAAGATCGCGATCCGCCCGAGCCCGCCGCCCGAGAAGAGGTTGAGCAAGCCGAGGATGCTATTGCCGCTGCTCTGCTTCGAGATCGCGTTGACGGCGGAGATGTTGATCCCCGGAGCGGGGATATAGGTCCCCAAGCGGTACAGGGCCAGCACCGCCATCGTGAAGATCAGCTTCTTGCGGATCTCCGGGACCCTGAATGCGCTGAGAATTGTGCCGATCATCGTGCGGCCAAGTGGTCCCTGCCGTAACTACGTGGCGCCTCGAACACGGCCGTCCTTGCGGCGGTGACCACGCGTCACGATCCTTCGATCACCTGGCAGGTGCCGCCGACTGCCTCGATCTGCGCGCGCGCGGCGCCGCTGAACCCGTGTGCGTGCACGGTCAGCGGCTTGGTCAGCTCGCCCTTGGCGAGCACCTTGACCGGGATGCCCTTGCGCGACGCGAGGCCCTTGGCCGTCATCGCTTCGAGCGTGACCGACGCGCCGGCGTCGAACCTCGCCTCGAGGTCCAGCAGGTTGACCGCCTGGGTGTGGGTGCGGAAGGGCTCGAACGGCATCGACTTCTTCATGTGCGGGCCGCGCAGCTTGCGCATCCGCATGTGAATCGGGTTCTGGCCGCCCTCGAACCGAGCGCGGCTCTTGGCGCCAGACCGGGAGCCGTAGCCCTTCTGCCCTCGACCGGAAGTCTTGCCCGTGCCGGAGCCTTCGCCACGGCCCACACGCTTGCGCGGACGCCGGCTGCCCGGTGCCGGCTTCAGGCTGTGCAGCCCGATCCATTCCTCTTTCTCGGCGCTCATGACGCGTCCTCGACCTCCACCAGGTGCCGCACCTTATGCAGCATCCCGCGGATCGTCGGCGAGTCCGAATGCTCGACGGAGTGCCCGATCCGGCGCAGGCCCAGCGAACGGAGCGTCGCCAACTGGCTCTTGTCACAGCCGTTGCGGGACTTCCGCTGGGTGATCCGAAGCGAGCTCACGAGCTCTCGCTGGGCTCAGGGGTGGTATCAGCGGGCTCCGGGGCCGCCTCGGCAGCGGGCTCCGGGGCCGAGGGCGCCTCGGCAGCGGGCTCCGGGGCCGGGGCCGCCTCGGCAGCGGGCTCCGGGGCCGGGGCCGCCTCGGCAGCGGGCTCCGGGGCGGAGGGCACTTCGCCCGCGGCGGGCTCCGGGACAGCTGCCGCGACAGTCTCGGCGGCAGCGTCCGGCGCGGCCTCCGGGCTATCAGTGGGGGGCGAGCCGCCGTTGGAGACCGATTGTGTAACCGCGGTCTCCCCCTCCGGCGCACGCTCGGTCAGTCCCAGGACCTGGTTGACCGTAAGACCGCGTAGCTTTGCGACCTCAAGGGGAGTACGCAGAGACTCGAGACCAGCCATCGTCGCCTTGACCAAGTTGATCGGATTCTGCGAGCCAAGGCTCTTGGAGAGGATGTCGGTGATTCCGGCAAGCTCGAGCACCGCTCGGACGCCGCCGCCGGCGATCACTCCGGTCCCGGGCGAAGCCGGCTTCAGCAGCACGCGGCCGGCGCCGAAGACGCCGGTCGTCTGGTGCGTGATCGTCGAGCCGTGCTTGGGGACGCGGTAGAGGTTCTTCTTCGCCCGCTCGACCCCCTTCTGGATCGCGACGGGGACCTCGTTGGCCTTGCCGTAGCCGACGCCGACGACGTCCCGCTCATCGCCGACGACGACAAGCGCCGTGAACGAGAAGCGGCGACCGCCCTTGACGACCTTGGCGACGCGGTTGATCTCGACTACGCGTTCCTGCAGGTCGAGTCCGGCTGATGAGACTGAGCGATCGGGAGGGAGCATCGGGCTTTCAGGGTAACCGAGTTGGATCTTTAGAAGCTAAGGCCGCCGCCGCGGGCGCCGTCGGCGAGCGCCTGCACGCGCCCGTGGTACTGGTAGCCGCCGCGATCGAACACGGCGCTCTCGACGCCGGCCGCCTTGGCGCGGTCGGCGAGCAGCTCGCCCGCACGGCGCGCCTGATCCATCGCGGGGAGATCGCGAAGCTCGGGCTCGGTCCAGTTGACGGCGACGATGGTGCGGCCGGCGTCATCGTCGATCAGCTGGGCGAAGATGCCACGGTTTGAGCGGAAGACCGAGATCCGGGGACGCTCGGCGCTGCCACGCACCTTCGCACGCACGCGACGACGGCGGCGCAGGCGGCGCTGGGGCGGCGATTTAATGGTCATGCGCGCTTGCCCACCTTTCTGGCGACGTGCTCGCCCTCGTAACGAATCCCCTTGCCCTTGTAGGGCTCGGGCTTGCGCTGCTTGCGGATGTAGGCGGCGATCTCGCCGACCTGCTGCTTGGAGGCGCCCCTGACGACGATCCGCGTCGGCTGCGGCACCTCAAACTCAATCCCTTCCGGCGCCTTCACCGGTACCGGATGCGAGTAGCCGAGCGCGAGCTCGAGGTCGCGACCGCGGAGGAAGGCGCGATAGCCGACGCCTTGGATCTCCAGGCGCTTCTCGAACCCGTTCGTGACGCCCTCGACCATGTTCGCGACCAAAGAGCGCGTCAGGCCGTGGAGAGCACGGTGCTGACCGCGGTCGGTTGGTCGCGTCACGACGAGGTCATCACCCACACGCTCGACTTTGATGTCGCGGTGAATGCGCTCGAACAGCTCGCCCTTCGGGCCGTTGACCGTCACGCGATCGGGCTCGATCGCGATCGTCACGCCCGCGGGAACGGGAATTGGCTGTCTACCGATGCGCGACATGGCTCACCAGACGGTAGCGACGACTTCGCCGCCGACGCCGTTAAGGCGTGCCTCGTGGCCTGTCATCACGCCCGAGGAAGTGGAGATGATCGCGGTGCCCATCCCGCCCTGGACCCGCGGGATGTGGTCGTGGTCGACGTAGGTGCGGCGGCCGGGCCGCGACACACGGCGCAGGCCCGAGATCACGGGCTTGCGGTCGTCGGTGTATTTGAGCGTGACGGTGATGCTCTCGCCTGGGTTGCCTGCGGTTGGCGGCGCGACCTCGTAGCCGGTGATGTAGCCCTGCTCGACGAGGATGCGCGCAAGCTCGCGCTTGAGCTTGGACGAGGGCATGATCACGTGCTCGTGCTGCGCCTGGGCGGCGTTGCGCAGACGCGTGAGGAAATCCGAGACTGGATCGGTCATCGACATGCGATCACCAGGAGCTCTTCGTCATTCCCGGGATGTAGCCGTTGTGCGCGAGCTCGCGCAAGCAGATCCGGCACACGCCGAACTTGCGGTAAACCGAGCGCGCGCGGCCGCACCGCCGGCAGCGGGTGTACCCCCGGGTGGGATATTTCGGTGTCCGCTGCTGGCGGACGCGCTGTGAAGTCTTGGCCATGTATTCCTTAGTTCATTGCGCGATTAGCGCGCCGTGGTCGTGGCCGGTGTGCGGCCTTCCTTCGAGAATGGCATCCCCAGCGCCTGGAGCAGAGCGAACGACTCGGCGTCGCTGGCGGCGGTGGTCGTGATCGTGATGTTCATGCCGCGGACCTGGTCGATCGCGTCATAGTCAACCTCGGGAAAGATGATCTGCTCGCGGACGCCGATCGAGTAGTTGCCGCGACCGTCGAACGAGCGCGGGCTGAGACCGCGGAAATCGCGGATCCGCGGGATCGCGATCGACATCAGGCGATCGAGGAACTCGTACGAGCGCTCGCCGCGCAGCGTGACAGCGAGGCCGACCGGCATGCCTTCGCGGACCTTGAACTGAGCGATCGACTTGCGCGCCCGGCGCACGTTCGGCTTCTGCCCCGTGATCGTCGCGAGCTGCTCGGCGGCCGCATCGAGCATCTTCGAGTCTTGCTTGGCATCGCCAACACCCATATTCACGGTGACCTTCTCGATCCGCGGCGCCTGCATCGGCGTCGCGTAGCCGAAGTGCTCCATCAGCGCGGGACGGATCTCCTCGAGGTAGCGGGTCTTAAGTCTTGCGGGCATGGCTTCAGTCGATCCTAGTACCGCTGCGCTTCGCGACGCGGTAGCGCTTGCCCTCGTGGACCTCGATCCCGACTCGCGTCGGCTTCCCGTCGGACGGATCGATCAGCATCACGTTCGAGAGATGGATCGGGCCCTCCTTCTCGATCACGCCACCGACCTGCTCGGCGCGCTGCGAGCCGGCGACCTGGCGCGGGCGCTCGTGGCGCTTGACCATATTGAGTCCCTCGACGTAGACGCGATCCTTCTTCGGGTCGACGCGAAGGACCTTGGCGCGCTTGCCGCGGTCCTTGCCTCCGATCACGATCACCTCGTCGTCGCGCTTGATCCGGGCGGGCACTAGAGCACCTCCGGAGCGAGCGAGACGATCTTCATGAAGTTGCGTTCGCGCAGTTCGCGCGCAACCGGACCGAAGATGCGCGTTCCGCGTGGGTTGTTCTGCGCGTCGATCAGCACTGCGGCGTTCTCATCGAAGCCAATGTAGGTGCCGTCCTCGCGTCCGTATGACTTCTTCGTCCGGACGACGACGGCCGTGACGACCTCGCCCTTCTTGACCGAGCCCTGGGGCGTCGCCTGCTTGACGGTCGCGACGATCACGTCGCCGACGCCGGCGTAGCGCCGGCGGGAGCCGCCACGCACGCGGATGCACAGGATCTCCCGCGCGCCGGTGTTGTCGGCCACCCGTAGTCGTGTCTCGTTCTGGATCACGAAGTGAGTCCTGTCGTGGTGGCAGAGCCTGCTCGATGGGTGCGAAGAGGACTCACTTGGCCCGCTCCAGGATCTCGATCAGGCGCCAGCGCTTGGTCCGAGACAGCGGACGGGACTCGCGTACGAGCACGGTGTCGCCGATGTGGGCCTCGTCACGCTCGTCGTGAACGTGGAGAGTCGTCGAGGTGCGCACCACCTTCTCATAGCGGCGATGACGATGGGCTACGTCGATCCGCACGGTGATCGTCTTCGCGGCCCGATCGGAGACGACCACGCCGAGGCGGGACTTCGGCTTGCCCTGCACGTGCTCGCGCGCGGGAGTGGCGCCCGCGACGATCCCGGCCTCCTTCGCCTTCTCGCGTGCCCGCAGTCGGCCGGCGCGCCGCGCCGAAGCCTTCTGCGCACGCTCTGCGACGCGCTCCTGATGCCGTTGCTCAGGGCTGAGCGCGGCGCGCGCAGGCACCTTCGCGGCCTTCCGAGCGCGCATCCGGGCGCGGCGTTCCTTCGGACTCAGGATCGGCGGCGGGGTTGCCGAGGTTTCAGTGCTGCCTGGTTCTTCAGCCATCGGATTCGGTCTCTTCGTTGTCAGTGGTTGATGCCCCGCCGGGACCCTCGATCCCACGTTCGCGGGCGACGGTCAGCGCGCGCGCGATCTCGCGCCGCGCGCGTCCGAGGCTTGAGGTGTTATCGAGCTCGCCCGTCGCGTGCTGGAAGCGCAGTCCGAACAGCTCGCGACGCGCCGTGACGAGATGCTCGCGCAGCTCGGCGTCGTCCATGTCACGTAGCTCGGAGGCGGTCATGCGTCCTCCCTCATGACGAACTTGGTCCGGATCGGAAGCTTGTGGCCGGCGAGCCGCATGGCATCGCGGGCGAGCGGCTCGGGCACGCCCGCGAGCTCGAACATGACTCGACCCGGCTTGACCACGGCGACCCAGCCCTCCGGCGAGCCCTTGCCCGAGCCCATTCTCGTCTCGGCGGGCTTCTTGGTGAAGGGCTTGTCCGGATAGACGTTGATCCAAACCTTGCCGCCGCGCTTGATCTTGCGCGTCATTGCGATTCGGGCAGCCTCGATCTGACGGTTGGTGAGCCAACCCTCGTCGAGCGCCTTCAGGCCATATTCGCCGAACTGAACCGTGACCTGGCCGCGGGAGATGCCGCGACGGCGCCCGCGGTGCACCTTGCGGTGCTTAACACGCTTGGGAGACAGCATCAGCGTCCTCCTCCGCCACCGCCACGGGGTCCGCCGGGTCCGCCACCCGAACCGCCACCGCGACCGCCGGGAGCGCCACCGCCGCCACGACCGGGTCCGCCACCGGAACCGCCACCGCGGCCTGGACCGCCCGGACCGCCGCCACGACCGCCAGGGCCGCCACCGCGACCGCCGGGACCGCCGCCACGACCGCCAGGGCCGCCACCGCGACCGCCAGGACCACCGGCGCCGCCACCGCCACGACCGCCACCGCCACCGCCACGACCGCCTGCACCGCCAGGACCACCGGCACCGCCACCGCCACGACCGCCACCGCCACCGCCACGACCGCCTGCACCGCCAGGGCCACCGGCACCGCCAGGACCACCGGCACCGCCGCCGCGACCGCGACCGTCACGCTCGGGCCGGCGACCGCCGCGCTCGGGCGCCTGGGACGCGGGCTCATCCATGATCGTGAGGTCGGCGCCGGTATAGCCCTCGGGCATGATCTCGCCCTTGTTGATCCAGCACTTGACGCCGATTCGGCCGAATGTCGTCCGGGCCTCGTGAAAGCCGTAGTCGATGTCGGCGCGGAGCGTGTGCAGCGGTACGCGGCCGTCCGAGTAGCCCTCGGTTCGCGCCATCTCGGCGCCGCCGAGGCGCCCGGAAACCTGGACCCGCACGCCCTTCGCCCCAGATCGGATCGCGCTCGTCAGCGCGCGCTTCATCGCGCGACGGAACGCAACTCGGTTCTGGAGCTGCTCGGCGATCGACTGCGCTACCAACCGCGCATCGAGCTCGGGACGCTTGATCTCGAGGATGTTGACCTTGACCTGCTTGTTGGTGATGCGGTGCAGGTCGCGGCGCAGCTGGTCGACCTCCGAGCCCGACTTGCCGATCACGATCCCGGGCCGGGCGGTGTGGATGTTGACCTCGACCTCGGTGGCGTTCTTGCGGATCGTGATGTCCGACAGCCCGGCGTGCGAGAGGCGGCCGATGATGTGCCTGCGAATGCGTACGTCCTCGTGCAGGAAGTCGGCGAAGTTCTTTTCGTTGAACCAGTTCGACTTCCAGTCGTGGATGTAGCCCACGCGGAGCGACTCAGGATGGACTTTCTGACCCATGAAGTTTCGGTTATTCCTTTGGCGTAAGCAGGATCGTCAGGTGGCTGGTGCGCTTGCGGATCTTTGTCGCGCGTCCCATGGCCCTGGGACGGTAGCGCTTGAGCGTCGGACCGTCGTCGGCTTTGACGACCTTGATGTACAGGTCCTCGCCGACCAGCTCGTGATTGTGCTCGGCGTTGGCGACCGCGGACTCCAGCAGCTTGCTCCAGTCCTTGGCCACCGATCGCGTCGTGTACGCAAGGATTGCCCGGGCTTCCTCGACACTCTTGCCCCGGATGTGATCGCACACCAGTCGCGCCTTGCGCGGCGAGGAGTGGACGTTCCGTGCGTAGGCACGGACGACCGGCGGCGGCAGATTCGGATCACGCTTGGCACGGCGGGGTGCGGGCTTCGGTGCTGCAGGTGGCTCCGGAGCCTCACGCCGGCCCCGGCGGCGACGCGACGGCTTGGGATCGGCGGCGGCGTCGGGCTCGGGCGCGTCCTCGGGCTCCGCGTCGGCCTCGGGCTCCGCGTCGGCCTCGGGCTCGGCGGCGGCGTCGGGCTCGGGCTCGGCGGCGGCGGCGGCGTCGGGCTCGGGCGCGTCCTCGGGCTCGGGCTCGGCCTCGGCGGCGGCCTCGGGCTCGGGCTCGGGCTCGGGCTCGGGGGCGTCCTCGGGCTCAGGCTCCGCGACCTCCTCGGGCTCCGCGTCGGCCTCGGGCTCAGCGACGGCCTCCGGCTCTTCAGCCTCCTCCGGCTCCTCGGCCAGGGGGGCAGCAGGCTCCTCCGAAGCGGGCGACGCGACCTCCTCGGCGGGATCGCCGTCGCCGGACGCCTGAGGTTCGACCTCCGGGCTCGTATCGTCGGCCGAGTCCGATTGCGTAGCCCCGGCCTCGAGCGACGATGCGGCCTCGGAGTCGGCGGGGTCCGTCGGCTTCCGGCGCCGGCCCCGAAGCCGCTTCGGCTTCTCTTCGTCCGGTGTCATCGCCGCTTACCTGTCGAGGTATGCCCGCGATAGAGCCTTGTCGGCGCAAACTCGCCGAGCTTGTGTCCCACCATCGACTCGCTGATGAAGACCGGCACGTGCTTTCGGCCGTCGTGCACCGCGATCGTGTGCCCGACCATCTCGGGGAAGATCGTCGAGGTGCGTGACCAGGTCTTGATCATCCGCTTCTCGCCCGTGGAGTTCATCGCTTCGATCCGCGTCATCAGCCGCTCCTGCACGAACGGACCTTTTTTGCTCGATCGGGTCATCGCTTCTTACCTCTTCTGCGTCCGCGGACGATGTAACGGTCTGAATCCTTGCCCTTCTTACGCGTGCGATAGCCGAGCGTCGGCACGCCCCAGGGGGTCACGGGGTGACGCCCGGCCGTCGTCGATCCCTCGCCACCGCCATGCGGGTGGTCGACCGGATTCATCGCTGTGCCTCGCGTCTGGGGCCGGACGCCCATGTGGCGCTTGCGTCCCGCCTTCCCGATCTTGACGTTCTGGTGATCAGCGTTGCCGATCGTGCCGACGGTCGCGCGGCATTCGGCACGGACAAGCCGCATTTCGCCCGAGGGCAGACGCAGCGTCGCGCGATCGCCATCTTTGGCGAGCAGCTGGATGCTGGTGCCGGCGGACCGGCCGAGCTGGCCGCCACGACCGGGGGTGAGCTCGACGTTATGCACGACGGTGCCCGCCGGCATGTTCGCGAGCGGCAGGCAGTTTCCGACGCGAATGTCCGCGCCCGGGCCGGACTCGACCATCGCGCCGACCTTCAGGCGCGCGGGCGCCAGGATGTAGCGCTTCTCGCCGTCGACGTAGTTGATCAGGGCGATGTAGGCCGAGCGGTTCGGGTCGTACTCGATCTGCGCCACGCGGCCCGGGATCCCGTCCTTACGGCGCTTGAAGTCGATCTGCCGGTACAGGCGCTTGGCGCCGCCGCCGCGGTGGCGTGAGGTCTTACGCCCGTTCGAGTTCCGTCCACCGGACTTCTTCAGTCCCTCGGTGAGCGACTTCTCGGGCCGGTTGCGAGTGATCTCGGCGAAGTCGGGATAGGTGACGAAGCGCCGGCCGGGGCTTGTCGGCTTGGGCTTGCGAATGGCCATTACTCGAGCTCCAATCCGCGGAAGATCGGGATCGTGTCGCCCTCGCCGACCTGCACGATCGCCTTCTTCCACGCACGCGTGCGGCCCGACGTATGGCCGCGTCGCTTGGGCTTGCTCTTAACCGACGAAGTCCGTACCTCGAGGACCTTGACGTCGAACAGCAGCTCGATCGCCTGGCGGATCTGCGTCTTGTGGGCCTTATCGTGCACGCGGAAGGTGTACTTGCCTGCCTCGGCAAGCACGAACGACTTCTCGGAGACGACGGGGCGGATGATCACCTGGGTGGGATCCATCTAAAGGGTCTCCTCCGCGGGGCTTCCGGCCCCGCGTTCGGATGACGAGGCTCGGCTTCCAGCATCGCTTGACCGGCCTTCGGCCTCCTCCTCATCGCCGGAACCGCCGTTCCCGACCGCCCGCGCCGTGAGCTCGGCGAGCGCCGCTTCTGAGATCAGCAGTGAGTGGGCGCCGACGACGTCGGCGGCGCCGGCGTCGCCGACGGGCATTACGGCGACTCGGGAGATGTTGCGAAATGACCTGCCGGCACCTGCCTCGGGCTCGGTCAGCAGCACCAGTGTCGGCAGCACCTGGCCCCAATCCTCAAGCAACGCGGCGGCCTGCTTGGTCGAAGGCGTCGCGAACGCGCCTGCGTCGAACACGGCCACCGATGCGCGCTCGGCATGCAGCGACAGTGCGGCGCGGAGCGCAGCGCGGCGTGCCTTGCGGTTGACCTTGAACGTGTAGCCGCGCGGTGTCGGCCCGAAAACGGTTCCGCCGCCCTTCCAGATCGGGGAGCGTGAGGAGCCGGCGCGGGCGCGGCCGGTGCCCTTCTGGCGCCACGGCTTCGCGCCACCACCCCTGACCTGACCGCGGGTGAGCGTCGAAGCGGTGCCGCGGCGGCGGGCGTTCAGCTCCGCGCGTACCGACTCGTGAACGAGCGGCATGTTGAATGTCGCCTCGAATGCGGTCGCGTCGAGCGTGACGTCGCCGCCGCCGAGCTTGGGTGCAGTCCTAGCCATCGGTCCGTACCTCGACCGTCCCGCCGCGCGGACCGGGTACGGCGCCACGCAACAGCAGCAGGTTCTGCCCCGGGATCACCTCGACGACCGTCAGGCCTCGCTGGGTAACGCGACCGCCGCCCATCTGTCCTGCGCCCTTCATGCCTTTGAACACGCGTGACGGGGTCGCCGATGCGCCGATCGAACCGGGGGCGCGGACGTTGTGCGAACCGTGCGACTTCGGCCCACTCGCGAAGTTGTGGCGCTTGATCGTCCCCTGGAACCCCTTGCCCTTGGACTTGCCGGAGACCTTGACCCGCTGGCCGGGCTCGAACACATCGACGGTGACCGTCTCGCCCATCAGCAGCTCGCCGACCTCGTCGCGGAACTCCGCGAGGTGCCGGTGAGCGGGCGCGTCGGCCTTCTTCAGGTGCCCGAGCTGCGCCTTGGTCAGGACCTTCTCCTTACAGGGGCCGAAGGCGAGCTGTACCGCCTCGTAACCGTCGCGCTCCTTGGAGCGGATAGCGGTCACTGGGCAAGGGCCTGCCTCGAGCACGGTTACGCGCTCGACGCGACCGTCGTCGAGGAACCGCTGGGTCATTCCGAGCTTCTTGGCGAGAATCGCGGCCATCGTCGATACCTACAAGGCCAGGCGGATCTCGATATCCACCCCGGCCGGCAGATGGTCGAGTCGCTGTAGCGAGTCGACGGTCTTCGGCGTCGGCTGGTGGATGTCGATCAATCGCTTGTGGGTGCGGATCTCGAAGTGCTCGCGCGAGTCCTTGTCCTTGAACGGCGAGCGGATCACGCAGTACACGTTCTTCTCCGTGGGCAGGGGCACGGGACCGGACACGGTCGCGCCGGTGCGAGTCGCGGTCTCGACGATCTCTTTCGCCGCCGTCTCGATCGCCGTGTGGTCATATGACTTCAGGCGGATACGGATCTTGTTTTGGGCAAGCGTTGCCACGGGTTCGGGTCTGTTCTCTCTAGATTCTGTTCAGTGTTGGGGTGAGGGCTGGTCCCAGGCGTGGCCTTGGCCGCAACGGTCCCGGGGCCTGTCCCTCTGGTCGTATCTGTCAATTGTTGCCGGAGCCCGCACGGATGCGGCTCTGGCGACAACGGTTACTTGATTACTTCTGTCACGACTCCAGAGCCGACCGTACGGCCGCCCTCTCGGATCGCGAACCGGAGACCCGCATCCATCGCGATCGGCTGGATCAGCTCGATCTCCATCTGGATGTTGTCGCCGGGCATCACCATCTCGGTGCCCTCGGGGAGCCTTGCTACCCCGGTGACGTCGGTGGTGCGGAAATAGAACTGCGGCCGGTAGCCCGTGAAGAACGGCGTGTGACGGCCACCCTCCTCCTTCTTCAGGACGTAGACCTCGGCCATGTACTGCGTGTGCGGAGTGATCGAACCCGGCTTGCACAGCACCTGACCGCGCTCGATGTCCTCGCGCTTGGTACCGCGAAGCAGGCAGCCGGCATTGTCGCCGGCCTGGCCCTGATCGAGGTTCTTCTTGAACATCTCGACGCCGGTGACGACGGTCGTGACCGTGGGCTTGATGCCGACGATCTCGACGGTCTCTCCAATCTTGACGACGCCCTGCTCGATCCGCCCGGTCGCGACGGTGCCGCGGCCTGTGATCGAGAAGACGTCCTCGACCGGCATCAGGAACGGCTTGTCCAGATCGCGCACCGGCTCGGGGATGTAGGTGTCGAGCGCCTCGGCGAGCTCGAGGATCTTCGCCTCGTACTCCTTGTCGCCCTCGAGCGCCTTCAGCGCCGACCCGATCACGAACGGAATGTCGTCGCCCGGGAACTCGTACTCGGACAGCAGCTCTCGGATCTCGACCTCGACGAGCTCGATCAGCTCCTCGTCGTCGACCATGTCCGCCTTGTTGAGGAAGACGATGATGTAGGGGACGCCGACCTGGCGGGCGAGCAGGATGTGCTCACGCGTCTGCGGCATCGCGCCGTCCGCCGCCGAGACGACGAGAATCGCGCCGTCCATCTGTGCGGCGCCGGTGATCATGTTCTTCACGTAGTCCGCGTGACCTGGACAGTCGACGTGGGCATAGTGACGCTTCTCAGTCTCGTACTCGACGTGGGACGTTGCGATCGTGATCCCCCGCGCCTTCTCCTCGGGCGCGTTGTCGATTGACTCGAACGACCGAATCTCGGTGGTACCACCGTATGTCTCGTTGAGCACCTTGGTGATCGCGGCCGTCAGCGTCGTCTTGCCATGGTCGATGTGACCGATGGTTCCGACGTTCACATGGGGCTTGTCGCGCTCGAACTTGGCCTTCGCCACTGGGTGTGCTCCTTATTTGTTCGCTGATTGCGGTCCGTGCTTGGCACGAACCTAGAAAATCTATCTCAGTCGCCGTTACGCGGCGTTCTGCTCCCCGACAACCTTCTCGGCGATGTTGGCTGGAACCTCTTCATAGCGGTCGAACTGCATCGTGTAAGTCGCCCTGCCCTGGGTCCCTGAGCGCAGGTCGGTGGAGTACCCGAACATCATCGCCAGCGGCACATCGGCGCTGATCACCTGCGCGTTGCCGCGCTGCTCCATGCCCTTGACGTGGCCGCGTCGCCGGTTCAGGTCGCCGATCACCTCGCCCATAAACTCCTCGGGCGTGACGACCTCGACGGCGAATACGGGCTCGAGCAGAACGGGCTTGGCACGCGCGGCCGCCGCCTTGAACGCCAGCGACCCGGCGATCTTGAACGCAATCTCCGAAGAGTCCGTGTCGTGGTACTTGCCGTCGGTGAGCGTGACGCGCACGTCGACCATCGGGTATCCGGCGCGGGGACCGTTGTCCATCGCCTCCTCGATGCCCTTCTCGACTGCGGGAATGAACTCCGTCGGGATCGAGCCGCCGCGGACCTTGTTGACGAAGTCGAAGCCCTCGCCGGGCGCCGGCTCGACATTGATGTAGACGATCCCGTACTGGCCCGAGCCGCCGGTCTGGCGGACGAACCGCCCCTCGACCTTGGTGGCCGTGCCGCGAATCGTCTCGCGATAGGAGACCTGGGGGCGGCCGACGTTCGCGTCGACCTTGTACTCGCGCAGCATCCGGTCGACGAGGACCTCGAGGTGGAGCTCGCCCATGCCCGAGATCTCGGTCTGCCCGGTCTCCTCGTTGGTGCGAACCTGGAACGTCGGATCCTCCTCGGCGAGGCGCGCGAGGGCCGTCGACATCTTCTCCTGGTCGATCTTCGTCTTCGGTTCGATCGCGACCTTGATCACCGGCTCGGGGAAGGTGATCGTCTCGAGTTTGATCGGCTTGTCGGGCGCGGCGAGCGTATCGCCGGTGACCACCTGCTTGATCCCGACCCCCGCGGCGATGTCCCCGGCGTAGACCTCCTGGAGCTCCTCGCGCTCATTGGCGTGCATCATCAGGATCCGGCCAACGCGTTCGGTGCGCCCGCTGGACACGTTGAGCACCCGCGCCCCGGCAGCGAGCTTGCCCGAGTAGACGCGGAAGTAGGTCAGTTTGCCGACGTATGGGTCGGCCATGATCTTGAACGCCAGAGCGGCGAACGGCTCGTCGTCGTCGGCGTGCCGCACGGCCGCGCGTCCGCCGTTCTCGGAAGTCTTGTCGGGCTCGAGGCCCTCGACGGGTGGCACCTCGAGTGGGCTGGGGAGATAATCGATGACGGCGTCGAGCAGCGGCTGAACACCCTTGTTCTTGAAGCTCGATCCGCACAGGACGGGGGTCAGCTTGGCGGCGAGGGTGGCCGCGCGGATCGCCTGCCGTAGGCGCGCAGGCGGAACATCCTGCTCTTCGAGGATCATCTCGAGCAGCCCGTCGTCGTAGTGCGAGACCTCTTCGAGCAGATGCTCGCGGGCCGCGGTGGCTTCAGCGGCGAGCTCTGCAGGCACCTCGACGACATCGACTTCCTTGCCGAGCTCGTCCAGATACAGGATCGCCTTGTTCTCGACCAGGTCGACGATCCCGCGGAAGTCCCCCTCGGAGCCGATCGGTAGCTGGATCGGAACGGGGTGCGCACCGAGACGATCGATCATCGTCTGCACGCCGCGGTCGAAGTCCGAGCCGATGCGGTCCATCTTGTTGATGTATGCGATCCGGGGGACGTGGTACTTGTCGGCCTGCCGCCACACGGTCTCCGACTGCGGCTCAACGCCGGCGACGGAGTCGAACAGGGCGATCGCGCCGTCGAGCACCCGCAGCGATCGCTCGACCTCGACCGTGAAGTCGACGTGGCCGGGCGTGTCGATGATGTTGATCCGGTGGTCCTTCCACTCGCAGGTGGTGGCCGCCGAGGTGATCGTGATCCCCCGCTCCTGCTCCTGCTCCATCCAGTCCATCACGGCGGCGCCCTCGTGAACCTCACCCATCTTGTAGGTCCGACCGGTGTAATAGAGGATGCGCTCAGTCGTCGTCGTCTTACCGGCGTCGATGTGGGCCATGATGCCGATGTTGCGGATTTTGTTGAGAGGGAAGATGCGAGGCATAAGAGCTAATTCGGGTTGGGGTGATTCGGGTGCGCTGTCGACCTGCGGGCACAAAAACGGGCCCACAGGGCCCGTTCACGACGCAGGTGTCGGCTTCGGGCAGGCGTCTATTCGGTCGGCGTCTCCATTGAATGCATCCTTCACGCTCAGGAGCGTGCAGGTATGAGCGCCACGCCGCCCGAGGCGAAGCTCGAATATAGCAGAGCACCGCGGCGATCCAACCCCGCCGCGGCGATCTCGCTGGCCGTTCTCGCCGGCGGACTGGCGGGAGGACTGCTGCTGCTGCTCGCCGAATTTACGCCGCTCTACGACGAGGACTCGGCGGCCAGCAGGGTCCCGCTCCACACTGTACAGACCGGGCACCATCACTCGTACGCGCTGATCCCGGTTGGGCTCCTGGCGATCGCGCTTGCGATCGGCGCTTGGCGAACCGCCAGCAGACCTGCGCTGCTGGCGCTCGGAGCGCTCGGGATCCTGGCTATCGTGATCGCGCTGATCGCCGACCTCCCCGACGCGCACGCGACCGGCGTGGTCGGGAGTGCTGCCGCCGGCTTTTCGAAGGCCAAGGACGTGCCGCAGATCGGGCTCTACCTCGAGACACTCGGCGCGGCCCTGCTGGTGATCACCTGCGGCGCCGGCCTGCTGCTGACGGGCGACGTCCGCGTGCGTTAGATTGGCGAAAGCGAGGGTTAGCCCGCTGCAGCCCCCGGTCCCGTGCCGCGGGCGGCCCTCGCTTTAGGGCCCTTAGCTACCAGCGGTAATGGGCGAACGCCTTGTTCGCCTGGGCCATGCGGTAGATGTCGTCCTTACGCTTGTATGCAGCGCCCTGCTGCTGCTGGGCATCCAGCAGCTCGTGAGCGAGCCGCTGGGCCATCGTCTTCTCGCGACGCGCACGTGCGTAGCCGACGAGCCAGCGGACGGCCAGCGTACGCGCGCGCCTGGCGGGAACCTCGACCGGTACCTGGTAGGTCGCACCGCCGACGCGGCGGGAGCGGACCTCGAGCACCGGCGTGAGCGCCTTGACGCCCGCCTCGAGCTGCTCGACGGGGTTCTTGCCGGTACGTTCCGCGATGATCGCGAGCGCGTCGTAGACAATCTTCTCGGCGGTCGACTTCTTGCCGTCGAGCATGACCTTGTTGATGACCTGCTGGACGAGTCGGTTGCGATGGATCGCGTCCGGCTCGATCGGTCTGAGCTGTGCGGCTGCGCGGCGCGGCATTAGTGCACTACTTGGCCTTTACGCCGTACTGCGAGCGCGCCTTCTTGCGATCGCTGACGCCGGCGGCGTCGAGCGTGCCACGGATGACCTTGTAGCGGAAGCCGGGCAGGTCCTTGACTCGTCCGCCGCGGACGAGCACGACCGAGTGCTCCTGAAGGTTGTGGCCCTCGCCGGGGATGTAGGCCCCGACTTCCATACCGTTGGTCAGCCGCACACGTGCGACCTTGCGCAGCGCCGAGTTCGGCTTCTTCGGCGTCGTCGTGTACACGCGGGTGCACACGCCACGCCGCTGCGGAGCGGCGACCTTCTGCTTGCGTCCCTTGCCGGATTTCAGACCGGGGGTCGCGAGCTTCTTCTTGGGCGCTTTGCGGCCCTTGCGGATCAGCTGACTCGTCGTAGGCATCGGGTGGGCAAATGTAGCAGGGGCGGGCGGGCGTGCGATCCCGCCGTCAGGCGCGGGGCCGCTCAGCGGCCTGCGCCGGCCACGCTCGCAAGCGCCTCCTCGACGTCTGCCGCGGGTACGCCGACCGCCCCGGCGACCGGCGCGTAGGTGACCTGACCGGCAACGACGTTGACGCCAAGCCTGAGCCCCGGGTTGCGTGCGATCGCGCCGTGGACGCCGTGATCGGCGATTTCGAGCACATACGGCATGGTCGCGTTCGTGAGCGCGTACGTCGAGGTGATCGGGACCGCACCCGGCATGTTGGTCACGCAGTAGTGCGTGATCCCGTCGACCTCGTAGGTGGGATCGGAATGGGTCGTCGGGCGCGAGGTCTCGAAGCAGCCGCCCTGGTCGATCGAGACGTCGACCAGAACGGCGCCCTGCTTCATCAGTCCGAGCTGGGCGCGCGTGATCACGCGTGGAGCACGCGCACCGTGCAGAAGCACGGCGCCGATAACGAGGTCGACGTCGGGGAGTCGCTGCTCGATCGCCAGCGTGCTCGCGAAGCAGGTGTCGGCCCGGCCGCCGAACGCGATGTCGAGCTCGCGCAGCCGATCGATGTTGCGGTCGAATACGTAGACCGTGGCCTCCATCCCGAGCGCGATGAAGGCCGCGTTCATGCCGACCACGCCGCCGCCGATGATCATCACGCTCGCGGCGGCCACGCCGGGCACGCCGCCGAGCAGGATGCCGCGGCCCCCGAGTGGCTTCTCGAGCATGAACGCACCGGCCTGCGTCGCGATCTTGCCCGCGACCTCCGACATCGGCGCCAGCAGCGGCAGCCTTCCACGCGCGTCCTCGACCGTCTCGTACGCAACACATATCGCCCCGGACGCCATCAGGCCGCGTGTCAGCGCGGGATCCGCGGCGAGGTGGAGGTAGGTGAACAGCGTGTGCCTGGGCTCGAGCAGCCCGACCTCCCCCGGCTGCGGCTCCTTGACCTTGACGATCAGCTCCGCCTCGCCGAACAAGGACTCGGCGTCCGGCACGATCTTCGCGCCCTGCTCGACGTAGCGCTCGTCCGCAATCGCCGATCCCACGCCGGCGCCGCTCTGCACGAACGCCTCATGGCCCGCGTCGGCCAGCTCGCGCACCCCGGCGGGGGTGAGCGCGACGCGGTACTCGTCGACCTTGACCTCGCTCGGAACCCCGACCTTCACGCGATCACCCTCGATGCATCCGCTCGCTCGCCTCGGTCAGCACCGGGCGCAACACCGCCTCGATCTCCGCGAACTGCTCGGGCCCGGCGATCAACGGTGGCGAGAGCTGGATAACGGGATCGCCGCGGTCGTCCGCCCGGCAGATCAGCCCACGGCGGAACAGCTCGCCGGAGAGGAATCCGCGTAGCAGCGTCTCGGCCTCGGCGTGGCTGAAGGAGGCCTTCGTGTCCTGGTTCTTGACCAACTCGATCGCCTGGAAATAGCCGGCTCCGCGCACGTCCCCGACGATCGGGATGTCTCGCAGCGATTCGAGCATTCCGCGGAAGGCCGCCTCGTTGGCGCGAACGTTCTCGAGGATCCCCTCGTGCTCGAACGCATCGAGGTTCGCCATCGCGACTGCCGCGCAGACCGGGTGACCGGCGAACGTGAACCCGTGCGTGAAGCTTGTCGTGCCATCGAGGAACGGCTCGGCGAGACGATCGGACACGATCATCGCGCCCATCGGCGCGTACGCGCTCGTCAGCCCCTTGGCGGTCGTGATGATGTCCGGCTGGTAGTCGTAGCGCTGCGACCCGAACCACTCGCCGAGGCGGCCCCACGCGCAGATCACCTCGTCGGAGATCAGGAGCACGTTGTACTCATCACAGATCTCGCGGACGCGCTGGAAATAGCCTTCGGGGGGCGTGAAACAGCCACCGGCGTTCTGGACCGGCTCGAGGATCACTGCGGCGACCGTATCGGGGCCCTCGAACTCGATCCGGTGCGCGATCGTCTCCGCCAGGTCCGCCTCGGTCATCCCTGCGCGCAGCCGGTACGTGTTGGTGTTGGGGACGTGGCAGCCCCCGGGGGTGAGCGGCTCGAACGGCTGGCGCAGGTCGGTGACGCCGGTCGCCGACAGCGCGCCGAGGGTCGTGCCGTGGTAGGCGACCTCGCGCGCGATCAGCTTGGTCTTGTTTGGCTTGCCGGTGAGCTTGAAGTACTGGCGAGAGAGCTTGATCGCCGATTCGACCGCCTCGCTGCCGCCGCTGGTGAAGAAGACGCGGTTCAGATCTCCGGGCGCCAGCTCGGCGATGCGCGCGGCGAGCCTGATCGCCGGTGGGTGCCCGTAGGACCAGTTCGTGAAGAAACCCAGCTCCTTGGCCTGGTCGGCGCCCGCCTGCGCGATGTCTGACCGGCCGTGACCGATGTTGACGCAGAAGAGCGACGAGAGGCCGTCTAGATAGCGGGTGCCGTGCTCGTCGTAGACGTAGCAGCCCTCGCCGCGCACGATCACCGGGATCTCGTGGTCGGCGTACGAGCCGAGCCGGGTGAAATGCATCCACAGATGACGGCGTGCCAGCTCTTGGAGCGTGCCTTGCTCGGTCCTGACGGCCTCTTCGGTGCTGGCCATTTGCTCTCCTTCCAGCGACTGCGCTTCTGGGTTCCATACAAAGGTAGCGCCGAGGCTGCGGCGGCGCGATGCGAGCGCGTAGCGCCGAGGCGGCGGCGCTACGCGAGCGCCGGCGAGGCAGCGGCAGCGGCAGCGCTATGCGAGCGCGCCGGCGGCGGCCCGCACGGGCGCCGGCATGAGCCAGGCGGCGAGGACCACTGAGCCGAACGCGAGGCACTGGAGAACCAACACGACCGGATTGCCCGGCATCGGGTCGCCGAAGACGATGATGCCGCCGACGATCCCGGCGACGCTGGCTGCGGTGCCGGTGATCGCGATCACCGGCACGGCGTCCCCGTCCTGTAGGCCTTTGGCCGATGCGAAGAAGGCGGCGACAGACGCGGCCACGGTCACCAGCGCCCACGGAGAGAGCAGGCCGGTGAGGCCTGCGCTCCCGACCAGACCGGTGATCGCCTTGATCGCAACGTCGGAAACGCCGAACATGATGCCGGCGGCGGCACCGAGCATGAAGCCGTGATGATGGACGGGAGCACCGATTCGCGGGCCCATGATCAGCAGCGTGCCGACTAGGATCAGGCCGGACTCGAACGCGATCATGCCCGAAAGTGAGAAGTGAGACTCCGCGCCGTGGGTCGCCGGGAGCGTGAGCCCGAGCAGCATCAGGCCGACTGCGGTCAGCCCGAGGCCGAACCACTGCCGGCGTCCCACACGGACGCCGAGCATCCGCTCCGCCATCACCGCGAGCAACACGACCCCGCCGGCCAGCACTGGCTGGACGACGGACAGTGGCGCGACCGCCATCGCGGCGACGTGAAAGATCCACGCGACCGTGGCCACGATCATGCCGATCGCGAACCACCGCGACGCGTACAGCGAGCGGGTCGTGCTGAACGGGTGGCTGACGTCCACGGCGGGCGCGGCTGTTGCCCCGCGATGCTTATAGAGAAAGCCGATGTTCGTCGCGAGCGCGCAGGCTAGCGCGAGCAGGATGCCAATGATCAGAGTCATTAAGGGGGGGGCCGGCGGTGCGGGTCGGAGCGGGTCGTGGGCGAGACGGAGCGGGTGTCTCACGCTTGGTACTCGGTAGCGCGGGCGCTCTCCTTGAATCCGCTAACCCAAGCTACACCAATCTCCGCGTCTGGACACACCCTTGTCGAAGAATCGCCTAAAGCCGCCTGATCGCCGTGGGACGGCCGTGGACGGCCGTGGACGGCCGAAGCAGCAAACGAGGACGGCTACGGATACGACGTGCTGCGGCGCCTGCGGGCTGCCGGGCTGAGCGACGTCGGAGATGCCTCGGTCTACGGGACCCTGCGCCGTCTCTACCGTGGCGGCGCGTTGACGACCTACGTAATGCCCTCGGACGAGGGGCCGCATCGCCGTTACTACGGGATCACCGCACGCGGCGTGGCAGTGCTCGACGACGCTCGGGCCGTTTGGACGGACTTCTCGCACAACCTGAACGCCCTGCTCGCAACCCCATTGGAGGTGCCCTCGCCATGACGCAGGCGCTGCCACCTGAACCCGGCGCATACCTCGACGCACTGCGGCGCGCACTCTCCGATCTGCCCGCCGGGGAACGCGACGATCTGCTGCTGGACGTCGAAGCATCAATTACCGAGGCCGCGAGCGACAGCACCGAGGGCTTGCTCGCGCGGTTCGGACCGCCCGACCGGTTTGCGGCCGAAGTTGCGATCTGCGGCCGGCATCCCGCTCCGCGCTGCGCCGACGCAACCTGAGTCGGGCGCTCTGCGTGAGGTCGAACGCGTCGTGAGCCGGCTCGGCTCCTCCCCGATCGTCGCCCGCGCGCGACTCGCGCTGCGAGAGCTCGCACCGGTCTGGTGGCTGGTCCGGGGATACGCGGCATGCG
>Ga0302324_100006689_pt1 | contig 24732 bp, 18 predicted proteins | sample Palsa_T0_1_FD_201949 | JGI IMG/M metagenome (GOLD analysis project Ga0302324, IMG submission 201949) | Peat permafrost microbial communities from Stordalen Mire near Abisko, Sweden - Palsa_T0_1 | ecosystem: Environmental > Terrestrial > Soil > Palsa > Peat permafrost | place: Sweden: Abisko... | reverse complement strand
ATGGATCCCACGGCCCAGTTGGAATCCGAAGTTCATTTCCCGAAGCCCACCGAGGCCCTGGGCCGCATCTCCGCCCAGACCGCCAAGCAGGTGATTCTGCAAAAGGTTCGCGAAGCCGAGCGCGAGACGATTTATTCGGAATACTCGGGCCGCGTGGGTGAACTGGTCAACTGCATGGTGAAGCGCATCGAGGGTCAGGACCTGGTGGTCGACCTCGGCAAAACCGAAGCGCGCCTGCTCAAGAAGGAGCAAAGCAAACTCGAGAACTTCAGTGTTGGCGACCGCGCACGTTGCGTCATCCGCAGCGTGGAGAAGGCCGGCAAGAACGCCGGCGTGATCGTGTCCAGAGCGGCGCCGGAGCTGGTGATGCGCCTGTTCGAGCAGGAAGTGCCGGAGATCTACGACAACACCGTGATAATCAAGGGCTGCGCCCGGGAAGCCGGCGAGCGGACTAAGATCGCCGTGTTCAGCCGGGACCGCGATGTGGACAGCGTGGGCGCCTGCGTCGGCATGAAGGGCATGCGCGTGCAGTCCATCATCCGGGAGCTGCGCGGCGAGAAGATCGACATTATCGAATTCTCCGAGGATCCCGTGGTTTTCGCGACGCATGCGCTTAGCCCGGCTAAGATCACGCGCGTTTCCATCATCGATCCGGTGGAGAAGCACATGGAAGTGATCGTCGACGACACGCAGCTTTCGCTCGCGATCGGCAAGAAGGGGCAGAACGTCCGGCTGGCGGCCAAGCTGCTGGGCTGGAAGATCGACATCAAGAGCGAAGAAGAGAAGCGTCAGGAAGTGGAGTCGGCCATGTCCGCTCTGGTTCCGGCGGGCGCGCCCATATCGGTTCTAATCGATCTTGGCTTGGCTGAGAATATCGTCGAGAAGCTCATCGAATCCAGCGTCGGCACGGTGGAGAAGCTCGGCTCCATGACTCCCGAGGAGCTGGAGGCCATCCCGGGGATCGGTCCCACGATTGTCGAGAAGATTCTGGTCGCGGTGAACGCCTATTACGCGCAGTTTGAACCGGGCGCTGAACCAGGCGCTGAAGCGGTCGCTGAAGCCGTCGAAATGCCGGCCGAGGAGCCCGCAGTGGAGGCCGCGCCGGAGTCCGAAACAGCCGAAACCGCGCCTGTTACCGCCGGAAAATCGCCGGAAGAGAAGGAAGAATTTGATACCATAGAGAACTCGGAGGGGATCAGCTAAGCACCGCGTTTGCTGGTGTTGCAGTCATCTATGACGAAAATCCGCATCAACGAGCTGGCCAGGCAACTCGAAGTCCCGTCGCACGCAATTCTAGAGATGTTGCCCGAGCTCGGTGTGTCCGAAAAGAAAACCCACTCCAGCTCCATTGACGAACCCGTCGCATTGATTATCCGGGAGCGGTTGCAAGGCGGAGGAGGTGACGCGGCGCGCCGGGAATTCGAAACCAGCGTGGCAGTTGCCGAACCTGAAGCGATCGAGGAACCCGCGCGGCCCGAGCCCGCGGCCGAGCGTCCCGGCGCTCCCGCAAAACCCGCCGCACCTAGGGCTGTTGGCATTGAACCACCCGCCACGACACCTTTCGAGGAGGCCACCGTTTCCACTGTTGAAGAGCCGCTACGCAGCAAGCCTGCGCCCCTGAGGCCGCCCTTGTCCTCCGGTGGCGGGACGGCGCTGCATCCCCCGTTGCGAACCGGGCCCATTCCGGCCCGTCCTGTTCCGGCGCCGCGTCCTGGTCAAATCTTGTCGGGACCGCGACAGCCCATACCGCCGGCTACTCCAGCCGCGCCCAGGCCATCCGCGTCCATCCCGATTCCAACTCCTCCCGTCGTCCGGACCGCGCCATCGGCTATGGCGCCAACCTCCGTCGCGCCAACCATAGAAGTGGCGGAACCTGCGCCATCGGCGATGCCCACGCCTGGAACGCCGTTGCGGCCGCAGCCGCGTCCGAATCTGGCCGGTCAACCCGCCGCGCGTCCCGTGGTTCCGCCTCGTCCCGATATGGTGGCCAGGCTACAACAAACGCGTCCGGCTCCCGGTCAAGTACCGCAGCCTCCGCGGCCTGGATTGCCGACCCGCAGTTCGACACCGGTGCCCGGCCAGCCCATCTATCGTGGTCCGATTCGCCCCGGCCAGCCCGTCATGCGGGGGCCTGGAGTGGGCGCCGGTGGCCCCGGAGCCGGAGCCGCGCCGGGAGCTTTTCGCCGGCCGCGCACTCTGCATCCTACGTCGCCGCTGCGCGCCGAGGCGGCGACTCCGATCCCGACAACCGAACAGCAGCGCCGCCATCAAGGCAAACCGGCCAGCCGCGACCGGCATCGCGATCAGGAGCAGGAAGAGGGCCGGCTGCGGATGCCGATGCGCCGCGAGCAATCCGCCGCGCCGCCGCCCATCGATCGCGAGATCACCATTTCGGAAGGCGTAACGGTCAAGGAACTGTCCGAGAAACTCGGCATCAAAGCCAACCTGGTGATCAAGAAGCTGGTGGAGAAGAAAATTTTCGCCACCATCAACCAGAACCTCGACGTAAAAATGGCCGAGGACCTGGCGCGCGAATTTGGCGCTTCCACCAACAAGATCAGCTACGAAGAAGAGAGCACGCAGGAGATAACGCAAGCCGAAGAGACCGTGGACCGCGTGAGGCGCGCGCCCGTGGTCACCATCATGGGCCATGTCGATCATGGGAAAACATCGCTGCTGGACGCGATCCGTTCCGCCCATGTCGCCGACCGCGAAGCCGGCGGTATTACGCAGCATATCGGCGCTTATTACGTCGAGAAGAACGGCCGCAAGATCGTTTTCATCGACACGCCCGGCCATGAAGCGTTCACCCGCATGCGCGCCCGCGGGGCCAAAGTCACCGATATCGTCATCCTGGTTGTGGCCGCCGACGACGGCGTGATGCCGCAGACCTTGGAAGCCATCGACCACGCCAGAGCGGCTGGCGCGCCCATCATCGTCGCCATCAACAAGGTGGATAAGCCAGACGCGCTGCCGGAGCGCGTCAAGCAGCAGCTGGCCGATCGCGGTCTGCTGGCCGAGGATTGGGGCGGCGACGTAGTCATGGTGCCGGTCTCCGCCAAGACCAAAACCGGTCTCGATCTTCTGCTCGAAATGATCCTGCTGGTGGCCGACATGCTGGATCTGAAAGCTAACCCCGACCGTCCAGCCGTTGGCAACGTATTGGAAGCCAATCTCGACCGCGGCCGCGGACCAGTCGCAACCGTACTGGTGCGCAACGGCACGCTGCGCGTCGGCGACTACTTCATCTGCGGCTCCGTATTCGGCAAAGTCCGCGCCATGTTCGATGATCGCGGCGGACCCATACGGGAAGCCGAACCGTCCATGCCGGTGGAGGTGCTGGGTCTCGATTCGCTGCCAGAAGTCGGCGATATGTTCCAGGTGGTCACCGACACCGCCAAGGCCAAACAGATCGTCATCTATCGCGAAGCCAAGGCGCGCGACGTCGCCATGTCCAAGAGCGGCCGCATGACGCTGGAGCAATTCCATGAGCAGCTGAAGGAAGGCGAGGTCAAGGAGCTCAATATCATTCTCAAGACCGACGTCAGCGGAACGGCCGAAGTGCTTTCCGACATGATGCAAAAGCTATCCAACGATAAGGTCCGCATTCGCGTGCTGCGCAGCGCGGTGGGCGCCATCAACGAAAGCGACGTGCTGCTGGCTTCCACCTCCAACGCGATCATCGTCGGGTTCAACGTCCGGCCCGAAAGAAACGCCACCACGCTGGCGGAGCAGGAGAAGGTGGACATCCGCCTGCACACCATCATCTACGAGCTCACCGACGAGCTGAAGCGCGCCATGACCGGCATGCTGGAGCCGGTATTCAAAGAAGTTTACCAGGGCCGCGCCGAGGTGCGCGAAGTATTCCGCATCAGCAAGGTCGGCAACGTGGCGGGTTGCATGGTGATCGATGGCTTCATCAAGCGCGACAGCGAAGTGCGGGTGCTGCGCGATAACGTGGTTGTCTTCACCGGCAAGATGGAATCGCTGAAACGCTTCAAGAACGACGCCAGCGAGGTGAAGAACGGCTTCGAGTGCGGTGTAACAGTGCGGAATTTCGCCGACATCAAGCCGAAAGACATCATAGAAGCTTTCGTTACGGAGCGAGTCGCCGTGGAGGCGATGGCGTAAAGGCCCTTGGCCGGATTGCAATGCCGAGTATTGGCGTTTTGACCCTGGAGCTTCGCCTGGATGACGCGCTTTCGCTCAAGGACAAGCGCCATACCGTGAAGAGTTTGAAGGACCGGCTGCGCGGCAAGTTTAACGTAGCCGTGGCAGAGATCGGCTGTCAGGATCTTTGGCAACGCTCGCTGGTTTCGGCGGTCACCGTATCCAGCGACCACGCGTATGCCGAACAAGTCCTCCAGCGCGTGGAGCGCGAGGCGGCTGGGCTGCTGGGCGGCATTCTGGTGGGATCCAGCGTGGAGTGGATTGAGTAGTTTCGAATGCAACATCGCACCGAGCGGATTTCCGAGGCGCTCCGCGAAGAGCTGACGGAGCTGATCGGCTACGAACTTTCCGATCCACGCATCAGCTCAGCCACCGTCACCGGCGTCGAGGTCTCGCCCGACAAACGCCACGCCCTCGTCCGGATCGGAGTAGCCGAAGGGTTCGATGCCGGGCCGGCGCTGGCCGCGCTAGAGCACGCCCGCCAATTTCTGCGCCACCAACTGGCCATCCGGCTGGAGCTTTTTCGCATCCCGGAACTGCATTTCGAAGCCGACGTAGCCACCGAGCTCGGCGGCCGCATGGACCACCTGCTGAAACGCATCAAAAAGGGCCGTCCGCGCGAATAGCGGGCCGAGTCTCTAAATGACTGAATCGAAACAGCAAACCACCTATAAAGTTCCGCCGGGCCCACAATTTAAGCCCAAACTATTGACAGTAGGGCTTGGTCCAAGCGCTACTATAATTTGGGCTGTTTCAAAGCCCATACCACCTACACATGCTCAAATACGAAATCACGCCAGGTTCACGATGCGAATGGCCTCAATGAATAGCCGGTTCCTGGAGGCTTGCCGACGCCGGCCGACCGACGTTCGGCCCGTTTGGTTCATGCGGCAAGCGGGACGGTACATGAAGCAGTATCGGGACATCCGCGCCAAGGCGGGGATTCTCGAAATCTGCAAGCGTCCCGACTTGGCCGCCGAAGTCACCTTGCAGCCGGTCGAATTTCTGGATGTCGATGCGGCCATCATTTTCGCCGACCTACTGCTGCCCGTGGAGCCGATGGGACTAAAGCTGAAGTTCCTGGCCGGCGAAGGGCCGCACATCGACAATCCCGTTCGAACTTCCGACGACGTCGATTCGCTCTCGATTTCCAACACCGACGATCTCAACTACGTCGGCGAGGCGATTCAACTGGCGACCCGGCAACTGGCCGGCCGCGTGCCGCTGATCGGCTTTGTGGGCGCGCCTTTCACGCTTGCCAGCTATATGATCGAAGGCGGACCTTCCAAGAATTTCGTGCGCACCAAGTCCATGATGTACAGCGACGAAACGCTGTGGCGGCGCCTGATGGGCAAGCTGGTGGACGTGCTGGGGCCGTTCGCGCTCAGCCAGGTGACGGCCGGCGCGCGCGCCATCCAGGTGTTCGATAGCTGGGTGGGCGCTCTCAGTCCGGACGACTACGTCCGCTTTGTCGCGCCGTATTCGCGCGCGTTGATCGAGCGTATTCGCACCGCGAGCGTCCCGGTGATTCACTTCGGCACGGGCGCAGCGGGATTTTTTCGCGAGCTGCACGCCGCCGGCGGCGACGTGATGGGCGTCGACTGGCGCATCAACATCGATCAAGCCTGGATGGACATCAGCTATCGTTCGGCCGTGCAGGGCAACCTGGATCCGGCCGTCCTCTTCGCGCCGCTTCCCGAGTTGAAGATGCGCGTCCATGAGCTGTTGAAGCGCACCGGCTCGCGTCCGGGACATATTTTCAATCTCGGCCATGGCATCTTGCCCGAGACTCCGCCCGACAATGTGCGCGCCGTGGTGGATTTCGTGCGCGAGTTTCGAATGTAAGCCTGTTTAGGAAAGTGCGCGTGCGGTACAAGGCACTGATTATCGGCGGCGGGATCTCCGGGCTTTCCGCCGCCTACTACCTCTCGAAAGCCGGCATCCGGCCAACGCTGCTGGAACGAACATCGCGCATCGGCGGCGTGATTCAAACGTCCGTGCAGCAGGGATGCGTGCTCGAAGAAGGCCCGGATGGATTTCTTGGCGCCAAGCCATGGGCCATGAATCTGATTCGCGAGCTGGAACTCGCCGATCAAGTAATCGGCTCCAACGACCATTCACGCATCACCTACATCGTCAAAAAGGGCAAGCTGATCCGCATGCCGGCGGGCCTCATGATGATGGTTCCCACCAAAATCATGCCCATGATACGGACGCCTCTGCTCGGTTGGGGCGCTAAGGTTCGCATGGGGCTGGAAGTTCTGCGGCGGCCCAAAGGCCCACAGCCGGACCGCTCGGTGCACGACTTTCTGCTCGATCACTACGGGCAGGAGTACATCGACTATCTGGCCGAGCCGCTCCTTGCCGGTGTGTATGGAGGGGATCCGCGCGAGATGAGCGTGGACCAGGTGCTGGCTCGCTTTGCCGGTCTCGAGAGCAAATACGGAAGCCTCACGCGCGGGGCACGCGCACAGCGGAGTCCAAAAGCCGCGGAGACCAGTCCTTTCTTGCAGACGTTGAAGGGCGGATTGGGCCAGCTTGTCGAAGCTCTGCGCCCGAGCGCCGACTTCATTCATGCCGAAGCCGAAGCGTTGCAGCAAATCAGCGACGGGTTCCGGGTGCGCGTAAGCGGCGACTGGGTGGAAGCGGAGCACGTTGTGCTAGCAACTCCGGCCGGCGACGGCGCGGGCGTGTTGCGGACTTTGCAGCCTGAGGCTTCCGAGCTGCTTGCGGGCGTCCCGTATACATGTTCCATTACCCTGGCTCTTGGATATCGCAAAGCGACCTTCGATCATCCGCTGAACGGCCACGGATTTCTGGTTCCCAAGAAGGAGCGCAAGTACATTTTCGGTTGCACCTGGGTGGGCAACAAGTTCAACTATCGGGTGCCCGACGATATGGTTGTGCTGCGATGTTTCCTGGGCGGCGACGCGATGCCGCTCTCCGATGAAGCGCTGGTGGCCGCCGCGCGCGCCGAATTACGCGGCATCATGGGCGTCAAGGCCGAGCCGTTGTTTTACAACATCGCACGCTGGCCCGATTCGATGGCCCAATACACGGTTGGGCACCAGCAGCGAATCGCGCGAATCGAAGTAATCGTACGGGCGATCCCAGGTCTTTATTTGGCCGGCAACGCCTATCACGGGATCGGAATCCCGGACTGCGTTCGCATGGGCCAGGAAGCAGCGACGGCTATCATTTCCGGATATAAACGCGAGCTTCTGCCGGCGTGACCACGATGCGATCCACGTTGCCGGCCAGATCGAACGGCTCGTCGATCTTGGCGTCAGGATAAAACGGCAGCAGGAAGTTCTGGACCAGAAAATCGAGCGGCGCGCCCGTCACCGCCAGGCCGCCGATTTCCACGCGCAAGAGGTGCACCGTTGCCCGGCCATTCGCGGATTGAATGGTGGCGCGCGCTGTCACCAGCTTCTCGCCCTGGATCAGCTTGGCAACCAGCCAATTCGTTTGGACGCCTTCGGAGTGCCTTACCTTGACGAAATCGATTCGCGCGGATGCGGTAGCGGTGCCGTTTCCCAATTGCAGCCGCGGCTCTCGGAAACCGTCGTGCACAATGGCCGGCGCCTTCACGAGCACCCAGGCGTTAAGCTCGGCGGGCGTGAAGTGGAACACCGCTCCAGGCTTGGCCTTGCCGCTCTCGATCACGTCCAGGCGCCGCGTGACGCTTGCCACCAGCGGATCGGCCGCTGAAAGCGCCGCCGCGCTCGCCAGCACCATAAGCAATGTGCGCAGCCCCAACTTTCATGATATAGCCTGCTAGAATCGTGCCTGGGGAGATCTCATGAGAACAGCTCAAGTAGCACTTCTTTTGGCGACCGGAAGCCTGCTGTACGGGGCCGGCGACGCAGCCAAGCGCCTGGACGATTCAGCCGAGATGCTGACCGAAATCATGTCCGCGCCCGATAAGGGGATTCCGCAGGATCTGCTGGGGAGAGCGCAGTGCGTTGTTCTTGTTCCGGGCCTCAAGAAAGGCGCCTTCATCGTTGGCGCGAAATATGGCAAGGGCTTCATGCTGTGCCGCAAAGCTAGTGGAGTGGGTTGGTCGGCGCCCGCGGCGGTTCGCGTGGAAGGCGGCAGCGTTGGCTTTCAGATCGGCGGATCGGAGACCGACGTCGTCATGCTGGTGAACAGCGCATCGGGTGTGAAGAAGCTGCTCCAAGACAAATTCACTCTCGGCGCCGATGCATCCGTTGCGGCGGGCCCCGTGGGCCGCACTTCATCGGCTGAAACAGATGCTCAACTGCACGCCGAGATTCTAACCTGGTCCCGCGCGCGCGGCGTCTTTGCGGGCATTTCGCTGCAAGGCGCCACGCTGCGCCCGGATGAAGATTGGAACACCGAGCTTTATAACCCGCCGCTCACAAACAAGCAAATCGTGATGGGCGACACTCCGGCTCCTCCCGCTGCGGCCAAGCTGCTCGCGGTGCTGGACAAATATTCGAGCCGCAAGTAGCGGGGCCGCGATTAGCAGCTACCGTCCGAACATGCTGCGGACGGGCGCGGGCGGGTCAGTTCCGCGAATCGCGCGCCACAGAATATCGTTTAGCTCGTCGTCATCGTTCAGATCCGCCTGGCTGAAATCGAGGCGGGCCGAGCGCGCGGCTGTTGCAGAATTGGCTGGATTGCGTTCTTCCAGGGAGATGCGCGGCTTCTCGGCCTGATAGGGCGCGGGCGACGCTTGCCGAGAGAAACTGGCGATCATCGGGCGCGCGCCGGCGTCGAAATGCGTCATCGGCCGCAAGTGCAGGATCAGCTCCATGGTGCGCAGCACGGACGTCGTGTTGTACATGTTGCTGTCGATCGCGCCGGTGTGCGTGTACGGGGAAATCAGGAAGGCGGGCGAACGGTGCGAATCCACGTGGTCCCCTCCGTTCTGCGCGTCGTCTTCCAAAACAAAAATCGCGGTGCTGCCCCAGAACTTGCTGCGCGACACGCCCTCCACGATCATTCCCAGCGCGTAATCGTTGTCGGCGAACGCGGATAGCGGGGCGATCTTGCCGGGCGCGGTTCCCGACGTATGGTCGTTGCCCAGACGCATGAAAATCAACGAGGGCATCTGGTTGGCGCTTTCGAACTGGGCGAGATCGTCCAAGAACGTGCGCGCGCGCTTGACGTCCGGATAATCCAGATCGAAGCTGCGGTACTTCAGGTTCGTTACTTTGGCAAGAGCCGGATCGAGCACCGCCTGGACCTCGACGCCATCCGCGCCGGGCTCTTTCTTGTTCTCCACCCAGTAGCCGTAGTTGCGCATGGAAACGCCGGCTGACTCGGCATTCGTCCAAAGATAGCCGGCCGGAGGGTAGGCTGCCGGCTCTCCGCCCTCGAAGCCATAGTTGGGGTTGCGCCCGCCGTAGTTGCTCGGCCACATCTTCTCCACATAGTCGTTAGCTATCGCGGAGGTCGACCAGTTGTGCCCGTCGGCGCTGACGTCGCTATTGACGTAGAAGTTGTCGAACAGCACGAACTCGCGCGCCAGCTTGTGATGGTTGGGGCTGACGTTTTCCTTGAAGAGGCACAGCGACGGATCGCTCTCGCCCTTGCCGATGTCGCCGAGCACTTGATCGTAGGTGCGATTCTCCTTGACGATGTAGATCACGTGCTGGATCGCGGACGGAATGCCGGCCGGATTCGCGTCCAGCTTCTGGTCGGTGTATGGCGAGTTGGATTTTACCTCGGCCGTGTAGCCGGCGAGCGAATCGTCGGTCAACGCGGGAATGAGTGACGCCGAGCCGGTCTGAATATGCGCGACATACTCGACATTGGCGTTGCTCTGTTTCACCACGGGATTGGGACCCTTCGGGTTGGGATAACTGCGCGAGCCCTTTCCGTTCAGCACAACCAAACGGCCATCGGCCAGCGCGGTAGCGGCCGTGGGATACCAGCCGGTGGGAATGAAGCCGAGCACCTGGCTGCGCGCCGCGGTAACGTCCACCACGGCTGCGGCGTTGGCGTTGGAGCAAACAACATACAAATGGTTTTGATCGGGACTGAGCGCCAGCGCGCTGGGCGTCATGCCCAGTGGATGGTTCGGAGTGGTGGACACATTGATGGTTTCCACCACGCGTAAGTCGCCATTGTCCGAAACGCCGGCGGCATAAACGTTGTTCGTATTCGCGGCGGAGACGAAGATGCGCGCCTTGAATCCGGGCTGCCGGGCATCTTCTTCGCCTTCTTCGGCGCGAGTGGCGCGATCGCGCCAGACCATGTCGGTGGGGTGCGCGCCCAGCCGGAGAGTTTGTAACAATGCTCCGTTGCTGGTTTGGTGGCGGTACAGCGAACCGTCGGCCCAACTGGTCACGTAGAACGATTTGCCGTCGGGGTTAAACAAAATGCGATAGGGCCGGCGTCCGGTTTTGAAACGGTCGATCACGGTGCCGGACTGCGTATTCACGACGACGATCGCATCGTGATACAGATCGCAAGCGTACAACAGATGCCCTTCGGGATCGATCGCGACATCGCCGATGAAGTCGCGCGCGGACCGCGCCGAGCCCTTGACGATCTCGAACGTGCGCGTAGGCGCGAGCTTTCCGTTCTCATCGAATGAAAACTCATAGACCGCGGCTTGCGAGCCACCACCTACCCACAGCGTGCGTCCATTGGGGGAAAAGGCCAGGCCGAGCCAGGCATCGGTCACGGACGTGCGGCCAACTTCGTGGCCATCCTTGGTATCCAGCACGCTCAACGACGGCGGATTATAACCGCCGTTCAGCACGACGAGAAAGCGGCCGTCTTTCGAGAGCCGCGATGACATCGGCAACGTGTCGAGCGGAATCTGCGCACCGGCGGGCTTCACGCGCCAGCCGCTATTGAGCAGGAAGCCGCCGCCGGCGAGCGGTCCCACTTGTTCGCGCGGCGGAGGCTGTGAAGAAGAGACCAGCGCCGCGGCGAACAGGATGAATGCGGCGAAGATGACGTGTGGTCTCATTCGGAAAACCTCTGAGCGATCGGGAAACGGCGTCCGATGCCGAACGCCTTGGTGGTCACCTTCAGCCCTGGGGCGGCCTGCTGGCGTTTATACTCATTGCGATCCACCTTGTTGACAATGTCGCGCACCAAAGTTACAGACAGATGAAGCGCGTCGGCAATCTGTTGCGGGCTTTCGTTGTTCTCGATGTAGAGACGCAAAATCTGGTCGAGCATTTCGTAGGGCGGAAGCGAGTCCGTATCCTTCTGGTCGGGCCGCAGCTCGGCCGACGGCGGTTTGACGAACGTGTTTTCGGGAATTGCGTTGGCGTGGCGTTTGTTGGCCACGCGCGCCAGCGAATAAACCAGCGTCTTTGGCACGTCGCTGATGATCGCCAGGCCGCCGCACATGTCGCCGTACAGCGTGCAATAGCCCACCGCCAATTCGCTCTTGTTGCCCGTGGTGAGCACCAACGCGCCCCATTTATTCGAGAGCGCCATCAATGTGACGCCGCGCAGGCGCGATTGCAGGTTTTCCTCCGTCACGCCGACCGGGCTGTTCAAAGCGGCTGATCCATCGAAGAGCGGATTGAGCACGTCGAGAAACGCCTGGTATTGAGTTTTGATCGGGATCAGTTCGAAGCGGATCCCCAGGTTGTGAGCGAGATCGCGCGCATCCGTGATGCTGTGCTCCGACGAATACGGGCCGGGCATGCCTACGCCGATGACGTTTTCCTTGCCGACTGCATCCACCGCGATTGCCACCGTCAGCGCCGAATCGATACCGCCGCTCAAAGCTACCAGAACCCGCTCGAAGCCGCACTTGCGGATGTAGTCGCGCGTGCCCATGGCGAGCGCCTGATACACGGCCTCGCATTCGTCGGGATAATTGTCATGGCGATCGCCCGTCAATGTCTCGGTGTCCACCATCACAAGATCTTCTTCAAACGAAGCCGCGCTCGCGATGATCTCACCGTCCGGACTCATTGCGAAACTCGTTCCGTCGAAGAGCAGTTGATCGTTACCGCCCACCTGGTTTACATAGACGATCGGCACGCGAAAATGCCGCGCGGTAGCAGTGAAGATTTCGGTGCGTTGCGCGCGCTTGCCCATGTGATACGGCGATGCGTTGATGCTGATCAGAATGCGAGCACCGGCCGAGGCCAGTTCCTCCACCGGATCGCGGCTGTAGCGGCGGCGTTCCCAATACTGCTTGTCGTTCCAAATGTCTTCGCAAATGGTGAGCGCGTAGAGGGCGTCGCCAAGCGCGAGAGGCGACTGCTTCGCGGCGGGCTCGAAATAGCGCGCTTCATCGAAGACGTCGTAGGTGGGCAACAGCATCTTATGCTGCCGAAATGCGATGCGGCCCCCTTGGAGCACCGCGGCGCTGTTGTAAATCGGCAGGCCCGCGGGCGACCCGGTGCGTGTCACCGTGCCGCAAATGATGCTGGCGTTCAGCGGCCCGGCATCGGCCGCCAGGCGCTCCAGATGCTGCTCGGTGCGATCGAGGAAGTTCTCTTTTTCGAGCAGGTCGCGCGGCGGATAACCGGTGAGAGAGAGCTCCGGGAACACGACGACGTTCGCGCCCGCTTCAGCCGCCCGCCGCGAGAACGCCAGGATGCGTTTGGCGTTCCCGCAAAGATCGCCGACCGTGCTGTTGGTTTGTGCCAGGGCGATCTTCATGCAGAACCCCCATTTTAGCCTGCTCGCCGGCGTGGAAGCGAGGTAACTCAGGTGAAATCCCTAGCGCTGCTCAAGTGATTCCCCTGTTTTCGGCCTTCGGCCAACGCTTTTAGACTGGGATGATGAGAGTCGAGGCGCCATCCATGGCGACCGGTGTCTTGGCGCAGCGGACAGTCTGGCTCTCCGGCGAATTCGTCACGCTGTTCAACAAACTGTTGTTTCCCGTGGTCTGGCTGGCTTTGATCTCCGGGGTTCTCCTCAGCGTGTTTGTAAGAACCGGCCACATCTCAATCGCCAGTAATTCCCGGTTTCTGGCCGTGGTTTTCCTAATTGGAACCGCCTTCATGATTTGGTTCAGCGCGCGGCTGCAGCGGGTGGGCTATGCCGGTAAGGAACTGGTGATCTCGAATTACTGGCGCGAGGCGCGCATTCCATTCGACCAAGTGGAGGCCGTCGAGCCTGTGTGGTGGTATCGCGGACGCCTGGTACGAATCCTGCTGCGCTCGGAGAGCCCGTTCGGACAAGTCGTTTATTATTTGCCGAAATGGGGATTCATCCGCTGCCTGTGGTCAGCGCCGGACAGAGAGTTGAGAGAGCTAATTTCCTGAGTTCCCGCTTGCTACCGCGGCTCAGTGTTTCGCGCCGGCGATGGAGTTCACCGCCTGCCAGAAAAACTGCACGTGCTTGTACACTGCGCTCTCGAGAATTCGCTCCTGATCGCTGTGGGGTCCGAAGCCCTTCGGCCCATCTTCCTCGTCCACCATCGCGCCGACGCCGTAGCATTGCACGCCCTTGGCCCGTAGAAAGGCCATGTCGGTGGCGCCGGTCTGCATCAGCGGTATCGTGATCACGCCATAAATGTTCTTGTAGGCCGCTTCGATGGCCCGATAAGCATCCGTATCCAATTTCGACGGCGCCGCGCCCGGGCGTTGATTGCTGGTTTCCGGCACCAGCTCGATGGCTGGGTCGTTGATCACCTTGCGCATCATATCGTAGAACGCGGCGATGTTCTCGTCCGGCAGCGCTCGAATGTCGAGCGTCGCTTCCGCCTCCGATGGAATCACGTTCACCTGATAGCCGCCCTTGATGATGTTCGGCGAAATGGAGGTGTGCAGCATCGAATAGTCGATCGGATCGTGCTCCGCTAGATACTCGCGAACCGCCGGCGCTTTTTCGGAATCGAACAGCGCTTTGAACCGCGCCGCCTCTTCGGGACTGCTGACCGCCGCCATCTTTTCGAAGTAGAAACGCGTGGTGTCGTTGAACCGCATGGGCGGATCCCAAGCCGCGATGGTCTCCACCGCCTTCGCCAAGTGCACCACGGCGTTGGTCCTGAGCGGACGCGATCCGTGTCCCGATATACCTTTGGCGACCAGGCGCGCGGCCCGCGGTTGCTTCTCCGTGGTTTCGATCAACGCGTATCGCGCCTGACCGTTCTTCAGCCGCACTCCGCCAGCTTCCGCAAGACAGAACTCGGCGTCGATGTCGCTCCAATGCTCGTTCACCAGGTATTGGATGCCAGGCAAGGTGTAACCCTCTTCGCCTGCTTCCGACACGAAGATCACGTCGCGATCCAGCGGCGTCTTCTGCCGCTTCAGCATCAGCATGGTCATCATGCTGGCCAACAGATCGCTCTTGTCGTCGAGCGTGCCGCGCCCGTAGACATAGCCGCCTTGCCGGGTGGCGCTAAAGGGCGGGAAGGTCCACTTGGTGGGGTCGACGCGCACCACATCGCTGTGCCCCATGATCAACAGCGGCCGCTTCGATCCGTTGCCCTTCAGCCGCGCGATGATGTTGGCGCGCGCCGGGTCCTGGGCCACCATCATCACCTGGATGCCGTCGGCCTCGAGCGTTTTCTTGACGTACTCGGCTACGCGCGTTTCGTTGCCGGGCGGATCGGAGCTGTCGATTTGAACCAGCGCCTGGAAATGGCGCATGGCTTCGTCATTGATTTTGGACCAATCGGGAGTTTGTGCCGATAGCGCCGACGCTAGAAGCGCGAACACGAAAAAGTTTCGCATTCGCTCAGTCTAGCAGGCCCTGAAACGCCCGCTTGCTCACGCGCGCGGCTCGGAATGAGCCGGGCCTACTTCGTCAACCCAAACGAAGCCGCGAGCGTCGGCCCCGACTTTCCGCGCGGCAACAAGCTGGGTCCCGACGGTATGAAGATCTTGGCGGTATTGGTGTTCGCATCCACCACCAGCCCCAGGAATCCCGACTGCATCTCATCCCAATTCTGATCGCCCCAGTGCACTTCTTTCGCGGCATCGGGATTGTACTTGTTGTTCAGCGAATTGTCGTAATGGGCGATTGCGACCAGGCGCGTGCCCTTCGGCAGCACCAGCGGATTTTCCAGTTGGTATCCGACCTGCCAATCGAAATTCCACTTGCCCTTGAAGACAATTTGCGATTCGCCCGTTGGGTAGATCGCGCGCAGCTCATAATCTTTGCCGCGCAGGTGCATATGCGGCTGGATGTAGACCAGTTCCGCGTTATCCACGCCCACCGTTACTTCGCTCACCACTTCCGAATTTTCGGCGCCTGGAGGGATCACCAGATTGAAGGCCGCCGGAGTTCCGGGCGACATCCAATAACGCCTCTTCGGCGGCGTCTTCGCGAACACCAGTCCGACCTTGGACAGATCGTCCTGTTCCGTGCCAACCGCGGTGTAGTGGATATTGAATACGATGTCCGAGCCCTTGGGCACGAACTTCGCCGAATTGTCCACGTCAAATCTCTGCGCGCCCAGCCCCGGGTTGAACTTGCCGAGAAGGTCCGTGCCTTCCTTGGCCCCAGTCATCGCTTCCGAGCCTTCCTCGTAGGATTCGCCGTACTTGGCATTGGCCATCCAGCTTGCGCCGGGCGGGCAAACGATAGCCCGCATGTGATGCACTACCTTCGGATTTCCAGCGCGCATCTCGGCGGCTACAACCCACGTGTCTTCCGGAAAATTAACGTGCACCTTGATGTTCTGGTAATTGATGGTGCCGGTGGCCTTCACGTGGAACGGCTTGGGCATTTCGATGATCATGTCGGGCTTGATCTGCCAGCCCTCGGGAAACGTCAGCGGCGGCGGCGCATCCTTGGCATCGCCCTCGGGTGCGCCATTGTTGGCCCAGGCGACCAGCGTGTTGACGTCGGCGGCGCTCAGTCTGCGGTCGTTCGCGAAGTGCCCGTAATTCGGATCGGCGAACCAGGGCGGCATCTTCTCGGTGACCACCGCCACCTTCATGGCCTTGGCCCAGGGCCGCGCGTCTTTGTACGTGATCAGCGACATCGGCGCAACTTCGCCCGGCCGGTGGCAGCCCTGGCAGTTCTTCTGCAGGATGGGCAGAACATCTTTATTGAAGGTGGGCGAACTGGAGTCCGTCCCGGCCACGGCGGCCATCGCCATCAAGAAACCAACCACGGAAATACGCAGCATTGTCGAACCCTCCTAGGGCGCAAAACCACTGCCAGTATTATATTTTAGTGCTGCATGCAACGCAATGGTCCGGTGTAAGCTTAAGATGTGCGGCAGCGGTTTTGGGTAGCCATACTCGCCGTCCTTGCTATTCCGGGGTTCGGGGCGCCCGTTGCGTCGTGGCGGCTGGCGCGAAGCCCGCACTTCGAGATCTACGCGCAATCGAGCGACCAGCGCGCGCAGGCGATCCTGATCCAGTTCGAGCAACTCCGGGCGTTCTTCCAGCAGCAGAGCGCATGGAAGACCCAGCCTTCCACGCCAGTGCGCGTCATCGTCTTCGCCTCGCCCGATGAATACCAGCCTTACCGCCTGCGAGCCACCGCCGATGCCTACTACGTTGGATCAGGCGATCAGAATTACATCGTGATGGCCGGCGCCGATGCCCAGAATTTCGCCGTAGCGGCGCATGAATATGCGCACCTGATTCTGCGGGGGCTCAGTTTGCAGCTTCCTCCTTGGCTCGCCGAAGGGCTGGCGGAACTGTACTCCACGCTGCAAATGGACGATCAGGGCAGCGAGCTGGGCGGCCCGTTGCCCGCTCGTCTTGAGACTCTGCGCAAGCGGGATTGGATGCCTCTGGCGGAACTGGCGACGCTCTCCGACACGGCGCTGCACCGTGAAGAACGCACCATGATCGCATTGTTCTACGCCGAAAGTTGGGCGCTGACCGGCATGCTTGCGCTTTCGCCCGGCTACGCGGGTGGTTTTCAGCAGTTCGTGGCCGCGGCCGGCGGCGGCGCGCCGAGTCTGGAAGTTTTAACGAAGAGCTACGGGAAATCGGCCGACGCGATCGCGCGCGATCTTCGCGAGTGGGTGGATCAGCGGGCGTCATCGTCCGTTCAGCTTCCGCGAGTGTCTCCTGAATCCGTGGCCGTTGAAGTCTCCGATGTTTCACCGTTCGCCGCGAGCGTGTTGCTGGCACAGCTACTTTTGACCGCCGGCGAGTTCGACCGCGCCGAAGCGCTCTTCACTGCTTTGCCGGATTCCGCCGAGGTTTCCGCCGCATTCGGCCTGATCGCGCTGCACAAAGGCGATCTCGCCGCGGCGCGAATCGCATGGGGCCGCGCCGTTGCGCAAGGCCTCACCGACGCCCAGCTCTGTTACCGCTACGCGATTCTCGCCGATCAAGCCGGCCTGAGCCCGGACGACATCGTCCCGGCGCTCGAGCGCGCGGTTGTGTTGCAGCCCGATTTCGATGACGCGCATTACCACTTGGCGCTGCTCGAGAAAAACGCCGGCCGCTACCAGGCTGCGCTCGAACAGCTCCAGGCGATGGCCGTGGTGCCGGACGCGCGGGCGTACGCCTACTGGCTGGCGTTGGCCGACACGTTCAACGAGCTTGGACGCCGCGAAGAAGCTCAGTCGGCCGCCGAGCATGCCGCTGAACACGCCACCACCGCGGCCGAGCGCGCCCACGCGGCCGAACAGAGCTACATCGCCCAAACCGACCTCGGCGTTCAATTCGCCCGCGACCTGAGCGGCCAGTTGCAACTGGTGACCACGCGCATGCCGCACCAGGCAGCCGACTGGAATCCCTTCATCGAGCCCGGCGACGACGTTCATCGCATCCAGGGCGACCTGCGCGAGATCGACTGCGGTAAGGTGACCACCATTCGCGTGGAGGCGGCCGGCAAGCTGGTAACGCTTGCCATCCCCGATTTACAGCACGTGCAGATGCGCCACGCACCGCCGGAGTTCACCTGCGGCCCGCAAACACCAACACACGTGACGATCGAATTCGCTCAGACCGGGAAGGGAAATGCCGAAGGCGTGGTGCGAGGCATGGATTTCCGCTGAAAGCTCCGTGCAGAGCGGCACTGCGCTGCTCGAGCATTACTGCTGATCGAACAAGTCCGAGCGGTCGATGCGCTCGCCTTTCAGGAACACCGTCTGAATGCTTTCAATCTGCTTGATGTCTTTGAGCGGATTGCCATCCACTAGCAAAAGATTTGCTTGGTGACCTTCCTGGATCAAACCAATGCGATCCGAGGCGCGCAATAAACGAGCCGAATTGTAAGTCGCGGCCTGCAGCGCAACCTCGGGCGGCAAACCCGCCTCCACCCACAGCTCAACTTCGCGTTCGATGGTGGGCCCGTGCAACACCAGCGGATTACCCGCGTCGCTCCCGGTGACCAGCGTGACACCGGCTTGCCAGGCGGCCACCAGATTTCGTTTTGCGATCCCCAAATCTACTCCATATTTCTTGACGGCATCGCGCATCTTCAGGCCGTCCGCCGATTGGAGGAACTTTTTCGAGGATTCGATCAGCCCGGGCGGCGCGGATTGCAAAACCAGAGGCCGTTCCAGCGGCTCGATGCTCCCATTGGCGACGTCGGTGAATCCCTCCCACGCCGACAGCGTTGGATCGTAGGTCACGCCGCCAGCCTTCATCTGCTCGAAAAGCGCCAGCGGAATCTCGTCCCGCGACGATCCGTGCTCGATCCCGTTCACACCCGCGCCCAGCGCATCGGCAACATCGCGCGAGTCTCCCGTGTGAACCACGATCGGGAGCGCCTTGGCGCGCGCTTCCGCCGCCACCGCGCGAAAAATCACCAGGTCCATTCGCTGAAACACAAAGCCGTTCTGTCCGGCCTCCAGAATCGCCTTAATGCCGTCCACGCCGATTTGCTTCAGCGCATCCACCTGCTGACGGGCTTCCTCAGGCGTTCCGGGCGTCCGTACCACTTGTTCCTCGGCGGCCTTCCGATACGCCTCCGGAACGTAGCGCAGGTACTCGGTGCCATGGCCGCCCGGCGCCGTAAACATCGGACCCACCGCGAAGAGCTGCGCGCCCAGGCGCTCGCCGGAATTCACCAGCATGCGGGTCTTCAAAATGACATCCAACGGATCGCCGACGCTCTTCACCGCGGTGATCCCGCTGTAAAGATACGCCGCCAGCGCGCGCGGCATGGTCTTGCTATTCGCGTACGCATCGGCCGATCGCGAAAATCCTCCGGGCGAGCTCAGGTGCACGTGCACGTCGATCAATCCCGGAAGTACGGTCTTGCCGGCCGCCTCCACCGCTTCGGCGCGCAACTCCTTCGCATCGGGCGCCTCTCCCTCATACACATGCTCGATCTTGCCGTTCTTGATCAGCACCGCGCCCGATTCGATCACGCGCCCGTCACCCACGAAGATGCGCGCCCCGCGAATCAGGAGCGTGCGGCTCTGTTCGAATTGCCGCGCCAGCAGTTTCGCCTGGACGATGCTCTCGCGGCTGTGGGCCTCATACATGCCCAGCAGCAGGAACGGCGCCAGCACCGCCAGCAGCCACAGCTTGGCCGAGTTGGCGACCTTTTCTTCCTTCTCCCAGCGAAACAGCTTCACCCCTAGAAATGTGGCGAGCACCGTGGTGAGAAGCAGCGCGCCCGCGCCGAACGTGTTTTGCGCCAGAGTCTCATTATTTCCCACGATCGCCTGCATTCCGTTCACCAGGTAGGTCGACGGGATAAACTGCGCCACCACTTGCAGCCAATTCGGGAATATGCTGATCGGAATCGTCATGCCGCTCAGGAAAAGCATAGGGAAATACAGCATTTGAATTACGATTTGGCTTTCCTGCGCCGAGTTCACCACCGACGCGATCATCAGCCCCAGTCCTCGAAACGCCAGCACGCCCAGCGTGATGAACACCAGCAGCGAGATCCATCGCTCTGGGAACGCCATGCCGTAAATGAAGTGCGACAGCAGAATCATCAGCACGGCCGACGGAAGAAAGTTCAGAACGCCGGTGAGCAAAGACGCCACCAGCATGGGCGCGGCCGATATGGGCGCCACTTTGAACCGCCGCAGGATGTTCGCCTCGCGATCCTGTACCGCGCGGATTCCGGCGCCGAAGAAGCCGATGCCCAGAATCCCGATGCTCAGAACCATGGTGAGAACTTGAACGATCGCGCCGCCCTGCTCCGCATGGAACAACGTCGCGAAGATGAAAAAGAAAATCAGCGGGAACATGTAGTTGAAGAAGATGACGGTCCGGTCGCGATACGTCAGCTTGAGATTGATCTCCGCCTGAGCCAGAAAGGCCTTGGCCGTTTGCCCCAACATCATTCGCGCAGCCTCCGGCCGGTCAGCTTGATGAATACGTCTTCCAGCGTCGGTCTCTTCAGGTGGATGTCGGCCAGCCCGATGCCGAGCTGATCGATCCACTTCACCAATTCGACGATGGTCCGGGCCGGGTGCTCGGAATGCACGGTTAGCGATTTCCGGTCGTCCGAAAGCGCGTGCTCCTCCGTAATAAGAAACGCGGGCAACCCGTCGCCGGGGACAGGCTGCTCGCACTCGATCTCGATGCGGCTTTGCCCCAGCGTGCGCTGCTGGATGTCGCGCGGCGTTCCGATTTCGATGATGCGTCCTCCATCAATGATGGCCACGCGGTCGCACATCCGCTCGGCCTCCTCGATATAGTGCGTGGTCAGAAGAATAGTGCGCTTGGAGTCGCGCAGCTCCTCGATCAGGCCGTGGATTTCCAGGCGGATTTGAGGATCCAGGCCGCTGGTGGGCTCATCCAGAAACAGCAGTTGCGGGTCGTTGATCATCGCCAGCGCCAGCGCCACGCGCTGCTTCTGCCCGCCCGAAAGTTTTGAGTAATATTCGTCGCGTTTATCGCTGAGTTGCAGCCGCTCCAACAGTTTATTGCGGTCCACTTGATGCGAATAGAAGGACGCGAACAGCTCCAGCGCCTCGCGGACCTTGATTTTTTCCGGTAAATTCGTGGCCTGCAGGCAAACGCCGATGCGGTCCTTGATATCGCGCGCCTGCGTGCCCGGATCCAGGCCCAACACCAGCGTTTCGCCGGCGCTGCGCTGCCGCAGCCCTTCCAGAATCTCGACCGTGGTCGTCTTCCCCGCGCCGTTCGGCCCCAACAGCCCGAAGACTTCCCCCGCGCGCACTTCAAAATCGACGCCGCGCAACGCTTCGAAAGTTCCGTAAAACTTGCGAAGGCCTCGCACGGAGATGACGGATCCGTTGGAGTCCAAGCAGTACTCAGTCTAGCAGCCGCTCCCGCACCGCGTTGTACTCGCAGCCGAACAGCGCAATCACCGCCAGTACGTACATCCAAACCAGCAACGCAATCACCGCGCCGATGCTTCCGTACAGCACATTGTAATTGGCGATGTGCCGCACGTATAGTTCAAATAGAGACGTCGCCAGCAGCCACAAAACCGTGGCCAGAATCGCGCCCGGAAATACGCCGCGGAGCTTCATCGGCCGGTTCGGCCCGGTGTAGTACATCAATGCGGTGACGAGCACGATGGCTCCCAGCGCCGCTATGTAACGCAGCAGGCCGAAGGCGAGGATCACCGACGTCCTCAAGTCTTCTTCCGGCGCCAAGCCGAGCGACGCCAGCATCCAGTGCTCGATGCGCGCGCCGAAAACGATCAGCACCGAGGAGCCGACCGCCGGCAACTCCGCGATGAAGACCAGCAGAATCGCCACGCACCGTTGTTTCACGAATGGACGGCCCGATGGCAGCCGGTACGCGGCCTGGAATCCTTCCATCAGTGTCATCATCGCGCCCGAAGCCGCGAACGCCGAAAGCAGCGTCGCCAGCAAGATCAGCCAACCCGATTGCTGATACCGCGCCATGAAACGCGACCGCACCAGCTCCTCGGTGCCCGGCGGTATCACCTGGAACAAGAGCTTGGAAAACACGCGCGCCACCGCGCCGGCGTTGACACTATCGAGGATCGCGGCCAGCGACGCCAGCACCGGAAAGAACGCCAGCAGCGACGAATAGGCCGCCCCCTTGGCGACGCCGAAAACGTTGTCCTCGTAAGTGGAGATGCACGCTTGCCGGAACAAGCCCCAAAAGCGCTGGATCGGGCCCGGGCGCTCCAGATAGAGGCTGGGGGGAGTCGAAGTCATGCCCAACTTATTCTAATAAACGCCGATCGATGCCGTTTCCACTGCCGGTCCGGAGTGGTTGCCAGCGCGGCGCACATCCGTCGTCACTACACTGCACTCCCGTGCTGGCCTCGCCGCTGCCGTCCGGATTCATGGTCCACACCTCGGCGTAAGCGCTGGGGTCGGACTGCTTCATTCCGTTGATGTCCCACTCGAAGGCGATCTTCTTTCCATCGCTCGACCAATTCGTGTCGCCGGCTTCATAAGGCGGGTCGAAGTGGGTCAGTTGCTGAAGCTGGCTGCCGTCCGCGTTCATCGCGAAGATGTTGAGCTTGTTTCCGCCCTCGCGATCGGATCCGAACGTGATTCGGGTTCCATCCGGAGACCAAACGGGGTCGCCATTATTTCCCGCGTTGGTGAGCTGCTGGAGCTGGGAGCCGTCGGCGTTCATCACGTAGATCTGCAGTTCGCTGCTATTCATCAAACTCATGAACACCAGTTGGTTGTTGACGGACCACCTGGGCTCGACGCTGAACCGGGTATGTGGCAGGACGGCGTGATCTCCCGTGCCGTCCATGTTCATTACCCGAATGTCGGTCATGGGGGGTTGGTTGGGTTGAGGAACTTCGAGAAGCCTTATGTAGACGATCTTGGCGCCGTCCGGAGACCAGCTCGGAGTGGCGTCGAAGCCCGGCGTGGGAGAGAGACGCCGCTGGCCCCTACCGTCCGCGTTGATCATGTAGATTGCCGAGCCATTGAAGTCGCGCTGATAAACAATGCGCTGCCCATCGGGAGACCACGAGGGATAGTTTTCCTCATCCTGGTCGTTGGTGAGCCTGGCCGGGTTGGCGCCAACACCTGAAGCGTCCACATCCATGAGGTAGATCTCGTTGACCGAACTCTTCCGGCTCACGAAGGCCATCCGGCCCGTACTCGAAGCAGCGGCGCCACCCGGCTGCGCGTAGAGTGGAGCGAGAGTTGAAAGCGCCAGGATGACGGCGAAAGGACGGGAGAACTGCCGCATACCTTCATGACGCATCGGAGAGGTGAAAAAGACGCGCAGCCGCGCTCATCCGCGGCTAGGCATTCCTCAGGCCGTCACGGACGCCGTGTTCGCCGCCCGGAATCTCTCGATCTCCGCGATCTCGTCCGCGCTCAGCCGGAACTGGGCCGCTCCAATTACGCCGTCCACTTGTTTCCCCGAGCGCATCCCCACGATCGCGCCCGTCACCGCCGGATGCCGCAGCGTCCACGCGATGGCCGTTTCGCCCGCCGTTCTCCCGTGCCGCTTGCCGATGGCCGCCAGCAGTTCCGCCAATTCCAGGTTTCGCGAAAGCAGCGGCTCCTTGAAATTGGGAGTGCGCTTGCGATAGTCGCTGTCCGGCATGGTGGCTACGCGCTCGCGCGTCATCGCCCCGGTGAGCAGGCCGGACTTCATCGGCGAATAAACAATTACGCTGATATTGTTCTCCAGCGCGTATGGCAGAATCTCCTTTTCGATCTCCGGCGAAATGATCGAATACGGCGGCTGCAATGAAGTGATCGGCGCGATGGCCTGCGCGCGCTGCATCTGTTGAACATTGAAATTCGAGACGCCGATATGCCGCACCTTGCCCTGCTCTTTCAGCTTGGCCATCATGGTCCACGCCGCCTCCACCAAGTTGTCCGGCTCCGGCCAATGAATCTGGTACAAATCGATGACGTCCAGCTTGAGCCGCTGCAGGCTCTGCTCCACTTCCTTGCGGATGGATTCCGGCTCGATGGTCCTTTTCGGCTCGCGGCGCTCATCCCAAACGATCCCGCATTTGGTGAACACCAGCGGTTTATTGGAGCGGCCCGCTAGCGCGCGCGCCACCACTTCTTCCGAATGCCCCAAGCCGTAGATCGCGGCCGTGTCGATCCAATTGACGCCCTTGTCGAGTGCCGCATGGATGGCGGCAATCGATTCGTCGTCATCCTGCGGTCCCCACCCGAACTGCCACTCCGCGCCGCCCATGGCCCACGCGCCCACGCCGATCGGGGTGATCTCCAAATCGCTCGCGCCCAGTTGTCGCTTCTGCATTTCTCCATTCTGGCATCTTTCTTTCGGGCCTCCCGAAGAGAATTTTGGCCTCTACCCGCACTAAGGTTGCTTACGTGAAGAATCCTCTAGTCGCGCCGCTGGTGGCCCTGTCCGCGGGCATTGCCCTCTCCCGATTCGCTTCGTTTGCCACCCGCGACTTCCTCTGGAGCCTGCCGCTGCTGGCCGGACTCACCTTTCTCGCCTGGAGGAGCTCCTCTCGCTCGCTATGGCTTTGCGCCCCGCTGATGCTTCTCCTTTGCGGTGCGCTACTTGAAACCCTGCACCGTCCCGGGCCTCCACCCGAAATCGACGCCGGCGCGCACGAAAACGTGATTCTCGACGGCTGCGTGGTCTCTCCGCCCGCCTTCTTTGAAGGACGCGATCAATTCCTGATGGAGCTGTCGCCGGGGGCCCGCGCCCGAGTCAGCCTGTCTATTAAGGATGGGGAGACCCCGCCGGATCTGCGCTACGGGCAGCTGGTCGAACTCGAAGCTCGCGTGCGCCGCATCCGCAATTTTCAAAACCCGGGCGCTTTCGATTACGAAGGGTTCTCGGCTCGCAGCCATGTTTATTGGACCGC
>Ga0302324_100006688_pt1 | contig 24732 bp, 18 predicted proteins | sample Palsa_T0_1_FD_201949 | JGI IMG/M metagenome (GOLD analysis project Ga0302324, IMG submission 201949) | Peat permafrost microbial communities from Stordalen Mire near Abisko, Sweden - Palsa_T0_1 | ecosystem: Environmental > Terrestrial > Soil > Palsa > Peat permafrost | place: Sweden: Abisko... | reverse complement strand
TGTCGGCGGCGCGCGTTGCTGACACTGCATGGCGCACCGCGTCGACGTCTTCACCTGCCATTTTGCCTCCTACTCAGCTGAACTCATCGTGACGCAGAGCGACGCGGCTTACTTTGATCGGGTATGCAGCGCGCGACGAGGGGCGCGACACACAGTGTGAATTACGTCTAGATTTCCCCGTCTCCCCCGCCGGCCGTGCTTCAAAACCTAAACGAAGCGGGACCGGAGGGCTCCGGCTATGCGGTGGCGGCGTAAGGCGAGGGGGCGGTATAGATCGTTTTGAGCCTTGGGCTGAAAATCCGCGTGTCGGTGGTTCAATAACCGCCGCTATCGCCAGCCTCGACGGGAACCCCTACACCGAAACTCGTGCGGGAAGACGCGGCCCCCAAGCACTTGAGATTTGGCCCGCGGCCCTAGAAGTTCTGCCTAGCTGGCCCGCTCCTCTGCCTAGAAACGCAGGCTGAGCGGGAGTAACCTCGGCTTGTGAGAAAGTGAAAAGCGGTAAGCCAAAAAAAACCTTCACCCAAACAATTGAGGGAGAATCAGCATGGGTCTCATCGCGGGCTTGTACGGCCTCATCTGCTACGTCATTTTCCTAGGATCATTTCTCTACGCGATTGGCTTCGTCGGCGATCTCGTGGTCCCGAAGACGATCGATTCAGGATCTAGCGGCCCGTTCCCCGAGGCGCTTGCTGTTGATATTGTATTACTCGGAATTTTCGCCGTGCAGCACAGCGTCATGGCGCGGCCCGGCTTTAAGGCCGTCTGGACTTGCATCGTCCCGCGCTCGGTCGAGAGGAGCACTTACGTTCTAGTTTCGAGCCTGCTGCTCGCTCTGATCTGCTGGAAGTGGCAAGCCATTCCGGCTGTTGTCTGGCAGGTCACATCGCCCGTGATCAGCGTGCTGCTGCGGGCGTTTTTCGCAATTGGATGGCTGATCCTGCTGCTGTCGACGTTCATGATCAATCACTTCGATCTGTTCGGTTTGCGGCAGGTGTATTTGCGCATGCGCGGCGTCGATTACACGCCATTGAGTTTCAAGCAACGGGCGTTTTACAACTTCGTGCGCCACCCAATCATGCTCGGCTTTATAATCGCTTTCTGGGCAGCGCCGCACATGTCGGTCGGGCATCTCGTGTTTTCGATCGCGACGACTGGCTACATCTTGGTCGGGATATTCTTCGAAGAGCGCGACCTAATGAAGTACCACGGTGTGGAGTACGGCGCCTATCGTGCGCGAGTCCCGATGCTGTTTCCGACGGGCGCCAAACGGGAGTGATCTTGCTGCACCTCGGCCACGAAACTTGAGAGCAAAGGGGAGTAATTGTCCTTTCTCCAGGCGAGAGACAGCGGCTGCGGCACGTCAAAATCGACCACCGTCAGAATGACGACGCTTTTGGGACAGCGCCAACGTGCGGTTCCAAGGACCCATCCTACGCCCAGGCCAGTCGCAACCAGACTGAGGATTGCCGCCTCGTCTTGTCCCTCCTGAACGATGCGAGGGGACTTCAGGCCACCACGAAAGCATTCGTGCATCAGGCGGTCGTACAGCGCGGGGGCTTCGCGCCTTGGAAACCAGACAAACGAGTCAACGTCGCCGTTCAGAGAACAGGCGAGTCTCAAGACCTCGTTTTCGAGAATCGTGATATCAAGGCCCTAGCCCATGCTTCTGCATCCGCTTAGGCGAGAGGCAACATGAGAGTAGCGTGAGGACACCGATTCGGCGCATCGTCATCGCAATCTGTCTGACGACAACTTCTATACTCCTGGCGGGATGCACGCCGGCGACGTCGCAGATGTCGGATCATTTCGACGGCCAGCGCTTCCACAACCGCGAACATCTTCCCGATCCTACTTTCTGGGAAGAGGTAAAAATTGCCTGGGCGCTAAAAACCAAAACCAAGAATTGGCCTGATCATTTCCAGACGGCCCCCGCAGACCTCTCCAAGGATCCCGTACTCGGCGGGATCAGGGTCCTTTGGGCGGGTCACGCTACGGCGCTTATTCAAACGCCAAGCTTGAATATCATTACGGACCCGATTTTGTTCGATTCCATCGGTCCCGAATTATTCCCTACCAAGACCGTAACCAACCCAGGAGTGACCCTCGGCGGGCTTCCACGGATTGACGTTATCCTGATCAGTCACAATCACTACGATCATTTGGATCTGAAATCAATACACGCGATCGTTGATCGACAAAAAGGCAGTCCACCAACCCTGCTGGTCGGGCTTGGAGTTGGTAATCTGTTGAAGAGGGAAGGCATTTCATCGTATTCAGAATTGGATTGGGATCAATCCGTCACTGTGAAAGACACGAAGTTTGTCTTTCTTGAGGCAGTCCATACCTCCCGCAGAGGTATCTGGGACACCAACAAGACATTATGGGGGTCGTTCCTTATCGATTCTCCTGAAGGCAGAATCTACTTTGCAGGGGACACCGCGTACGGCGAACACTTCAAACACATATATGAGAAGTATGGCGCACCTAAACTGAGTCTGTTACCCATAGGGGCCTATGAGCCTCGGTGGTTCATGTATCGCATGCACATGAATCCCGATGAGGCTGTCCTTGCGCACATTGATCTACACAGTGAACACTCTATTGCAATCCATTTCGGTTTGATTGACATCGCGGGGGAGGGCTATGAAGCCCCTGTTGATGACCTTGCCATTGCTCAAAAAGTCCATGGGATTGCGGAAGCGAATTTTATCGCGCCTCACGTCGGACAGATCTTTCAGTATTAGCCCGATGCGTGTTGGGCGACGCATCTTGCGCGAGCGCCCTTGCACGGCTAAGCGCGTTGCCTAAAATCTACGATACGTGCAACCAGGGACGACATTCAATGAGCAGAACTGAGACTGCGCGAAGCCGCTTGCCGGGTTGGCCGTTGGTTGTGCTGCTGGCGTGTACTCATGCGATGTCGGCTACGGGCGCCGATGAGACGCAAATATCAGAATATGTCCCGTGGTTTCCCAGCTCCGAAGTGCCCATGATAAACGGGCCGAAATGTCTGGGTGTCCACAGCATGCAGAACAGCAGCTCTTCAGGATGTAAACCAGACGTCCATCAGAGCTTTCTCGATGCTCTTTATTACTGGCGCAAGGCGCGCCGAATTTATATCGGCTATGACGGCTCACGTTACGACGCACCGGCATTGCGGTGGACTCAGTCGAGCTTTATTCAACCACAGGCGATGGTGGAGGATCGTTATCTGTACGATCCGGCGGCGGGGAAATATACCGTTGACCGGTATCTGGCTGACGTTGATCAGCGCTATGGCGGTATTGACTCCATTTTGTTGTGGCCCGTCTACCCAAATCTTGGGATCGATGACCGCAATCAGCTCGATATGATTATCGCAATGCCGGGTGGCGTTGATGGTGTAAAGCACATGATCGCGGACTTTCACCGGCACGGCGTTCGGGTTTTATTTCCAATGAATATGTGGGATCAGGGCACCCACGATCCTGATAAGCCGTGGCCACAAGCCATTGCCGAGCTGATGGCGGAGATTGGGGCCGACGGAATCAACGGTGACACTCAAGATGGCGTTCCGCTGGCTTTCGCAGAAGCGGCTGAGCGGATCGGCCATCCGCTCGTCTTTCAACCTGAGTTAGCCCCAAGCGATGAAGCTTTGGCCTGGGACGTCATGTCCTGGTGGGAGCAGGACTCGGCAAAATATGCGCAGTTCGTACCGGAAATTTATCGCTTTAAGTGGCTTGAAACGCGGCACATGGCGAATATCTGCGATCGCTTCAACCGTACCAAGACAGACGACCTTCAGGTGGCTTTTTTCAACGGCGTTGGCTGGGAAAGTTGGGAGAATGTCTGGGGCATCTGGAATGGCATTACCCCCAGAGACGCCGAGGCTACGCGACGTGTCGCCACGATCGAGCGGGCCGTAGCGCCCTTTCTCGTTAGCTCGGAATGGGAGCCGTTCTACCCGACCAAGACCTTTGGAGTCTTCGCCAGTCGTTGGCCACTCGAAGATCAAACCGTATGGACCGTTGTTAATCGGAATGAATACAACGTGAGCGGCCGCGAGCTATCCGTGCCGATTCAGGAGGGCGTGCACTACTACGATCTTTACCACGGCGTCGAACTTCAGGGACAACGCGAGGGAGACACCGTTGCTTTAAGCTTCCCGTTGGAAGCCCATGGATTTGGCGCTGTACTAATGACCCATGGTCAGCCGGCGACTCAGATCGTCGCGTTAATGAGCAAGATGAAAGCCATGAGCGCCCAGCCCCTCGCGAGTTGGTCGAATGAGTGGCGTGCGCTACCTCAACACGTGGTCACTATTGCGTCGACCAAGCCGTCGAAAACGGCACCGCCTGGTATGGTGGAAATTCCAGCCGCTGACTTCGATTTCGAGGTGCAAGGTATTGAAATCGAGGGGAGCGATGCAATAGGGGTGGACGTCGCCTATCCCTGGGAGGATTCTGCCCGACGGTTTCATCATCAAGAGATCAAGATAAATCGGTTTTATATCGATCAATATTCCGTTAGCAACGCCCAGTTCAAGGCGTTCCTGACTGCCACGGGGTACCACCCAAAGGATGATTTAAATTTCCTGAAGGACTGGCGGAATGGAACGTACCCAGAAGGTTGGGCCAATAAACCAGTGACTTGGGTTTCACTGGAAGACGCACGGGCCTATGCGGCATGGTCCGGTAAGCGCCTGCCCCATGAATGGGAATGGCAGTACGCCGCCCAAGGAACGGATAGTCGCTTATATCCGTGGGGTAATGACTGGAATGCGGCTGCCATTCCGGTTCCGGAGAAGGGCCGCGCGCTACGAGCTCCAGATGACGGCGCCGCGCATCCACTCGGAGCAAGTCCTTTCGGTGTCATGGATATGGTGGGGAATGTCTGGCAGTGGACGGACGAATACGTAGATGAGCACACGCGCGCTGCGATTCTGCGCGGCGGAAGCTATTATCAGCCACAAGGCTCGATGTGGTACTTCCCGCAAGCCTACCGCAACGATCAGCACGGCAAGCTCCTGCTGATGGCTCCCAGCAAAGACAGGGCGGGCACGCTTGGATTTCGCTGTGTTATCGACGCCGAAGTTAATCGATGAGTTTCGAGGAAGAAGCCCAGATCAGCTATGGCTGTGCTGACCGTGTGCGCTGTTCCTCAAGCGATTCCCAGCGCGCGAACCTCTCCAGTAGCAGCTCTTCGAGCTCGGCGAGCCGTTTGCGGTCGCCTCGCAGCCGCTCGCCTCCGAGTCGGTGATAATCCGGTTCGCTCACGCGCGCGGTGAGCTCGGATTGCTCGCGCTCCAGCGATTCGATCTCCTGGGGCAGCGCCGCCAGCTCGCGCTCTTCCTTATAGCTCAGGCGCGTGCGGGTCTTGAGGGGATTATCACCCGCAGAGGGGTCGCGCGAGGGATGCCGCGCGGGCTTCTGACTGGCCTCAATTGCGCGGCCGAGCGGCCTCGGCGGCCGCTGCTGCAGGTAGTCACTGTAACCGCCGGCGTACTCGCGCCATACCCCGTTTCCCTCGGCGGCCAACGTTTGGGTGACGACATTGTCGAGAAAGCGCCGGTCGTGACTCACCAGCAGCAGCGTCCCCTGGTAGTCCTGCAGTCGTGCTTCGAGTAGCTCTAGGGATTCGATGTCGAGATCGTTAGTCGGCTCATCCAATATGACAAGGTTTGCGGGTTGCGCGAACAGGCGCGCGAGCAGCAGCCGGTTTCTCTCGCCGCCGGAGAGCATGCTGATCGGTGACTTCAAGCGCTGCGCCGGAAACAGGAAGTCCCCCAGATAGCTCACGATGTGCTTACGTTCGCTGCCGAGCTGCACCCAGTCCGAACCTGGACTGATGGTATCGGCGAGGGTCGCGCTTGGATCGAGTTGGGCTCGCAGCTGGTCGAAGTAAGCGATGTTTAAGCGGGTCCCGAGGCGGACCGTGCCGGCGTCGGGCGCGAGTTCGCCAAGAATCAGACGGATCAGGGTCGACTTTCCCGCGCCGTTCGGGCCGATAAGACCGATGCGATCGCTACGCATGATCCGCATCGAGAGAGCTTCGATAAGCGGTCGGGCTGCAAAGCGTTTGCTCACACTATCGAACTCGACCACAAGATCGCCCGAGCGCTCACCGGCATCGAGACCGAAGCGGATGTTTCCGAGCCGGTCGCGTCGCCTAGCGCGCTCGATGCGCAATTGCTCGAGCCGGCGCACGCGCCCCTCGTTGCGCGTTCGGCGGGCCTCGACGCCTTTGCGGATCCAGACCTCTTCCTGCTGCCAGAACTTCTCGAAATGGCGCCGCGCGGTGTCTTCTGCCGCGAGCTCCTCGTCCTTGCGCTGTTCATAGGCCGCGAAGCTGCCGGGGTAGGAGCGCAATACGCCTCGGTCCAGTTCGATGATGCGGCTCGTGACCCGATCCAGGAAGGCTCGATCGTGGGTGATGACAATGACAGAATTCACCTTGAGCAGCAGCTCCTCGAGCCGCTCGATGCCTTCGATATCGAGATGATTGGTGGGCTCATCGAGCAGCAGCAGTTCGGGCTGTAGAGCGAGCGCCAGAGCAAGCGCAGCTCGCTTGCGCTCTCCACCCGAACAACTCGCCGGTGAGGTGACGCCGGTAAGCCCGAAGCGATGCAGGAATTCCTCAAGGCGCGACTCCAGGCGCCAGTGCTCGCGCTCATCGACCGGCGCCTCGTCGCTCCCGACCGCGGATGCCTTGGCTCGCAGCAGCAGACTGTCTCGCAGAGTTTCCCCGAGGGGGAGCTGCGGCTCTTGTTCGACGAGTGCAAGCCGCAAGCCCTCGCGTCGCTGCAGCTCACCGTCATCGAGCCGGATTTCGCCTGCAAGCACACCCAGCAGTGTCGACTTACCGGTGCCGTTGCGGCCGATCAGCCCGAGGCGCTCGCCGACCTGTACGGTAAGTTGCGCTCCATCAAGGAGCGGCCGCTCGCCGAAGGCGATATGCGCATTGAGCAATGTGATCAGGGACATAGGCGCATTGTCCGGATCGAGCGACGCAATCTGATGGCGCGCTGGCTGTCGCCACAAAGGATAAAAAGCGGCCCCGAGGGCTGGCGGGGGCTGTTATCTACTGAGTGGTTTTCCCGTTGATATTTCTCATACACTTTCTGCAGACCCGCCTTCGTCACTATGCTCTTCATTCTGTCAGTGAGGTCGCGAATGTGGCGATCATGATCGATCGCAGTCGATGCATCCATGAGGTTGTCCACAATCTGGTTCGCTATGGCGAATATTTCCATCTCGGACAGGTGTTCCACTGCATTACGGCATTTCCTAATGGCTACAGCAATTGGGGGCCGCAACTCTTACATTAGCGGACCTCGCAGACCCTTGGCAGACATCTCATGACCCGGCTTCTCGCTGATGCGCTGCTACTGCTGTGCGCAATCGTCTGGGGCGCTGCTTTCGTGGCGCAGAGACAGGCTGCCGCCATCAATCCGATTCTCTTTGTGGCGGCCCGTTTCGCGCTGTCGGCTCTTGTCATTGCTCCTCTGGCGCTGATGGAGCACGTCCGTGCTGGAGAGACCCGCGCGCTCGCACGGCGCTCTGTGGGCGTCGGGGTGCTGATCGCGTTGTGCTTATGCGCGGGCGCCATGATGCAGCAGTGGGCCCTGACTTCGACCACGGCGACCAACGGCGGCTTCCTCACCGCCATCTACGCGGTGTTCGTCCCGCTGGTGAATTGGGTGATCTTCCGTAAGGCACCGCAAAGATCGGTGGTCATCGCCTGTGTCCTGAGCCTCATGGGTGCGTGGCTCCTCGCAGATGGGAGTGCCAACGCCGGCTGGAATCGGGGCGATGTGATTCTACTGCTCTCCGATTTGATCTGGGCGCTGCACATCTGCCTCATTTCCAGATTCATGGGCTCAATGCACAGGCCGCTTTTCCTGTGCTTTTTCCAATTCGCCATCGCTGCAGTGATCTCAGGGATAGTCACCCTGTTCATGAGAGCGCCGCACGCAGACTCGTTGTCGGCCGTGACTATTCCCCTGTTGTACACAGGAATCGTTTCTGGCGGCCTCGGCTTTACCCTGCAGGTCATAGCACAGCGGCATACGCCGCCCGCGGAAGCGGCTCTAATCATGTCGCTGGAAAGTGTGTTCGCATTCGTCGGTGGGGCGCTTCTTCTGGGTGAGCGGCTGCACCGAACCGCGATGGTCGGTTGCGGAATGATACTTTTGGCGGTCCTGATAGTAGAGGTGGTTCCGGTACTGCGCCGCCAGCGCACCGGTGCGATTGTCAGCTAGCGGGAGTGCAACTTTCCGGACAGATCGGTGTTCTGTATCAGAACGCTAACGCCGATGGTCAAATGCAGACTCCTGGACTATCGGTGGCTGCGGCTATCTCTAATTTCGTTGCAATCCAGTAAAGGAAGCCACGATGGTTACTCGGACATTCAGATTTCTAGTGATCCTCCCGGTTTGGTTTGCTGCATCCGCGGCATTCGCAGCGCCAAAATCGTTCGACCAGCGCTTTAACGCCCCGCCAGGTGGACATCTGACGTTAGACACCGACGTGGGATCGGTGGCCATCGTCGGTCACGACACGCATGAAATAGTGATTCACGCGGATATGAGCGACTCTGATCACTTGGACGTCACTGCTGTGCAAAATTCCTTGGGGGTCACGGTGATCGGTCGCGTCAAAGGGCGCAGCTGGTTTGACAGGCTCGATCTCACGGCGACGCACGTGCGATTCACTATCGATGTGCCCCGCGACTATCCCGTACAAATCCAAACATCGGGCGGCGGCCTTGACGTGCGCAAGTTGACCGCCTCCGTGGCGGGAAGGACATCCGGCGGCGCCATCACGCTTCAGGATGTGATCGGATCGATCAGCGTTCACACATCCGGTGGCAGCATCAGTGCTGAACGGATCAACGGGCCCACGGAGTTGCGCACTTCAGGCGGCAGTATCGAGATTGTGGATTCTACTGGCGATCTCGATGTGCGCACTTCGGGCGGTAGCATTGACCTCAATAGTGTCGAAGGAAAAGTAAAGGCCGTCACGTCTGGAGGCAGCGTACACGCCGCGGTGCGCGTAAATCGCGGGGTGTTCTTGACAACCTCTGGCGGCACCATCACGTTGCTGTTACCGCAAAACGTGCCCGCTTCGATCGACGCGCAAACAAGTGGTGGTCGAGCGCAATCGGAGCTTCCCCTCAGCGGCACTGAACTAGCCGAGCGCTCCCATCTACGCGGCACTCTCAACGGGGGCGGCGAGCAAATCTTTCTGCGCACCTCAGGCGGCAACATTAATGTGCGTCCCTTGAGTTGACTGAAGTGCACTCGACTCGGAACCAAGAAAGCACGGGGGCGCCCGACCACAGCGCCGAGGACAGCGGTTATCTGAGCACGGCGCGGCGGAATCCTTTGATGGCCAGTGCGCCAGTGAGGAGGTAAAAAGCCAACACAAGGCCCTGCGCAAGAGCAAACGGCCGCTCCGATCCAGTCGGCGCCGACACGTGCAGCCCGGGGATCTTTAAGAACGCCTGTACGACTAGTACAAACGAGTTGAAATAGAGTGCGATTACGACGCAGACGACGTATACCCAACGCCACGGGCCGCTCAGATGAAAGCGGTAACGCGCAGCAATCGCCGCGATGAGAATAAACATCGAAAGGATGCCCACGCCAAGGGCTGGCGTGAACCCGTGGAAGGGAAAGAAGAACCCCGTAGCGCTGGTCGCGACTGTCGTCACAAGGAAGAGCAGCGTCCATCCGCTCATCCCATTTGCGGTTATCAGCCCGAACAAAACTACGAGCCCTGACACGATGCCGATGAGGCTCAAGAGGACGTGTATCGCGGTGAAAGTGCTCATCCCAAGCACGATAGTTGCAGCTCCCTTCGAGCGGATGGTAACGGTCTTCGTAACACCTTAATCTTTAGCTCGCCGCCTAATGAGCTTCAATGAGACAGAAAGTCCACGATCAACGCGGTCGTGGCTTTAGGGTTCTCGTCCATAATCCAATGGCCAGAGCCGGGGACGATACCCATAGTGACGTTCACCGCTACGAAGCGCAGGGTATCCGCCTCTGCGGCGCCGAGCGATTTTTCCCCGCCCAAGGCCAGGACCGGAATCGTCAGCCGACCAACCTTTGCAAGCAGCGCTTTGTTATCGACGGCGTCCTGATTGAACGCACCGAACTGCTCGAAAGCGTCGTGCATCGCGTGCGGTCGCGCGTACAGCGCGGCGTAGTGCTGTCGCGTTGCATCGCCGATGCTTTTGGGATCGGCGGACAGTTCGTCATAAAAGCGATCGAGATAGATACGCTCGCGGCCGGCAACTAGTCGCTCCTCGTCCGGACCACGGAAATTGAAGTGCCAAAGGAGCGGACTTTGCTTAATCTCGTCCCAATTGCCGATTCCTGGCAGCGGCGCGTCGATTACCACCCATTTGGTGATGCGCGTCGGAAATTGCGCGGCCAGCGCGTAGCCCACCATGTTGCCGATGTCGTGGGTTACTAAATCGGTGCGCTGGATTTTCAGGACATCCATCACCCCTGCGATATCCACGGCCTGGTTCTTCTTTGTGTACCCCGTGTCGGGGTGCGCCGAGAGGCCCATGCCACGCAGATCAGGAATCACGACCAGGTGATCTTTTACCAATACCGCAGCAGCTGGCGCCTACATGTCACCGGTGTCGCCAAAGCCGTGCAGCATGATGACCGCGGGGCCCCGACCCCCCAATCCGAACATGCAGCGTCGTGCCGTTGGTGTTGATTTCTTGGGTATGAAAACTCGCCGGAAATGGCTCGACGGCAAAGCCGGGACCAGCGATGAAAGCTGTAACCAGCAAGGTAATCGACTGGCGCAACATAAAACTCCCCGTTAGGCGCGCGATTTTGGCCTCGCGGCTGCGTTCTGTCTAGACTGCATTTGTAGGAGCGAGTGTCCTGGAAAACCGAACGATGCTTAAACTCGATTCCCTTCTTGCCTTCGTCGCTACGGCGGAGGCTGGCTCCATCAGCGAGGCGGCGCGGCGTCTGCAAATTTCGAAATCCGTGGCCAGCGAGCGCCTCGCCGAACTGGAGCGCAACTTGGGCGCCACCCTGGTGCATCGTTCCACGCGCAAGTTGACGCTAACCGAAGACGGCATCGTCTTCCTTGAGCGTGCCAAGCGCATCCTGCGCGAGGTATCGGAGGCAAGCACCGAAGTCTCTGAGCGGCACGGCGCGCTGGTTGGGCCGCTGCGGCTATCGGTGCCCGTCAGCTTCGGTATCCTTCATTTATCGCCGGCGCTGAACTCGTTCCTTAGACGCAATCCGCGCGTTGAACTGTCGCTCGATCTCAATGACCGCTTCGTGGGCGCGACAGATGGCTTTGACGCCATCATTCGTCACGGTTCGTTGCCCAACAAAGGGTGGCTCGCTAAGCGGATCGCACCCAGCAGGCGCGCGTTGGTCGCTTCGCCCGATTATTTGAGAACCAATGGAGTCCCCAGGACCATTGCTGATCTAGAGCGGCACCGTGGGATTATCTATTCCCATCGTGGTGCGTCGGACTGGCGCTTCCGGCAATCGGGCCGCTGGTCAGTAGTGGCCCACGCACAATCATGCGTGTCAACAACGGACTCATCATGCGCGACGCAGCCGTAGAAGGCATGGGAGTCGCTTTGCTTGCGACGTTTCTTTTTTACGATCTACTCATCTCGGGCAAATTGTGCGTTCTGGATATCGGCGCGGAAGCAGAGCCTGCGACTATCTTGATTGGCTATCCGATTGATCGGCGCGTCTCCGCCAAGGTTCTGGCCCTGATATCGCATTTGCGCACCACTTTTGGGACGCCACCCTACTGGGAGAGACGGCCCTGATAGGGCTCGGTAGCGTTCGATGGGCTGCTAATGATTGGGTCGCAGCGTCGCCTTCGCGAGTGCATCGAGCTGCGCAACCGCAGACCTAGTCACGCCGAATATCTGCCGACGGCGCCTGCCTAAGGCCACCCAACCTTCAAGCGTGGCGACACCCTGCGCGCGCAGAAGCTCGATAAGTCGCAGCGGTAACTCAGCTGGTAAAGCGGTAGCCATGACGCACAGTGTTCGCATTCCGAGACAATTGCCAAGCGGGACTTAACATCATTTCACGTCGACATTGGAAAACTTTGACCGATGTCTCATCGGACTGTTAAAGAACAGGCCCGAAGCAGTGCGCTCGCGAAATCACGTTCCAACGCCAGGCGCGGCATCCAGCGCGGCGTCTAGGCATTTCTGATTTTTAGTCGAGCCATTTCTGCGCCGAGTCAATTGGGCGTCTGGATGAGCGCTCGACCGCCGTCGGGCTTGTGACTATGCTCGCTAGATGCCTTGGCAACACATTCGAATTTCACGTTTCGGCGGCCCCGAAGTCCTTGAAATGACCGAAGAGCGGACCATCCCGGAGCCTGGCCCAGGGGAGGCCCGAATCAAAGTGATTGCTGCCGGCACTGGTTTCACCGATACCATGATCCGTCGCGGCCGCTATCCCGACTTCAAAGGACCGCTACCGTTCACTCCGGGCTACGATCTGGTGGGCATCGTCGAGAAGACCGGTCCCGGCGTGGCGACCCCAAACGAGAATCAGACGGTAGCCGATCTCTGTGTCGTCGGCGGTTATGCGCAGTATGCGATCCGCCCGTCACGTTTACTGGTGCCAGTGCCGAATGGCATCGATCCAGCCGAAGCGGTGTGCCTGCCACTCGCTTATCTCACGGCCTTCCAAATGCTTACTCGCTACCGTCAGTTACCGCGAGGTGCCACGATTCTCGTCATAGGCGCCTCCGGCACGGTCGGTACGGCGCTGCTCGATCTGGCGCGCCACCTGGGCCTCAAGGCGATTGGCACTTGCTCGGCAGCGAACTTACCCGTGGTCAAGCGCATGGGTGCGACAGCGATTGACTATCGTGCCGGTGACTTCGTTGCGTCCGTGCGGCAACTTACGGCAGGCCGCCCGGGCGGCGCCGGCGTCGATGCAGCCTTCGATGCGATCGGCGGCGCGCATTTCGAGCGCTCGTTCGCCTGCCTAGCGTCCGGGGGGCTGCTAGTCGGCTATGGCTCGCAAACTATGGCGGTGGGTCGCGAAGGTCTGCTCGCTGCGGGACTCGGCTTGGCCCGCCTCACGCTCTGGAACAAGTTGAGTTTCATGCTGCGCGGCCGTCGCGCCCTTTTTTACAGCATAACGGGCCGCCGCTCAACGCATCCGGAGGAGTTCAAGGCCGACCTGGTTACTCTGTTGGAGCTAGTGTGCGCGAGGGCGCTATTCATCCCGTCGTAATAGACCGCCTGCCGCTCGCAGCCGCTAGCGAGGTCCATGCACGCATCGACGCCGGCGGCTTTGGCGGAAAGATTGTGCTGCTACCCTGGCCCACGTCGTGACGGAGTATGAAATCAGCTCCGCACGTTCCGTTGCTTGCGACGCTTGCCGTCGGCGTACTGCTGCAGGCGTGTGGAGCGCTTCCGCGTGTCAATGCCGTGCCACCCGATCAGACCGAGCGAGCGGTCATCCCGGGCATTCCCAATTCGCGTTTCTGGCTGGATCGTGACCTCGGCGCTCCGTTCATTCAATCAGTCATTGAAGACCTCAAACGCGAGGAAGAGGCACTTGCCAAATCCGGTAGGCTGACCAATCCGTTGCCGCCGATCTATTTACTGGGCATCTCTGGAGGCGGCGACGACGGCGCGTTTGCCGCAGGTTTATTGACGGGCTGGAGCGTCCACGGTGATCGGCCCGAATTCAAGGTTGTCACTGGCATCAGCGCCGGCGCGTTGATCGCTCCGTTCGCATTCTTGGGTCCGCGATACGACGACGTCGTCCAGCGCGTCGCGACGACGGTCAATCGAGAGGACATCTTCCACACCCGTAACTCGCTCGCCGGCCTCGCGAGCGATGGCATGGCTGACAGCAAGCCGCTGGCACGACTGCTCGCGAAATACGTCACGCCGGAACTCCTGGCCGAGATCGCCCAGGAGTGCGGGAACGGGCGCGTCCTGCAGATTGGAACGACCGATCTGGATGCCGGGCGTGCGGTCACGTGGAATATGTGCGCCATCGCATCCAGTCACGCGCCTGGTGCTCTCGCTCTCTTTCGGAGCATCATGATCGCTTCCGCCAGCATACCTGGCGCAGTGTCTCCGGTCATGATCGACGTCGAGGTCGACGGCAAGCATTTTCAGGAAATGCATGTCGATGGAGGAGTCATTACTCAGGTCTTCTTGTACCCATCTCGCATTCTGCCGGAGCTGGCCAAGGCCACGGGAGCGCCCTTGAATCGCGAGGTGCGCGCGTATGTTATCCGCAACGGCAAACTCCAGCCCGAGTGGTCCGACACGCGCCGCCGCACTCTGAGCGTAGGAAGTCGAGCGATCAGTGCCTTGATTCAGACACAGGGCATCAGCGACGTGCAGCGCATCTATGAGACTGCACGGCATGACGGGGTGGATTTTAACCTTGCGTACATCGGCTCGGACTTCAGCCCACCTCGCCATGCGCAGTTCGACACCGCCTATATGAAGCGCCTGTTCGACTACGCCTATCGCGCGAGCGTGAAGGGATACCCCTGGCACAAGCTGCCCCCGAGCGAACCGTCACCGGACGGCGACTGACTGGATAAATCCTTAGGTGAGCATCAATTCGCGCCGGTAGCGCCGCACATCCACTTCAAGCTCGAGCCCGAATACGGGTGGATCGGTGTCGTGGCAGATGATGCCGTGTGCGGGAGTGACTCCGCCGGGCTCAGCACCGATCGCGCGCCGCAGTTCGCGCTCGAGCGGCCAACGCGAATACAGGTGCACCGAGCACGCGGCATCCCAGCTTGCGCCAAGCGCATCGACGACACGACGCACGTTCGAGACTACACATCGGGTCTTGTCTCGCAACGCCTCTTCGCCGGTCTCGCCACGCCGCAGTATGCTGAAGCCGGAAAAGCCCTCTCCCGGGATCAGTTCGGGCGCGCCGGAGACGACGAAGGCCTCGGGGACCTCACGTTCCTCGATCGTATAGGAGAACGCGTAGACGGCGTCTTCTGAGAGTGCCGTGCCGAGCGGCACGACATTGGTCCGTGAGAGCGTTGGCGGCGCATCTTTCACCAGATCCCATGCCTTGAGCTGCGTCAGATAGCGCGCGTTGAAGGCCAGAAAGCCCTCGGGGCTGAGCACCTGTGGCATACGGAACTCAAAACCGCACAGAGCAGCCAACGGTCGATGCACGCTCTCGAGGTGGCGCTCCACCGCCGCGAATCCGGCGCGCAACGGGCGGGGCTCGGCGAATACGGCTCGCGCAAGGCTCATGCCGGGTAAGGCCACGACGCCGGCGCTGGCAAACGGAAGAGCGGGAACATAGGCGTAGCCGCCCTTGAGGTGCTCGATAGGCATCATTACTCCGCGGACCGTTCGGACGCTGTTTTAGGGGCTATTCGCGGGGACTGCGCTCAGAAATTTAGCTAACATCATCGACAAGAACAAAGCGCCTTGGGAGAACATTATGGATCGCCGTACTGTCATGACGGGAATTCTGAGCACCGGGCTTGGCCTTGGCACCGCCTCGCTGTGGACGCCGCCATCTGCTCTCGCGCTGGGCCTGCCCAACGACAAGATCAAGCGTATTCGCTACTACAAGACGCCCACCGATGCGGCGGGTCGGCCCAACGTCCATCAGCCAACCTTTAACCAGTCCACCAATATCGTCACCATCGAGACCGACAGCGGCCTGATGGGAATCGGCGAAGGCGGCGAGCCTTCAACCATGGAGCAATGCGCGGGCCTCTTGATCGGCCAGGACCCGTTCCGCATCCAGGATGCGTGGCAGATGATGGAGCGGGGCTATTTCTATCCCACGGGCCGCGAGAAGACGCACTCGCTAGGCGCGCTTGATGTGGCGCTGTGGGACCTGAAAGGCAAGGCGCTGGGTGTGCCGGTATGGCAGCTGCTGGGCGGCAAGAGCCGCGAATATGTCGAGTGCTATGCCACCAGTTATCCGACACCCAAGGGTGGCACCCTGGAAGACGCAGCGCGTGCCTGTATCGCCGAAGGTTTTCGCGCCTATCGCACGGGCGTGCGCGAGAATCAGGAGTTCGACCGTTTCCGCGCGGTGGAACAGACGATCGAGGACTGCCAGGCCATCCGTAAGGGTGTGGGCAAGGACGGCGCCTGGGCAATCGACTTCCATGGCGTCATGGACCCGGAAGACGCCATCACGTTGGCGACGGCGCTGGAGCCGCTGCGGCCCTTTTTCTGCGAAGACCTGATTCGCGGCGAGAACATCGACATCTACAAGACGCTGCGACCCCGCTTGCGCGTGCCGATCGCGGTGGGCGAGATCTATGGCGTCAAATGGGAGATGAGCCCTCTGATCGAACAGAACCTCATCGATTTCGCTCGCTGCACCGTACCCAATGTCGGCGGAATCACGGAATATATGAAGATCGCCGCGCTGTGCGAAACGCATTATTGCGGCTTGATTCCCCACTTCACCGGCCCCATCGGCGAAACCGCGTTGGTGCATTGCCTGACGGCAACCTCAGTGATCGCGCTGATGGAGATGACTGCCTCGGGCCGCAAGCCCTGGCCGTACCTGCCGCAGGCCTATGACTTCCATAACGGCAAGCTCTGGCCCAACGAGCGGCCCGGCCTTGGTGTGACGCTGGCTGCGTCCGAGCTGCAGATGGTCGGTGATTGGACGGAGCATTACGCTCCCATCCAAATCAATCGCCGCCCCGACGGCTCTTATACGAACTGGTAGTAGTCCGCGCCGACAAGCTCATGACGATCTCGCAGGAGAAATGAGATGAGTATTAAAGTGCTGTATACCGCCCATGCCACTGCTGTCGGTGGACGAAACGGGCGCACACGCTCGGATGACGGACTGGTGGACGTGCAGCTGTCTGTGCCCAAGGCGATGGGCGGCCCAGGCAAACCGGGCGCCACGACACCTGAGGATCTGTTCGCGGCAGGCTATGCGGCCTGCTTCGGTAGCGCCTGCGAATTCATGGGCGCGCAGCTGAAACTCAAACCCAGTTCGGTCACGATCCAGGCCGCGGTCGGCATCGGCACGAAGTCGGATGGAGGCTTTGGGCTAAAAGTGGATCTGATCGCAACCATAGGCGGGCTCGCGCAGGCAGATGCAGAAAAGGTAGTCGCCGCTGGACACACGGTTTGCCCGTATTCAAACGCTGTTAAGGGTAATGTGGACGTCACGATCGCGGTCAAAATAACCTGAGGCAATTCCGATGGGCGTTGTCGGACGCCCGCGCCGCTGAAATTTGTGGTCTTTACGCGGCTACTGCGGCGTCGCGATGTTGCTCCACGGGCCTGAACGTCATTGCCATAATCACGGCAATGATTCCGAACCCCCAAGCCACCAGGTACAGCGAGCCGTAGTGGCCGAACGTGTCGTAGAGCCACCCGCCGAGCACCGGGCCGGTGGCCATGCCGAGGCTGCCCGCCATCGCGGTAGCGCCAATCACGGTCCCCATCATCCGCAGTGGGAAGTTCTCGCGCGCCAGCACCGCGTATAGCGGCATCACGCCGCCGTACGTAAATCCGAATACCACGGCTACAGCGTAGAACGCGCTTAAGGAGCTGGCAAAGTAATACGACGCCGCGAAAAACGCCTGCATCAAAAGGCCGGTGATCAGCGTGCGACGCGCGCCGAACCGGTCGCCCGCGAGCCCGAATGCGATGCGGCCGCCCAGACCCGCGAGTCCTTCCACACTGTAAATGGTCACCGCCGTGGTCAGCGGAATACCGCAAGTCACGGCATAGCTGACTGTGTGGATGATGGGTCCTGAGTGCGTCGCGCAGCAAAAGAAATTGGTGAGCACCAGCGCGATCAATTGCGGCGAGCGCACTAGCTGCCCGATAGGCATTGCGGGCGCCAGGCTCGCAGCGTCGCCTCCCTGTGCGGACGCATGCTCAAGCGCTGGCGGCCGACGCACCAGAAGCGAGATCGGCACCAGTACGCACACCACTAACACTGCCACGATTTGCAGCACTTGCCGCCAGTCATGCGAGCTCGCCAACCGGGCGACCCACGGTGACATCGTCAGAGGTGCGACGCCGAAGCCGGCTGATACCAGTGATACGGCGAGGCTGCGCTGCGTCGAAAACCAGCCGGTCACGCAGGCCATGATTGGCGCGAAGATCGCAGAGGTGGCCAGGCCCACCAATAACCCGAACGCGAATTGGAATCCGATCAACGATGGCGCCATGCTCGCGAGCTCCAGGCCGGCGCCCAATACGAGAGATCCAATCAGGCAGGTCCAACCCGCGCCGATCCGATCGCTCAGCGCGCCCCACAGGGGGCTGCCTACTGCCATTGCAAGAAATCCGACGGTCATCGCGGCCGACACGCCGGTCGTAGACCAGCGCGTGTCGGCGACGATCGGCCGCAGCAGCACGGGAAGCGCGAACATCGCGCCGAGAGCCACGCAGCCCATTACCGCGCCGGCGGCAACAATTATCCAGCGATAGCGGGGTTCAGCCATGAAGGCGGATCTTAGGATTCTACAGCGGCAAGCTGCAACCGCGGCCCAGTGCCTGAGCGTGGGGGTTGTGCCGAGGTGAGTCTTGAGTCCTGCGCACTGAAGTCGCCGCTTGCTCGCTCCGCGAGGCACGGTTTAGTGTGAAGATGTATCCATCTCGAAGCGTGCGCAGGGTTGGCGCTATGTGCACAAGTATTAGTCGATATAAGACAACAGTCTGGATGGCATGCGCCTGTCTATCGCTTAGTGCGTGCGCGATCCAGCCTCATCCTGAGGCCGCCAAGTCTGAGGAATTGCAAAAGCAATATCAGCGTGCGATTGCGCAGGCGGCCGTTCGACACGCGGATTGGAACATTTCGCTCTGGTCGTTCGGGGATGCGAGCGCAGTTTTGGTCAGTACCTTCACCGATGACCCGGCGCTCGATACCGTGACACAGTACAACTGGGTAGCTCCCACCGCTCAGGTGCGCTCCCTGTGTCACGAAAAATCAAACTCTGTCTTATTTTTGGAGGAGCTTCTGGGATTGCCACCGCAGGCCCCGGGTGCCGGCAAGCGCTGGCACGTGTATACATTCGAAGTATCGCAGAATGCCATCTTTCGCCCTTGCCCGGGTGGTGTGGACCGATCGGTCCCAAACCACCCACGATGTAATGCTGGGACTGCACTGGATCCGAATCTTGATCAGGAGACGGCGCGGTTTCTTCTCCAGCAATTTTGGTATTCCCATCGCATAGCCTTCTCTAGCGGCGGAGCTTTGGAATTCGGGTTCCCCTGGACCGGCATGGGCTGGACGTACAACTGGGATCCTCAATCTAGAAGCCACATTGGCGTTTCGGAGTTCGTTGTTCAAATGGGAGCGTCCCCAAGCAACGTCAGTGACGAAAGCCCGGCGCAATTTTGCCGTGCGGACGGTTCGAATCGTTGAGATAAGGATTTGCACCGCGTGTTTTGCGGTCACCGCTCTCACTCACTTACCGATAGCCGAGGCTCAGCGAGGACAGCATTGGACTCAACTCGGGGAGCCCAACCGCCATTACGTAGACGCAGCACAAAGCAATACCATAGAAGTCCCGCACCGATTATTGCTCCGAGGATCAAAAGACTTGGTCGGCCGGCGTCCGCGTCGAGTAGGTCTGCGACTCCGAATACAACCGCCAGCATAAGACCAAGAATCGGCGCCAACGGAAATAGCGCCGATCGCCAATATCCGGGCTGTCCCGTCAACCCGCGCGAACGTCCAACGAGAACGGCGAAACTGACCAAAAGCAGGACGTACACTGTGAGGGCCGATACAAAGGCGATGAGCATGTGCATGTTCAGCAGGCAACAAGCCGCGGTGATCGCGCCCACGACCCATGTCGCTGCCCGGGGCGCTCCCGAGGACAGATGCACCTTCGCCAACGCTGCATTCACGCTCGCGTTAAAGATTTTGTCGCGGCCCAAACTGAAGAATAGACGTGCGAGAAACATAATCTGAGCGATTAGCGCGTTGAAGATCGCCACAATAACAGCCGCGCTCAGCGCGTGTCCGGCGGCAGGTCCCGCGACCGACGCGATAAAGCTGCTGAGCGGTGCGGGGCTTTTGAGTATCGACGGCAAATCTCTGACGCCGAGTACGACGGCAACGACCGGCAGTGCGGTTGCGAATGCTCCAATCACACCCGCGATCAGGATCACGCCGCCCATATGGCGGTGCGGTTGCGACAGTTCCTCGCCGAACCCGATCGCCTGGTTACCGCCGCAGGTCGCGTAGGCCGCGCTGACGGCCGCCATCGCCATCGCCCCAATGGCTACCGGCGCCATGGTACCCAAGGCGCTGAGCGTTATGGGATGAAGCACGACCTCAGTGACGCTGCGCGCGGGGTGCCACAGGCCGCCAGCGATGAGAGCGAGCACGGCAAGCATCTCGATGCCAAGAAAGACTCCGGTCACAAATGCACTGGTGCGTACGGCGAGTAAGGCAACGGCTATCGCGGCGCCGAGTGCGCCGAAAGTGACGATGATTGGTGATGCGCTCGGGGCCAATTCGCCCACATAGGTGGCGATCGTCCTGGCGAGAAAGGCATTCGCGGGCCCGGCGGTAACTGCCCACACGGTAAGGCTCGCAAAGCCGGCCCAAGGACCGAGAATCGCACCGACGCCCACGTAGTCACCTCCCGCGTACGGATAGGCCGAAGCCAATTCGGCGTAGACGACCGCCCAAACAATGGCTACGCCAATGCCGCAAATAAACACGATTGCGGCGCCGGTACCGACATGCAGCAGTACATCGGAGCCGATTCCATAGATTGAATAAACCGGCGAGAGGCAAGATAAGGTCAGCAAAAGAACGCCGAACGAGGAGAGTTCACGACGCAGCTGATTACTTGCGTGGGAAATCGGCTCGACGGCAGGGATGATCTGCTGTAGCGGTGGTTGTTTTTTCACTCGCCTGTCGCCCATTAAACGTCGAGGCGTGAGCCGCAAGACGTACAGCAGCAGTATGGGGCTAAAAACCGCAAGCGAGTAGTGAGCGATCCTAAATGAGCCGAGACGCCGACGGCGCTCGGTTCGTTGAGGAGCGCTGGGGCAAAACTCAAAATCAACGACGGGGACGTCGACTTAGCGGACACTCACGGCCTGCCGCTGCGGCTCCACCAACGCCGAAAAGCGACGACCGACCATACGCCCTCGACGACGCCGAAGGGCCAAGCACCTTGCAGAAAACCATAAATGGATCCGAGCACGCACGAAAATCCGAAAGCAAGCGTCCACCAAGGCGAGCGATCTTCAAGGGCATAGCAGACGAGCATCGCGCAGACTGCGCATAGGCCAAAGGCGGTTAGCGGCTCCAATGACATATGATGTCGCAACTGAGCCATCGACGGATACTCGGATGCCGTGTCCCCACGTCGCAGCGGGCGCCCACTCAGTGCGATGAGGTGGACGCGCTGATTCCTCGAATCCTACACGCCCGTGCCGCCAACTGGCATCAGTAAGGCTTTGTCGCCACTGACAGACCGCGCCAATGGGTCTGCCAGGGCTGTTGAAGCCGCAAAAACTGCGATTCCTACAGCGTGTGAGGACTACACTCGCTATACGTTTTTCGCGCCGTCGACGTGGAAGGTTAACTTCATTTAATTTTTTGCTGGGTGTATCTGATTGACTCGCACCACGTTTGTAGCCGCTAGCGCGATCGCTTGCTGCTTCCTGCATCTTCGTGTCGTGAAACGCACGGCCACCTGGGTCCAGGAAACGCGGTACTTGGAGACCGTATGATCGAAGCAGAAGACGTACCGTCGGCACATCGCCGCGCCAGCCAACGCATGCGCTGGATCCTGGGGTCGGTGGCCGCGGTCCTGCTTATTCTCATCCTGGTACATGTGTTCAAACGCAAGCCAGCCGCGGGCGGTCCCGCACCGCAATTGGTCAAGGTCGCCCAGGCGACCCGAGGCGATATGCCGGAAACGCTATCCGAGCTTGGCACAGTCACGCCGATCGCCACCGTGACTGTGCTGCCGCAGTTGAGCGGCTATCTGACTGAAGTCGCTTACCAAGAAGGCCAGGATGTGACGAAGGGGCAATTCCTCGCTGAAATTGACCCGCGCCAGTACGAGATAGACCTGCAGCAGGCGCAGGCGGCGCTTCTGAAGGATCAGGCGACGCTCGATCAGGCCCGCGCCGATCTTGCGCGTTACGAGCAGCTGCGTGCACAAAAAGCCATCGCCGAGCAGACCGTCACCGACCAGGAGTTCCTGGTCAAACAGGACGAGGCTCAGGTCAAGTCCGATGAGGCGAATATTGCACAGTACAAGCTCGACCTGGTGTATTGCCACATTACGGCACCGGTCGCCGGCCGCGTTGGCCTGAGGTTGATCGATCCGGGAAACTACGTCACGGCCGCGAGCTCGCCCGGCATCGCCGTGATCACCACCATGAAACCGACGACGGTGGAATTCACTGTTGCTCAGAATGATCTCGACAAGGTTATCGAACGCAGCAACTCCGGCGCAAAGCTGCCAGTCACCGTCTATACGAGCGACAACACTCGCCAGATTGCCAGCGGCACGCTGTACGCGATCGGCAATCAGATGGCCACGAGCACTGGCACGGTCACGCTGCGCGCGAGCTTTCCCAACGATGACGAGGCGCTATTCCCCAACGAATTCGTGAACATCAAGTTACTCGTGGACACTCTGAGTCAGGCCGTGCTGGTACCCACCCCGGCGGTGCTCAGCGGGGCGCCGGGCAACTACGTCTACTTGGTCAACGCCGATGACTCGGTATCCGTGCGCAAGGTGACACTGGGACCAAGCGACGGCAACAACACCGCCATTCTCACCGGCCTTGCGGTCGGCGATACGGTCGTCATCGATGGCACCGACCGGCTCAGCGACAATGCCAAGATCAGCGTTGCTGCGCCAAACGCTACCTCCGGGACCGCGCCCGCTGCGCCGGGAGCACAGCCTGCCAAGAAGACAGGAAAGCCGTCCGCTAGTCCCGCGCCGGGCGCAGGCGTACGCACCAGCGGCTGAGTAGACGGCAACTCGCCGCGGCTCCATGAACGTTTCTCGCCTGTTCGTACTAAGGCCGGTAGCCACCTCGTTGCTCATGATTGCGCTCGTGTTGGTCGGCGTGGTCGCCGTGCGCTTCCTGCCGGTCTCCTCGCTGCCGGACGTCGATTATCCGACCATCCAGGTGCAGACTTTCTACCCCGGAGCCAGTCCTCAGGTGATGGCGACCACCGTGACTGCGCCGCTGGAGGTGCAGCTGGGCCAGATTCCCGGCCTGACGCAGATGACGTCAGCCAGCTCCGCCGGCGCCTCGATCATCACCTTGCAGTTCAATCTCGCACTCAACCTCGATGTCGCCGAGCAGAATGTGCAGGAGGCCATCAACGCCGCAAACAGTTTGTTGCCGAGCGGTCTGCCCGCCCCGCCCGTGTATGCGAAGGTCAATCCTGCCGATCAGCCTATTCTGACATTGGCGGTCACGTCGGAATCCCTGTCGCTGACTCAACTACAGGACTTAGCGAACAATCGTCTCGCCTCGAAGATTTCCGAAGTGCCCGGGGTGGGCCTGGTCAGTCCATCCGGGGGCAACGTGCCGGCGGTGCGCGTGGAAGCAGACCCGCAAAAGTTGGCGGGCTACGGACTGAATATCGATGATTTGCGCACCTTGCTCGCGAACATCAATGTCAGTCAGCCCAAGGGCAACTTTGATGGGCCGGAATTGGATTACACGATCAACGACAACGACCAGATCCAGGACCCCAAGGATTATCTAAGCACTGTCATTGCCTACCAGAACGGCGCCCCGGTGTTCCTGCGCGACGTCGCCAGGGTTACCCAAGCCGCGCAGGACATCGAGCAAGGCGCCTGGTTCGACCACGCGCCGGCGATTGTGCTCAATGTGATGCGCCAGCCCGGTGCGAACGTGATCGCCACCGTCGACCAGATCAAGAAACAGCTTCCCCAATTGCTGGCGAGCCTGCCTCAGGCGATGCACGTGCAGATCGTCGCCGACAGCACTGGCGTGATCCGCGCCTCGGTATATGACGCCGCGATCGAGCTGCTCCTGGCGATTGCGCTGGTCGTGCTGGTGATCTTCGTGTTCTTGCGCAACGTGCCGGCGACCATCATCCCAAGTATTTCCGTGCCGGTCTCCCTGATAGGCACGCTGGCGATCATGTACCAGCTGAACTACTCGATCGACAACCTATCGCTCATGGCACTCATCGTCGCCACCGGCTTCGTGGTGGACGATTCGATCGTGATGATCGAGAACATCGTGCGTTATCTGGAGGCGGGCAAGCCTCCGCTGGAAGCGGCGCTCGAAGGCGCCGGGCAGATCGGCTTCACCATCATGTCGCTGACGATCTCGTTGATTGCGGTGCTCATTCCGCTGCTATTCATGGGCGGAGTGATCGGCCGTCTGTTCAGTGAATTCGCCGTTACTCTGGCCGTAACCATCCTGCTCTCGGCCGTGGTTTCCCTGACTCTCGTGCCGATGATGTGCGCGCGCATCCTGCGGCGTAAGGCCGATAGGCGCCCGAGTCGTTTCGAGCGAATCAGCGAAGGCATCTTTGACAGGACTCTGGGGGCCTATGAGCGCAGCCTGCGCTGGGTGCTGGGTCACCAGGTCCTGACTTTGGTGGTCGCGACCGTGACCGTGGCCTTGACCGCGATCCTGTACGTCGTGATTCCAAAGGGATTGTTTCCGGTGCAGGACGTCGGCGTGATCCAGGCGATCAGCGTGGCCGACAACTCGGTGTCATACAGGACGATGGCGGCTCGCCAGGCGGCT
>Ga0302324_100006687_pt1 | contig 24737 bp, 26 predicted proteins | sample Palsa_T0_1_FD_201949 | JGI IMG/M metagenome (GOLD analysis project Ga0302324, IMG submission 201949) | Peat permafrost microbial communities from Stordalen Mire near Abisko, Sweden - Palsa_T0_1 | ecosystem: Environmental > Terrestrial > Soil > Palsa > Peat permafrost | place: Sweden: Abisko... | reverse complement strand
CTGCCGATCACGCCGGAGAAAATCTTGCGCGCGCTCAGGGCGCGGGGCGGTTTGCCCGCGGCACGCACCCGATAGCTCGCCATGGCGGTGCGTCAAACGATCGTCGGTATCAGCAGTCCGCGGGAGCTTGAAGAAGCACTGCGCGCGGCCTATTACCTCGCCGACGACGAGCTTTCGACCGCCGCCTATCTTGCGCTCGCGCTTGGCAAGCCTTTGTTACTCGAAGGCGCACCCGGCGTCGGCAAGACCGAAGCCGCCAAGGCGATCGCCGGCGTGCTCGGCCGCAGCCTGCTCCGCCTGCAATGCTACGAGGGTGTCGATGCGGCGGCGGCGCTCTATGAATGGAATTTCCCGCGCCAGATGCTGGCCCTTCGCCAAGCAGGCGCTTATGGCGACACTATCGACATCTATCGCGACGAATTTTTAATCGAACGCCCCATGCTCGCCTGCCTGCGGCGGCCGCACGAGACGATGCTGCTGATCGACGAAATCGATCGCTCCGATCATGAGTTCGAAGCGTTCCTGCTGGAATTCTTGTCCGACTTCCAGATCTCCATACCCGAGCGTGGCGCGATAAAGGCATACGAGCGGCCGGTCGTCATCCTCACCTCCAACCGCACCCGCGAGCTGCACGAGGCGCTCCGCCGCCGCTGCGTCTATCACTGGATCGAGTATCCATCGGCCGAGCGGGAAATGCGCATCATCATGATGCGCGCTTCCGGTGTCAGCGAGCGGGCGGCACGCGCCGTGGTCGCCGCTGTCGGGCGTTTGCGCCGCGAACCGCTTGCCAAACTTCCCGGCATTGCCGAGGCGGTCGAATGGGCTGAAGCGGCAACGCTTCTCAACGAGCAGGGCGAGCGCTGGCCGGAAGCGTTCCGCCGATCGCTTGGCGTCGTGCTCAAGGATGAAGATGATCTGGTGCACATCGCGCCGCGGATAGAAGCGATTCTTGCCGAGGCGCAGGCATGACCGAAACGACGGCTACGATCGCGCACTTTCTCGGCTTTACCGCGCTGTTGCGGCGCTCGGGTTTTGCGGTCGCGCCCGAGCAGAGCATGGCCTGGCTCACGGCGATTGAGCTGCTCGGGCCGGGCGAGATCGGAGATATCCGCCGCGCGGCGCGGGCGACGCTGGCGCCGCCGCCGGAGCGGTTCGGCGATTTTGACGCGCTGTTCGATGCGCATTTTCTCGGCTCTATCGTTCCCGGATTGGAGGGTGAGCAGAGTGACGAGGAGCCGTTGCGCGCCGCCGAGGACGGGGCAATCGGTCCCGAGCCGGAATTCGGCGATGAGACGCACGACTCTGGCGCCGAGGCAGCGAGCGCCGAGCGGCTCCTGGCCAGGCGCTTCTCCGCGGGTGAGGATACGCAAACGTTGCGCCGTTTTGCCCGCGCGCTGCCGAGCCGTGTGCCGCGACGGCGCGGCTATCGCTGGCGCTCGGCGCGCACCGGTACCGGCGCCGACGCACGGCGCATGTTTCGCGACGCCATGCGGCACGCCGGCGAATTCGTCAAGCTGCGCCGGCGCCGGCGTCGATTGCGGCAGCGTCGCATTGTCGTTCTCATCGACGTGTCCGGCTCTATGAAGGAGCGTACGCAGGCGCATCTTGCTTTCGCGCACGCGCTGGCGCGCGCCGCCGATGCGGTCGAAGTCTTCACCATGGGCACGCGGCTCACACGGATTACCCGGCCGCTGCGCTTGAAAAGCCGCGAACAGGCGCTCGCCACCGCTTCGCTTCTCGTCGCCGACTGGGACGGCGGCACGCGTATCGGTGACGCACTCAATGCTTTCCTCGCCGTGCCGCGCTTTGCGGCGCTGGTTCATGGAGCGGTGCTGCTCGTACTCTCGGACGGGCTCGAGCGCGGCGATCCGACCGCCATGGCGGATGCCGTTGCACGCTTTTCCCGGATCGCGTGGCGCATCGTCTGGCTCACGCCGCTCGCCGCCGACCCAGGCTTCGAACCGCGCACGGCGGGTCTTGTCGCGGCGCGGCCGTATCTCGACGAACTCGGTGACGGCGGCTCCATCGAGAAAATTTGCGCGCATGTTCTCGACTTGGCCGAGGTGAGCGCGGCGTAACAAAAAATCTAAATCGGACAAGAATTTTAAGTGTGCGCGTACGGGGAGAAATGAATGCCGCTGGAAATTAAGGTTCTCGACTACGGCGATATCGAGCTGGAATCGAGTTTTTTGGTGTTGGGACGCGATTGCGGCCGAACGCGGCGGGTGCCGACCCTGGGATTTCTGATCCTGGGCGGCACTTGGCCGGTCGTCGTCGATACCGGCTACCGCTCCAACCAGATCATGGAAACTCTGGGCATGCGCGGCTTGCAATCCCAGGAGAACATGATCGAGAACCAGTTGAAGAAACACGGCCTCAGGCTCGGAGACGTTCGCTACGTCCTGCACACCCACCTGCACATCGACCATGCGGGCAAGGACGACCTCTTTCCGATGAACACGGCCGTGGTGGTCAATCGGCGCGAGCTGGAATATTCGGTGTCCGGTCTGATGCATCCGCAATATCCGGCGGTTGACATCAAGCATCTCATCGACCGTCTGCACACCAAGGGTGCGCTGCGCTTTCTCGATCTGGAAATATCAGGGCCGACCGAATTGATGCCAGGTCTCGTTTGCGAGGCGGCTGGCGGCCACACCGAAGGCTCGATGAATGTCATCATCAAGACCGCCGAAGGCGCCGCGACGATTTGCGGTGATGTGCTCTACGACATCAACGACCAATTGGTGGACCCTTTCCACGAGATCAGCGACATGGAGCCGCGCGTCACCGGAAATCACGGGGTGAGCAAACGTGACGAGAAGGCGGCGATCAAGAAAGTGGTGGCATCGTCTCGTTTCGTGCTGCCGATCCATGATCGGCCGGCCATTCTCGAGGCCGGCCAGGTCGTAGGCCGTTTGCAGGATTCGGTTCCCGGACCGATTGTACAGTCACTGCCGAAGCGGCAGTGGTTTGCCGCCTAGCACGACGGGCAAGGGGGAGCATGTCATGAGTCACACCGCCCTGCGGCGCGAATTTTCCGATTTGATCGAGCTCGACGCGCCGGTCGACAGGCTGGCGAGCGGATTTACTTTCACTGAAGGCCCGATCTGGCACCCGCGCGATCAGTACTTGCTGTTCTCCGACATGCCGGCGGATGTCCGCCGCCGCTACGATGAGCGCAGCGGCGTTCGTGAGGTGATGAAGCCATCGAACAAGTGCAATGGCATGACCTACGACGCCAATTTGGGATTGATCGTTTGCGAGCATGCCACGTCGAACCTGGTGCGGGAATTTAACGGCAGGCGAGAGGTCCTCGCATCGCATTTCGACGGCAAGGAGCTCAACAGTCCCAACGACGTTTGCGTGCGGTCGGACGGTTCGATTTATTTCTCCGATCCGTGGTACGGCCGCATGCCGGTTTACGGCCTCGAGCGGCCGCGCCAGCTCGGCTTTCAAGGCGTCTATCGCGTGGTCCCGGGCGGTCAGCCGCAGCTTCTGGTCGATCGCACCTTGTTCGACCAGCCGAACGGATTGTGCTTTTCGCCCGACGAACGCCAGCTTTACGTCAACGATACGGTGCGCGCCCTGATCCGGGTGTTTGATGTCAACGCCGACGGCACGCTCGGTCCCGATCGGATCTTTGCTTCCGGTATCCGATCCGAGCTCGAACCCGGCGTACCCGATGGAATGAAATGCGACAGCGCCGGAAATATCTGGGTCACAGCGCCCGGAGGTGTTTGGGTCTATGGCCGCTCGGGTGCGCTACTCGGGAAGGTGAGGGTGCCAGAGCTTGTCGCCAATCTGCACTGGGGCAAATCGGACTGGCACACACTCTTTATGTGTGCGACGCACTCGCTTTATGCGGTGCGTACCAAGGTGGGCCCGCGCTCCGAGCCCTTTATGCGCGTCAGCGCCGCCCCTGCCGGGACAGCCGCCGCGGCGCCCACGTCCGCCGCCTCGGCTCCGCCTCCACGCGACGGTCCCGGGAGCCTTTCACTCGATCCTTCGCGTTGCGCGCTAATCATTCAAGACATGCAGAATGACGTCATGATGGATGGCGGCGCGTTCGCTTCCTCCGGTTCGCCGCAGCATGCGCGCGAGCAGAATGTCGTGGAAAACATCAAACGCCTTGCCGAAGTCTGCCGGGCGCGCGGCGTGATGGTCATCCATGTCTGGTTCGTTGTTGAACCCGGCGCGCCGGGCGTCACGCTCAACGCGCCGCTGTTCGAGGGGCTGGTCGATTCCAAAGCTATGGTGCGCGGCACTTGGGGCGCGGCGCCAGTCGCCGGATTGGAGCCGCAGCCCGGCGATATTGTCGTCGAAAAAATTCGCATGAGCGCCTTTGAAGGCAGCAAGCTCGAAATCGTGCTCAAGTCCGGCGGCCGCGATACCATTATCGACACCGGCGCCTGGACGAATATGTCAATTGAGCACACCGCCCGCACCGGCGCCGACAAAGGCTTTTTTGTCGTTGTTCCTGAAGACTGCTGCTCGACCATGAGCGCCGATTGGCACCGCGCATCCGTTCAGTACGCCATGCAGAACGTTGCTGCGGTGACAAAGTCGGGCGAAGTGATCGCGGCGTTGAGCTGAGATCGAGCCGTCCTAAGACGGCAGCGTCAAGCCTTCGCTGGCAAAGGCCCGCTGTACCGCGGGCCGTGCGGCGAGACGCCGTGAATGCTCGGTCCAATTCGGAAATTCGCGCTCGACGTCGAAGCCGAGCACCGGCCCGCGGGCCCAATGCCAATAGACGATCAGCAGCGGATCGGCGACGGTGTAGCGTTCTCCGATCGCCCACGGTCCTTCGCCAAGCTTCGCATCGACAGCCTGCCAAAGTTGACGCGCCGCCTTCTTGCCGGTCGCGGCAATATCCTCGACCGCGCGCGGATCGCTCGCGTAGCGCGCGGCGCGGCGCACGTGACCGAAGGCAACTTGAATGGTCGATGACAGCCAATTGAGCCATTCGGCGCAGCGCGCTTCTTCGCGCGGATCCCACGGCCAAAGCCCGGCGGCGGGATGACGCGCTGCGATGTAGCGCAGAATAGCCGGTGCTTCGGTCAAAACCCAATCGCCGTCCACCAGTGTAGGAACGCGGCCTTTGGGATTGACGCGAAGATATTCCGCGCTGCTTTGCTGGTTGGCGGCGAAGTCGATGCGCGACAGCTCGAATGGCGTGCCGACTTCTTCCAGCACGATGTGCGGCGCCAGCGAACACGCGCCGGGTGCGTAATAAAGCTTCATGGCTCGCGCTGAATCATAGAGGTTATCAATATGTGGCACGCCCGCCGGACAAGTCGAAAGCGGCGCCGGTGGTGAACGAATTCTCGGCGCTGGCGAGCCAGCAAATCATCGATGCGGCTTCCTCGAGCTCCAGCATCCGGCCGCGGGGGATTTTGGAAACGATCATGGCGAGGAAATCGGGTGCCTGGCTCAAGGCCAAAGTGGTCTTGGCGACGGCGGGCGTCACGCAATTGACGCCGATATTGTAAGCGGCAAGCTCCTTGCCGAGCGATTTCGTGAGCGCGATCACTGCAGCCTTCATCGAACTATAGGCCGGTGCTTTCGGATTGCCTTCTTTGCCGGCGACCGATGACAGGTTGACGATGCGTCCATAGTTCGCCGCGATCATGTGCGGGACGACGGCGCGGCAACAGTAGAATGTCCCGAAAAGGCCGACATTGACGACGTCGCGAAACGCCTCTGGAGGATACTCCCAGGTCGGCGCGTTCGGTCCGACGATGGCAGCGTTGTTGATGAGAATGTCGATTTCGCCGAAGCGCTTCAGCGTTGCCGCGGTAGCCGCTTCGACGGCGGCGAGATCGGCGATGTCGGTCGGCACACCTTCGGTCCGGTCCGGTGCGGCCAATGCCGAAACGGTCTTTTCCAGGAGCGTTTTATCGCGATCCCAGATGGCGACGCGGCCGCCGGACGCGAGTATGCGGGTGGCAACTGCCAAGCCGATACCCTGTGCGCCGCCGGTAACGACCGCGGTCTGCCCGTTCAAGTCATAGACGTTCATACGCTGCCCCAAAGCTTGCGGATGACTGCCTACCCGGCGGCGACCGCCCTAGCAAGCAGCCTGGCGGTTGAAGCCCTCCCGGATCGGTTGACGGCGCTGCATCCGTTCGAAACGGCTAATTACACCGGGATTGCGTGCTGCGCCGCGGCAAGATGTCAGCGATCGCCGCCGCCGGCGCGCGTCTGGTAAGCGCGCGCCCATTGTGCCGTCACCAAAGCCAGCAACGCGATCGGCAAGACGCGCTGCCACCCGAACCTGCGCCCGGCTTGGAGTGCGATGCCGACAACTCGTGGATCAAATAGTCGGGAAGGGGCCTGCGCCCGCGCGGCGCGCTCGAGTATGGCGCGGCTTCTGGCGCGCCGCCGCGCCGTCATAGCTGCGAGCGCTCCCATCGCCGCGACCGTCATAAAGAAGCCGGCGACGATAAGGCCGGCGAAGACATTGTTGAGTTGCAGCGCTACCCAGTCATAGAGAGCGACACAGAGAAAGGCGAAAGCGGTCAGCGACGCAAGCGCGACCAGCGCAGCCCAGACGAAAAGCGCCAAAGTGGCACCGGTTCTTGCCTGTATGAAAAGAACGAGATCATGCTTCCAATTCTGCAACATACAATTCGTCCAGGCTCACTCCGGTAGATGACCTTCAGCCGTCGGGAACAAATGGTTGACGACGACCAATCCGATGATTGAAATCGGCACGGCCAAGAAGGCACCGATCGGTCCCCACATCCATGTCCAAAATGCCAGCGCCAAAAATACCAGAAGCGGATTTAGAGTAAGGCGCCTACCGACAATGGTCGGCGTAATGAAGTGTCCTTCCGTCGTCGTTAGGGTCACGAAGGCGAGCGGCGCGACGAGCGCGTGACCGAGCGAAGGGAAGGTGATGAGTCCGACACCGAACAAGGCGACCACCATGACGGCGGGACCAACGTAAGGCACATAGTTCAATACGGCCGCGAGCACACCGAAAATCACCGGACTCGGAAATCCCAGAAGCCACGCGCCAACGGCGACGATCACGCCAAGCGCCGCGTTGATCATGGTGACGACCGTCAGATAGCCGGTGAGGTTATGCTCAATGTCGTTGAGAATTTTCAGCGCCCTTAACTTGGACTCGCGTACGGAGAACAGAGCGACGAACTGCGAGCGCAGAGCGCCTTGTCCGACGAGAAAGAAAATCATCGCTCCGAAGAACACCAGAAGTTCGCCGGCGGCCGGAGTGACGAAGGCGACTGCGGGAAAGACAATATTCGGAGGTTCGCTGTTTCCCGTGTTATTCCCGAAAAAACTACGTTCCAGTTCGCGAAACGCCGCCAGCGGCTCGTCGAGCACCGACAGGCGTCCCTTGATGGTCGCGCCGATTTCAGGGGCGCGCGCGATCCACTCGCTCACCGGTCCGGCCATCGCCACGGCGGCGATACCAAGGGCGGCGAGCGCGAAAGCGACGATGGCCAACGCCGTGATCCAGGGCGAAATACCGCGCTTTTGCGCGAACCGGATCACCGGCGCGAGCGTCATCGCCACGACGGCGGCGGCGAAGACGGGCAGGAGGATGGCGCGGCCTACATAGAGAACTGCGCCGACCAAAAGCAAAAAAATCCCGATGGTCGCCGCTCGTCCGGCCGACTGCCATAGGTCTTGTGAATTGGCGAGCGGCTGGGGATCGTTGATGTCCAGCGCGAGGCGCCTTTCTTTGGTGGCGCGGATGTAATCCAAAACCTTCTCCCCTCGGAATGCCCGCCGGTAACCCATGCCACAAACGCGGCCCGCCTGCCGGAGTTCCGCTTTTGGCTGAAAGCCTTTTCCAGAGCCCGGGGATTCGGCGAGGAGCGGTGCTGGCCCGGATCGGCTAACGCGCGGCAAATCCTGTGGAAATCTGGCGAACCGGTGGAACCGAATGCCGCGCCTCGGATTAGGGGGAGGGGTCAACGGGTACGGGGCGGTTTAAATATGTCTCAAGCAGAGGTGCGTTTGGCGGAGCTTGCCTTGGGCATGTGGCCGTCGCTGGTGCGACCGACTGAAGTCGATAGGAGCCGGTCCGACGACCTTAATGACCCGCGCCGACTCCTCGACGTGCTTCCCGCCGCCATTTACGTCACCGACGCCGATGGACGAATTACCTATTTCAATGACGCCGCGGCCCAGCTTTGGGAACGCAGGCCGCGGCTACGTATCGACCGATGGTGCGGCTGCTGGAAGCTCCTCCGCCCGGACGGTTCGCCGCTTCCGCACGATCAGTATCCTCATTTCGAAACCCGGCGTCGCCGCAAGGACGGAAGCCTGGTTGATATTTCGCTGTCTATCTCGCCCGTGACCGACGAAACAGGAACGATAATCGGCGCGTCGAAAATCGCCCGCGACGTCACGGAGCAAAAACGCCGCGAGCAGCAGATATCGCTGCTTGCGCGCGAAGCGGATCATCGGACCAACAATCTGCTCGCGGTAGCGCAGGCGACCGTTCACCTCACGCACGCGGATAGCGCGGCCGATCTGAAAAAGGCGATAGAGGGGCGCTTGCGCGAGCTCGCAAACGCTCACGGCATGATGGCGCAATCGAGTTGGGCTGGCGCCGATCTGCTTCAGTTGGTGATCATGGAGCTTTCGCCGTATTTTCGCGACGGGGATCCGCGGGCGCAAATTGACGGACCAAAATTGCTTCTGAAGCCCGACGGCGCGCAAGCGCTCGCCATGGCTGTGCACGAGTTGGCGACCAACGCCGTCAAATACGGAGCGTTATCTACCGCCGCCGGAAAGGTGCGGGTGCAGTGGTCGCTGGGGCCAGCCAACAGATTATCTTTGTTCTGGCAGGAGACTGGCGGTCCTGCGGTCAGCGTTCCGCGCAAGGAGGGTTTCGGCACGCGCGCGATTACCCGCATGCTTGGGCAACTCGACGGCGAGGTTAAATTCAATTGGCTAGAAGAAGGCCTGACTTGCGACGTCGTCGTTACGATCTAGCGCAAGGCACTCCGCGCCGCCAGATTACGCCGATTTCTTCCGCGGGACTTTTTTGCCCTTCTTGCGCGCCTTTGAAAGCCCGATCGCGATCGCTTGTTTGCGGCTCTTAACTTTCCCACCCTTTCCGCCACGTCCGCTTCGCGCCGTGCCGCGCTTGTAGCGCTCCATTTCGTTCTTCACATCGCTGCCTGCACTGCGCGAATACCTGCGTTTCCTGCTCTTGGCCATTTGTCCTCCTCCGATTCGCCGGCGAGCCCTAGCTTATCAACCGGCGGAAAGAGATGAGTCCCACCTTGTGCTCAGGAAAACTTGGCACATGCACTCGAGTTCCATCAGGGCGCGGCGGAGGGGGGGGTCGGCTAATATCCGAAAAAAATCAGATAAACGATGAGGAACGCGACAATAACTCCGGCCAGGCCGAAACCGAGCACATAGCGGACGTTATGTCCGGTCACGCCCTGACGCGCACGGCGAGCCGGCAATACCGCATTTTGCGCCGTGTTTTGATCGGCTTCTTTGTATTCCGGCGCTCGGGTATCCGGGCTCATTAATCGCTCCAGTTCAATTCCGTCTGTTTTAACCGGAAGAGGGCGGGCAAAGTTCCAAAGATCGCCGATCGATCACTGGAGAAAAGGAGATGACGCAGCCGCTAGGGCCGCGTCATCTCTCGTCTCTCAGCTTTGCAAGGGAGCGATCGCGTGTGCGCCGCGACTCTCGCTGTGGGCCTAGGCCGCCTTACGGTTCACTTGGCCTTCCGCCATTGACGTGAGTTTCTTGTCGGTCGCCTTTTCCTCGTCGAGCGTTTGCTGAAGGAGTGTCACGCACTCTTGGCGACCGAGCTGATTGGCCCACGCAATGAGCGTTCCATAGCGCGTCATCTCGTAGTGTTCGACGGCTTGCGCCGCCGCGATCAACGCCGCGTCCAACACCGACTTCTGTTCTACCTCGCCGGCGACATCGTCGGCTTCCTCGAGAATGCCGTCAATGGCCGGGCAATCGACGCCCTGGGCCTTCTCGCCGATGAGTTGGAACACTTGCTCAAGCCGCTTCACGTGGTTTTCCGTTTCGCGAAGATGCGTCTGGAATCCTTGTTTGAGCTGCGGATCGGTGCTTTTCTCGACCATGTTGGGCAGCGCCTTCACGATCTGTTTCTCGGCATAGTAGATATCGCGGAGCGTATGCACGAACAGGTCGTTCATGCTTTTGATATCCTTGGAAAAGAGTCCCATGGCTGTTGTTTCCTTTTTTGGTTGCATGTGGGCCGTGGCGGGCTCGGCCCTCATGTATCGCCAACGTGCAGCCCAGCGCGGGGTTCCGCTGTCGAAAACGCCGAGGCGATAGCTCGTTCGCCGAGCAAAAGGCCTTGTTAGCCGCGCGTTTCAATCGCGGCGGTTCCACCGGCGTGTCCGCTGGCGGGCCATCCGGCCGATGGGCGCATGACCGCCGGCAGATTTTGCAGCTCTTGCACACTGCCGTTATCGCCGCGCAACGCGTTCATGAAGTCTTGCTGCCAGCGATCAATGTCATAGTTTGACACAACGGCGAGCAACGCTTGGTGGCGGGCTCGGCGTTCCTCCAGCGGCATATCGAGGGCTTGCGCGATTGCGTTGGCGACCGATTCGGCGTCGTAGGGATTGACGAGCAGAGCACGGCGCATATCGATCGCGGCGCCGGCGAACCGCGAGAGAATGAGAACGCCCGGATCTTCCGGGTCCTGCGCGGCGACGTACTCCTTGCAGACGAGGTTCATCCCGTCGCGCAATGGCGTCACCAAGCCAACGCGCGCCGTGCGATAGAGTCCCGCTAACGCTGATCGGCTGTAAACGCGATTGACGTAGCGGATCGGCGACCACGACACCTCTCCGTACTTGCCGTTGAGGCGGCCGGCGGCGGAGTTCGCGGCCTCTTCAAGTTCGGCATATTCGGGGATCGCCGACCGGTTCTTCGGTGCGATCTGCAAATAGGTGACATTCCCGACCCACTCCGGGTGATTGGCCAGGAATTTGTCGAAAGCGTCGAGCCGCTGGATAAGCCCTTTGGAATAATCGAGACGATCGACCCCGATCATCAAGGCACGATTGCCAAGGCTGGCCACCAGCTCCTTCACCATAGGCGAGCGGCTATTGCGGCGCGCCAGCCGCGCGAATGCGCGAGGTTCGATGCCGACCGGAAAGCTGCCGATCTGGGTCTGCTTGCCGTTGATCCGCATTGTGATCTGGCGGCCGGAAGTCTCGAACACGCGCATGTCACGCATGGCATTGCATTCGGACATCAGATAGCGAACGAAATTTCCTGAGTCGCTTTCGGTCTGAAACCCGACGACGTCGTATTCGAGCAACAACGGAATGAGCTGCTCGTGGTTGGGCAGCGAGGTCAGGATCTCGGGCGGCGGAAACGGAACGTGTAGAAAGAACCCGATGCGGTTCCCGTGGCCGCGCCGTCGCAGCGCCGCGGCGATCGGGATCATGTGGTAGTCATGAACCCAGATCAGATCGTCTTCCAGGATCACCTTTTCCAGTTGCGTCGCGAAGTGCTCGTTGACGCGGAAATATCCGCTCAAGTCACGGCGGGCGAATTCCGCCAGATCGAGCCGGTAATGCAGGATCGGCCACAACACGCGGTTGGCAAAGCCGTTGTAGTATTCCTGGTAGTCGTCGTTGGAGAGATCGGTAACGACGTACTCGACGTTCTTGTCCTTGACCGATCTGATTTCCACCACCTCGTCCGTGGCCGCCACTTTGCCGCTCCAGCCAAGCCAGAGGCCGCCGTGTTTCTGCAGCGCCGGACGCAACGCAACTTCGAGGCCGCCGGCGCGCTTGGCGCCGTCGCCGGTCGGAACCGAGACTCTATTGGAGACGACGACTAATCGTGCCAATACCGATCCTCCCAACTTCGCGATAAACGCATCGCGGTCAAAATCAGTCCGGCCATGGAATAGGTTTGCGGAAAATTGCCAGACATTTCGCCGGTCTGTAGATGAATATCCTCCGCAAGCAGGCCGTACCGATTGCGATAGCGCAAGGCATCGTTAAACATATCGATGGCTTCCTCGCGGCGGTCGAGCTTCCACCATGCGTCGATCAGCCAGAACCGGCATATTAAAAAGGCAGATTCTGGCAACCCGAAGTCATCTTCCCCGGCGTAACGCATAACGTGCTTGCCGCGTAAAAGTTCACGTTCGATGGCCTCGACGGTGCGCACAAAGCGCGGGTCTTCGACCTCAATCAGCCCGATCTCCGGTAATAGAAGGACGCTGGCGTCCAGCTCATCCACACCGAATGCTGCCGTAAAGGCGCCACGTTTCTCGTTCCAGGCCTGTTCGAGGAGCCGCGTTTGAATTTTGTCGGCCACGCTTTTCCACTCGGCAGCCCGCTCCTTCAATCCGAGATGCTTGCCGATTGCGGCCAGCCGATTGCAGCCAGCCCAGCACATGGACGCGGAATGGGTATGCACGCGCGCTCGGCCGCGGTACTCCCAGATGCCAGCGTCTGGCTCGAAAGCCGATTGCTTGGCGAGCGAGCCGACCCGCTCCAAAAGCTGAAATAACCCCGGGTCCGCAGGCCGCGGCAGGCGGCGATCGAAGAACATCGGCATGGCGGCCAAAATAATGCTGCCATAGGTGTCGTGCTGGAGCATTCCGCCTGCGGCGTTGCCAACACGCACCGGCCCGTCGCCGCGATAACCCTGGAGATTTTCGGCGATCTCCTCGTCCATGCCATCGGTTGGCACGATGCTGTAAACCGGACGAATGACTTCCTCCGAGGCGATGCCGAGGATGAAGGAAATAAAATCCTCCATGGTCTGCGTCGCGCCGATGCGGTTGAGCGCTTTAACGACGAAATAGGCGTCGCGCAGCCAACAAAACCGGTAATCCCAGGTGCGGCCGGAATTGGGCGCTTCAGGAATTGACGTCGTGTGCGCCGCGATGATGCCGCCGGTCTCCTCGAAATTGCTCAGCTTAAGCGTGATGGCGGCGCGAATGATGACATCCTGCCAGTCGTAGGCGATCGACAGCCGGCGAACCCACTCGGTCCAGTACGCCCGCGTGCGATCGGCGAATTCGCGGCAAGTTGTCGCTAAATCGGCGGGGAAGGGCTCGTCCGGCCCCATCACTAGATAAACTGGCCGCGTCAACACGAACGGCGCTTCGCGGTCGATGTAGGACAACGGCGCGTCGGTCGTGAGCCTCACCACCGAATGCGAGCCGCGCAGCGTGATGTGATTGCTGCCGATGGACTTCGTCTCCATCGGCACGCCGTATTGGTTGGTCGGACGGAAGCGGATGGTAATCCGCGGCATGCCGGCGGTCGGCTCGATAATGCGAAAAAGCTGGGGCGGGCGCAGGATGCGATCAAAGGCCCGAAATCGCGGCGCGAAATCGGTAATTTTGATCGACGCACCATTCTCATCCGTCATTACTGTCGACACGACGGCGGTATTACGCTCGTATTCCGAGCGATAGTCCGCCATGGCGTCGAGCACCACGTCGCTAAAGCCCTTTTCTTCGTCGCCGGCGAGCAGGCGGCAAAATATTGGATCGCTATCGAAGCGCGGGTAGCACCACCAGACCAATCGCGACGACGGCTCGAGCAGCGCGGCGGTCCGCCCGTTGCCGATCAATGCAAGGTCGAGGCCAAAATCGTTCATTGCGGTTTAGGCCCCGGCATTTCCGCATAGAGACGAGAGCCAATCGCGAACGTCGTGCGGCGATCCGAACATGCCGTCGGCGCCGCGCATGTTGCGCTCCACGGAGTAGCCGAGGCCGCCGAGCGGCGGGAGTATCTCAAATACCGTTTCGTCGGTGGTGTCGTCGCCGAGAAACACGGGCTTGCGGTTCTGGAACGGCGGGATTTTCATTAATTCACGAACCGCCACGCCCTTGCTGAAGCGGATCGATTTGATCTCGATCACCGCTTTGCCGTGCAAGATCTCCAGATCGCGCAGGCCGAGGCGGGCGATGATCGCGGCGATTTTTGTCTTCAGCGGTTGCTCCATGTGCGGCGCTAGCCGGTAATGCACCGCAAGCGATGACGTTTTATCCTCCACGATCACGCGCGGATCGACCGAGGCTGCGGCAATCACCAATTTGCGGAGGCCATCGCCGATGGCGTCGGCAGTGCGCGCGAAGATCGGTGAATCCGCCCTGGGCCGCATTTCGGCGCCGTGCCCGCCTACCGCCGGCAATCGCAACGGCGCGAACAGGTTGTCGATATCGCGGATCAGCCGGCCGCTGACAAGCGCCAAGGCTCCATCACATCTTTTGTGCAACTCGCTCAGAGACTTTCGCAGCGAATCGGAAACCGTGACGCTGCCCGGCGTGATCGCCATATCGACGATGGTGCCGTCGACGTCGAGCAAAAGCGCAATGGAGCGAAGATCGTGCGGCCCGGGCCGGGCGGAGCCATGGAATGGTGAACGCTGTGCCGTGTCTGCTTGCATCGCTTACCCCGGGACTGCTGGTTTGCTGTAATAGGACGAACTGCCGGGCACCGCGCGGCACGCAACAATGGCGCAACGGTTAGCGCAGCATTTTCGGCGGCAATTTTGTGTTCTAACCAATGATCATCGCAGAAAACTTCAGCAATTCCCGGGAGTTACAGAAAACCCGGGTTGTTAACTGCGTCGGACGCGAAAAGTTCCATAAGGAAAGGCGTGATCAGGGAGAAGCGCGCTGGCGGCCGAAGGCCGACGTTAGCTAGCTTGATTACTCGGCGCGTGATCGGCCGTCTCCTCCGTTGGCCCCAGCGCCAAGCGCCGTCCGACCGGAAATAATTGCAAGTCGAAGCGCTGAATAATCCAGCCCCAGATTCCATAGGGCGCTTTCAGCATCACCACGATCGCGATCACGCCGAGCAATATCAGGTAGTACTTTCCATAGTCGGCCAGTAGTTCGCGCAACACGATAAAGACCACCATGCCGATGAACGGGCCTTCCAAGGTGCCGATGCCCCCGATCACCACCATGAAAATCACCACCACCGTCCAGTCGTTGATGGAAAAGCCCGCCTCAGGCGAGATGCGAAGCTTCTGTAAAAAGATCAGCGAGCCGATCAGACCGGTGCAGGCGGCGGTCACAATGTAGACGATGAGCTTGGTGCGGAAAGTGTTAACTCCGAGGCTCGCCGACGCGCGTTCGGAATCGCGAATCGCGGTGAGCGCCAGCCCGTGGCGTGAGCGCAGCAACAAATAAACGACCGCGAACACGAAGACTGCGATGCCAAGCGACATGAGATAGAGAATGATACCGCGGGTATCGCGGTCGGCCGAAATCTCTCGCAAGATCGCCGGGGTAAGCGATAGCCCCGATCCGGCTCCCAGTACCGCGATGAGGCTGGCAAGCAGCAAGAACGCTTCGGACACGACCCAGGTGCCAACCGCGAAATAGGCCCCGCGCAGCCGAAACACAGCAAAGGAAACCGGGATCGATATCAGTCCGGCAAACGGCCCCGCGATCGCCATGGCAAGATACACATTCATGTCCCATACGCCGGTCAAATAAAACAAGACGTATCCGCCGACGCCGACGTAAGCTTGCTGGCCGACCGAGACCAGGCCGGCATAGCCGGCGAGCAAATTCCAGAGTTGCGCGAGGGCGACGTAATAGGCCATTTCGCCGACCAAGCGCATGTTGCCGGCATCGTCGCTCCACCAAGGCATGGTAACGAGCGCGGCCAGCAGCAACAGCGCAGAAATCGCGAATACGCGGCTGGCTCGGGTCGCACGATCGACGCGGACGGTTTCCATTAGTCCCTTGTCCGCGGGAAGAGCCCGCTAGGGCGAACAATCAGAATGGCGAGAAAGGCGAGATGCCCGGCGAGAGTTTGCCAGGTCGGATCGATCGCTGCGCCGACCGCTTGCGCCAGGCCGAGCACCACGCCGCCGATCAGGGTGCCCCACATGCTTCCGAGCCCGCCGATGATGACGGCCTCAAACGCGAGAATAAGCCGGATCGGTCCTGACGATGGCGCGAAGATGGTGCGGATGCCGAAGAAGACGCCGGCGAGTGCCGTGAAGATCATGGCGATGGCGAATGCCAGCGCGTAGAGCTTGCGGTTGTCGATGCCCATGAGCTCGGCGGTGTCTGAATCGTCTGATACCGCACGAAAAGCCCGGCCGAGCCGCGTGCGGTAGAATAGGAATTGCAGCGCCGCTATGCAGGCCACTGCAACCGCGAAGACCAGCAGCGGATAAACACCCACATAAAAGCCGCCGGCTTGCAGGCTCGCGGTCTCGATAGCGCCCTCCTGCAGGCGGTAGTCCTGGGCGCCGAACACCTCGAGCAGGACGTTTTGGATAATGATGGAAATGCCGAAGGTCACGAGCAGCGGCGGGAGCAAGCCACTGCTGAGTGTCTGATTAAGAAGTCCGCGTTGCAGCAGGTAGCCGACCGCAAACATTACCGGCAAGACGATGGCGAGGCTCAGGAACGGATCCAGGCCGGTGTACCAGGTCGCGACGAGCGCGACGTAGGCTGAGAGCACGATCAGGTCGCCGTGGGCGATGTTGACCAGCCGCATGATGCCGAACGACATCGATAGCCCGATGGCGAACAGCGCGTAAAAGCCGCCGAGCAGGGCACCCTGAACGATGATGTTGACCCAGGTCATCCAGCGCGCCCCTGCAGCCCGAAGTAAGCCGCGGTGATCGCGGCGCGATTGAAATCCTTCGTTGGCGCGGTCAGCGCCAAACGGCCTTCTTGCAGGCAATAAAATCGGGACGAGGCGTTGAGTGCGCGGTTGATATCTTGCTCGACCACTACGATCGTCGTGCCCTCGGCGGTAATGGCGCCAAGCGTAGCGTAGATGTCGCGGATCACGACCGGCGCCAGGCCGAGCGAAAGTTCATCGCAAAGCAGGAGTCGCGGGTTCGACATCAACGCGCGGCCAACCGCAGCCATCTGCTGCTGTCCGCCCGACAGCGACGGTGCCGGCAGCCGGCGCAATTCGTGAAGGCGTGGAAACAACTGGTAAACGCGTTCGAGACTCCACGGCCCGCGGCGCTCGCTGTGGGTGCCGAGGAGGAGATTTTCTTCCACCGACAAGCTTTGAAACAGCTTGCGTCCTTCTGGAACCAAAGCAATTCCGAGCCTGACAATCTCGTGCGGAGCTTTGTGCCCAATGGGTTCGCCGTCGAAAACGACACTTTCCGGCGGGGTGACGAGCGAACCGGCGAGCGTTCGCAGAAGAGTCGTCTTGCCGGCGCCGTTGGCGCCAATGATCGCGATTGTTTCCCCTTCCTCGACGGTGACGTTGATCTCGAACAACGCCTGGAAGTCGCCGTAGAAGGAACACAGATTCTGGGTCTGCAAAAGTGTCATTCGACCGGCATGCCCATATAAACTTCGCGCACGCGGGCATCGTTCATCACCTCGTGCGGATCGCCCTGAACCAAAAGCTGGCCGAAATTCATTACAACGAGTCGGCTTGCGACCGACAGTAAGGCGTGCACGATGTGCTCGATCCAGACGATCGTCGTGCCCTGCGCGTGGATTTGCTTGATGGTGCCGACCAGTTCGCTGCACTCGTAATCGGTGAGGCCGCCGGCTATTTCGTCAAGCAGCAAAAGCTTCGGGTTCATGGCGAGTGCGCGCGCCAATTCCAGCCGCTTGCGCTGCAAAAGCGTCAGCGTGCGCGCCGGCACATTGGCTTTGTCGTAGAGTCCGGTGATTCTCAATACGTCGCTGCTGCGCTTGTAGCTGTCGCGCTCGCTGGCGCCGCCGCCGAAGATGGCGCCGACCAGAAGATTCTCGAACACGCTCATGTTCGCGAACGGATGCGGTATTTGGTGCGAACGGCCGATACCAAGTCGCGAACGTGAATGCGGGGGCAGCGCGGTCACATCGGACCCGGCGAACACCATCCGCCCGGCGCTCGGAGCAACGTCGCCGGTAATAAGATTGAACAGGGTGGTTTTGCCGGCTCCATTCGGCCCGATTACCGCCAGCGCCTCGCCGTCCGCGACGGTAAGACTGATGGTATCCACGGCTTTTAGCGCCCCGTAGGACTTCGATACCGCGTTGAGCTCGAGGAGAGTCGTCATTCCAGGTCTTTATAGAAAGCCGCCGCGCGTAACGCGCGGCGGCGACACTTTGCTGGCCGCTGAAAGGCCTCAGGAATACTTAATCTCAAAAAACGGCCTGTCGAGCGGAATGTTCGGCGCGGTCTTGTTGAAGACGATGTCCAAATCGTACTTCCATTTCTTGCCTTTCACCCACTGTCCGCCGACCAGAGGCGTTATGCAGACGTTGGGCACCGGATTGAGCGGGCCGCCCTTCCAGGTGATCGGCCCGACGATCGATTGATAGTCGGTCTGGGCGATCGAGTCGCGGATCGACTTGGCATCGAGCTTCTTGGCCCGCTTGAGCGCGTCGATGGCGACTTCGAGGTTGGCAAGTTTGAAGCCGAGCGGTTGCGTCCATTGCTTGCCGCTCGCTTTCTCGTATTCGTCGCAATACTCCTGAGCAGTTTGGCCGGTGAGGGTCGACTTGAAGGGATGGTGATGCGACCACCAAACTTCGGTCGACATGCCGGCGCCGCGGTCGCCGAGCGCCTCGACGGCGGTCGGGAAGAGGAGGGCCTTGGGCGGCGTCACGATCTTCGGCTTGTAGCCTTGCTGCGCGCACTGCGTCCAGAAGATCGCGAATTGCGGCGGATTGAAAATGCCGCAGACAATGTCGGCGTTCACTTTCTTCATCTCGCCGATCTGTGCGGTGAAGTCGTCCGCGAGCGGCGGATAGAGACCAAGGTGATGCACGTCGAAGCCGTGCTCCTTGATGGTGGCCGGCATGCCGTGTACCGGATCGCTGGCCGCGACGCCGTCCGGATCGTTGGTAAACAGCGTACAGACGGTGTTGTTAGTCGGGATCGACTTCCACATGTCGGCGAACATGTTGGCAACCATGTCGAAGCCCCAGAAGAAGTGGTATGTCCACTCGAAGCCCTTCTTCGGGTCGCCCTTGCGGCCGAAGAAGTAGGCCTGCCACGGGTCGTCCGAGGTGACGCAGGGCACGCCGGCCAGCTCGCACTGATCGGCCACCGGATTGGTCGTATCCGAGGTCGACGAGGCGCACATGATGTCGACCTTGTCGTTGTTGATGAGTTGCGTCGCGACTTCCGATGCACGGTTCGGATTCGATTGGCTGTCGCGATTGAGGATTTGGACTTTATATTTTTCGCCGGCGACCACGATGCCGTCGCCGAGCGCCTTGCTGACGCCTTCCGCGACCCATTTCGACGGTTCGCCGAACGCGGCAATCGGGCCGGTCTCTGGCGTGATCTGGCCGATCTTGATGACCTTGGTGGCCGCTCGCGACGATTGAAACGTCCACGGCGAGGTAATGACGGCTGCACCGCTGGCAGCGATGCCCTTTATTACGCGTCGGCGCTGGATGTCGACCTTCGGACGCGCCCGTCCTTTCATTTCCCTCTTGTTTGTCATTCTGCTCCTCCCTTAATTCCCCAGGGTCTTCACATTAAACGGTGGGACCGACCCCGCAGAAGTCCCACAAAGAGTATGGCCAGGCTAGGGATTTTTCGCACGCGGCGGTGGCGCGGGCATTGCTAGCCGTTCGTTTGATTACTACGCGTCTCATGCGTCGGCTCGCTCCGCCGATTTGAGATGTTGCATGACCTTGGCTCGCAAAGCCGCCTGTTCGCCGGCGGTCCATTTGCGGAAGCCTTCCCCTGATTTGAAGCCGAGCTTTCCGTCGGCCACGAGCTTTTGCAGATAAGGCGACGGCCGCGGCCGGCTATCGATCGCCGGCAAGACGATATTGTGAATGGCGAGCGTGAGATCGGTGCCGACCAGATCGGCGTTCTCCAGCGGGCCGAGAACGGGCAGGCGGCGGCCGAACGAAGCCTTGATGACAGCGTCGACGGTCTCGGCGTCGCAGATGCCATTCTCGACCAGCGAGATCGCTTCCCGCCAGAGCGCGTGCTGAAGCCGGTTGCCGATAAAGCCGGGCACGTCCTTTTTTACGTGCGCCGGCTGTTTGTTCGCTGCTTCGTGCAGCCGCATGGTGCGCGCGACCGTGTCGGAGGAAGTCCATTGCGTCTCGATAACTTCAACGAGCGGCACGAGGAAAGGGGGGTTCCACCAATGCGTCCCAAGCGCTCGCTCGCGGACGGCGAGCCCCTGCATAATGGAGGTGATCGGGATGACCGAAGTGTTGCTGGCAAGGATGGTATCGCGGCGGACATGCGGCTCGATGTCGGCGAACAATTTCTGCTTCAACGTCAAATCTTCGGATACCGCCTCGACGACGTAGCCGGCCTCGCGCACCGCTTCGGCGAGATCGTTGCATGGTCGAACCCGCGCGACGGCGCTCTCGTCCTCGCCAAGCTCGCGCAGGTTGGCGGCGATCCGATCCTTCACCGTGTCGAGGTTTGCGGCGGATGCATCAGTGATCGTGACGTCATGGCCCGCCACGGCGAAGACCTGAGCGATGCCGTGGCCCATGAGGCCGGCGCCGATGACCGCGATGCGCATCTTCGCCATGTTCAGCCTGCCGTGTATCCGCCGTCGGCGTAGAGGATATGGCCGGTGTAGAAGTCGGACGCTTTGGACGCGAGGAAGAGGAGGGGGCCGGCGAGATCTTCAGGCTCACCGAGCCGTCCCTTCGGCACGCGGGTGAGGAAACCCGCGCGCACGGTCCTGCTGCGCTCGTCGTCGGCGAACATCCATTCGGTGAGTGGCGAGCGGAAAACCGTCGGGCCAAGTGCGTTGACGGTGATGCCGTTGCCGCCGAGTTCGCAGCCGAGAGCCTTGGTGATGCCATCGACCGCCGACTTCGACGCGCAATAGGCGCTGTAGCCGGCCGGATGGCCGAGAAGTCCGCGCGCCGACGACATCAGAATGATCTTGCCGCCGCGTCCTTGCTTGATCATCTGTCGCGCGGCGGCGCGCGACATCAGCCAAGACTGGGTGACGTTGGCGTCCATGATGTCAAGGAAGTCCTCGGCCTTTTGGTCGACGATTTTCGAGACCTTGTTCTGGCCCGAAGCAACCACCAGGATATCGAGGCCGCCGAACTTCTCGATCGCGACTGCGACCAAAGCGTCGCAGTTTGCCTCCGAGCTTGGACGCTTCGCAGCGACTTCACACTTGCCACCGAGCTTACCGCATTCCGCCGCTATCTTCTTGAGCGCGTCGGCGTTACTCGCGGCAATGACGACATTGGCGCCCGAGGCGGCAAGCGCTTTTGCCGCGAGTGCGCCGAAAGCCCCCGACGCGCCGGTCACGATCGCGGTCTTGCCGCGAATATCGAACAGCGAAAGCGGATTTTTCAAAAACTCTTCCGACATTTGTCTCCTTTCGTCATGGCGCCTTTGGCGTCACTTCGGCGCCGGCGCGATGGCGACCAGAATCGAACACACGGTGTTGGTGCGATTGACAATTTCGCGGTTCTCGTTCGGCCCGATGAAGCATGAATCGTGCTTTTTCAGCACGGTTTCCTTGCCGTCGATGATGACCGTCAGTTCGCCTTCGAGCACGAAATAGACCTTCTCGGGTGGCGAGGCGTCGGGGCCGGCGCCGCCTCCGGGCAGGAAATGCGAAATGCCCACAATCAAGCCCTTGGGGCCGCCGGCCTCGGCGCCGAACAGCCGCAAGCCCGTAAAGTCGCGGTGATGCGGCGCTTCGTAAGTCTTTGCCGCAGCGAAACGCCTGACCTCCATCAGAACTTCTCCCCCTTATCAATCCGAAAGGTACCCTTCGGGTCGGTGATGGCGACTAGGCGGATGATGCAGCCGTCGCCGCGCTCCCAGTTCCACGGAAAGAACGCGAAGGTGCAGCGCCGGCCGGTGACCTTGTCGATGTCACCGCCGACATTCTCGATGCCGAGGATGCCGTTCTTGAACAGGATGCGGTGCACCGGCTCCCAATCCGGGAAATCTTCCTTCCAGTCGCGGCCGCCGGACCATTTCTTGTATTCTTCCGCAAGATGCGGATGCAGCGGTCCGTTGCGCTGCGGCCCGATGGCGGTGGCGAGCGGATGATCGTTGGCCTGGGTATCGTGGCCGACCACTTTGACCTGCTTCTCGACGAACCATTCTCCCGCGGAAGCCACGAAGCCGGGGGCGTAGCAGAAATAATCTTCGCTATCTTCGTACTTCCTGTGCCACCCGGTGTTGATGATCACCACGTCGCGAGGCCGCACGATCTTGCCGGCAGCCTTTTCAAGATCATCGTAGGTGATTTGCTCCCATTTTTTCTTCGGCAGCGAAACCACGATGCCGGAGCCGAAAAAGTGCGGCAGCGGCACTTCGTCGATAAACGGCGTGCCCTGCACCACGTGCGCGGGTGCATCGATATGCGTGGTATTGTGCATGGACGTGGTGATGCGTTGCGACAGCACCCCCGACTTCGCCATGTAATGGATGCGTTCGATTTTGACGTCTTCGAAATACGGCCAGTTCGGCGACTGATAGCCGAAACGATGGGACAGATTGTAGAAAGAAAGTCCCATCGTGTTGTTCTCGTTCTCCTCGAACGAGACGCCGCGAATCTTCTTCGCCACTTAAGCCCTCCGCGTTCCCCTTGGCCCCGCCCGCTGCAAAGAGGCGTTCCGGCCATTTGTACCAGGATATGGTACATCTGTATCGGCTTCCGGCTACCCGGACAAGCCGTCGCAAACGCGATCTGCGACGTTCGCGCGGGCCTCGCGCTCAGGCTGCGGCGGCCACCACGTGGCGTTCGAGGGCGTCCTTGGTCGCGCGCAACCGCGCCGCAATATGCCGCTGGTGTTCGTAAAATCGCTGCGCCGGCACCGGGACGGAGATGGCAACGGCGTTGCCCAGCGGATCGCGCGTTACCACGCCGGCGGCGCAAATTCCGCGCGTATGTTCCTCGCGATCGATGGCGATGCCGTTCTTGCGGACGGATTTGAGATCGCGCAACAGATCGTCGATCCGCGTGATCGTGCGCTGCGTGCGCCGCTCATAGCTGGTGCCGATGAGCCGGACGATTGCCGCGTCCTCAAGTCCGGCGAGGTAAGCCTTGCCATTGGCCGTGCAATGGAGCGGAAAAGTCTCACCCACTGCGGAAACGGCGCGCAGCCGCTGTGACCCAGGCACCTGATCGATGAATACGAGATGATCCTTCTTGATGGCGGCAAGATCGACGGTCTCCCTGAGTTCGTGCGAGAGCTCGACAAGGAACGGCCGCGCGACAGCGACGAAGTCGGTACGCGCCGAAGTAGCAAGCCGCAGGATGGTCGGTCCGAGCCGCACCCGACCGTTCGGCGAGGCCGCAATCAAAAACTTCTCGGCTTCGAGCGCGGCAACAATGCGCTGTACGGTCGAACGCGCAAGTCCGACCCGTTGCGCGATCTGACCGAGGCTCAAGCCTGTCGCTTGCTGTTCGAGCGCACGCAGGATCGCCGCCGCCCGCGCGATGACCTGCACCTGGCTTTGAGTTTGGCTCTTGCCGTTAAATGTTCGCGTGCCGCCCGCTCTCATTCGTCCCGCCCTGTCGCGCGCAATCTTGTCTGGTTTGCGGCTTGATACAGGATCGCCGCCTGGCGGTACAGAAGGATGCTTCCGCCGGCCAAGGGCAGATCGGGGACCAGCAACGCGCACCCGATAGCGGGGAAAGACGAGGGCATCGACGCCGATGCGGGCGTCGCGAACGGTTAATGCGGTCGGACTATCAAGCTTCATAGTTATGGACGAAGTCGTCGGGGACGTTCGGGCCCCAGGCGTAAAACGAATCTTCGGGCTCATGATCGTCGCTTGGCCAATCGCAGGTCGCCGGGATGTAGTCGATATCTGCGGAATATTCGCTGAAGCTGCCCCAAGGATCCTGGACGTAGTGAAAATAATTCGAGCCAAGCACGTGGCGTCCCAGACCCCAGCCTTTGACGAAGCCTTTCTCAAGCATGTGCATGGCGCCGGCGCCGATCTCGTCCACAGAGCCGACATCCCAGCTGAAATGATGATGTCCGGGCGCGTCCGATCGCGCGAACGCGATCATATGGTGGTCGCTGCCGTGAATGCCGTGCAGAAAGGCGATGTTGTCGCGGGAATGGTCTGACAACCGCATGCCAAGTACGCGGGTATAAAACTCGATGGCTTTTCGTACGTCGCTGGTAAACAGCAGGACATGAGCGAGCCGCCGGGGGCGCGTGCGCGGCATGACACTGCGAAGGCGTGCACCACGTTCGCCGCCCGGCGCCGATTGGAACGAGAACTGCGTCTTTTCATCCGGCGACGACTTCGCGGCGACCTTGATTTCGATCAGGACGCCGTCGTGATCGCGAAGCCACAAGCCATTCGAATCGGTGCCGGCGGGCGGGTCGAGCCGCTTTACTCCCACTGACTGAAAGTGCGCGGCAAATCGTTCAATGTCATCCTCGAACGCGCCGAAGGAAATGTGCCCGAATTTCTTGCGCGGACCCTCGCCGATCGTGCCCCAGATTTGGGGATGGTCGAAGGTTCGTAACGTCAGCAGCCCGCTCTTGTGGCCGACGTCGAGGCCGAACTCGCCGTAGAAACTTTTTGCGCGGGCAAGCTCGGGCACGGTGAAATGAAAGTGATCGACGGAATGAACCCCAAGTTCGCCGGGGCGACGGTTTGGCTTGATGAATCCCTGGATCGCCGTCATGCCAATTCCCCGTTTTGAACTCCGTGGGTGTCCGTCTGCCGACCAGCGCCATCGCCGGCTCGTATGCCGATACGTTTCCGGCCCAAACGGACCGGCGGCCTGAGATCTAAGCGCCGCGAGGCGAATTTAATGCGGGCTAAAAGATATTTGTCAATCGAAAATATTTT
>Ga0302324_100006686_pt1 | contig 24738 bp, 23 predicted proteins | sample Palsa_T0_1_FD_201949 | JGI IMG/M metagenome (GOLD analysis project Ga0302324, IMG submission 201949) | Peat permafrost microbial communities from Stordalen Mire near Abisko, Sweden - Palsa_T0_1 | ecosystem: Environmental > Terrestrial > Soil > Palsa > Peat permafrost | place: Sweden: Abisko... | reverse complement strand
GCAAGCGTCTGCACTATCTCCGCCATAATGGCCCCGAGCACATCCTGGCTTTCGCTCCCACGCGAAGTGGCAAAGGCGTGGGCTTGGTGATCCCCACCTTACTGGCCTGGTCGGAATCCGCCATCGTCTACGACATCAAGGGGGAGAACTGGGCCAAGACCGCCGGCTTTCGCGCCCAAGCCGGCCACCTCTGTTTCAAATTCTCGCCTGTCGAACCGCAAGCCACCTCCCGCTTCAACCCGCTCAGCGAGGTCCGTCTGTTCACTCCCCGCGATGTGAGCGACGCGCAAAACATTGCCGGCATGATCGTTCGCACCGGCGAAGACAGCCCGCAGGAGCGCTACTGGCAGGACGCTTCCACCTCCATCACTACTGGCATGATCCTGCACGTCTGCTACGCGGCCGCGCGCGAAAACCGCCAAGCCAGCTTGGCAGACCTCTCCCACCTGTTCACCCGTCCCGGATCCAGCTTCCACGACACCCTCGACGAGTTACTCAACTTCGAGCATGACCCTGGCTTTCAGCATCAGTGGCGCATGCCGGACGGTTCCCTGACCTCCACGCACCCGGTGGTCCGCGAGAAAGTTCAGGAAATGATGGATAAAGAAGAAAAGGATTTCGGCGGTGTGCTTTCCACCGCCAAGACCGCGCTGACCCTTTATAGCGATCCGCTAGTTGCCAACAACATCTCCTCGAGCGACTTCAACGACCTGGTCAATCACGAGCGCCCCCTCTCGCTCTATCTGGTAGTCCCACCCAGCGATAAAATCCGGTTGCGCCCACTCATCCGCCTCATTCTTACCATGACCGTCAACCGCCTGACCGAGCGTACGCTGTACGCCGGCGCCGAACCCCAGCACAACCGCCACCGCCTGCTGTTTCTCATTGATGAGTTCCCTTCGCTCAACCGTATGGAAGTTTTCGCCGACGCCCTCTCCTACATGGCCGGATATGGACTCAAAGCCTATCTCATCACTCAGGATATCCGCCAAATCGTGGACGCCTACGGCAATAACGAGAGCATCGCCTCAAACTGCCATGTCCGCATCGCCTTCGCCCCCAACCAATTCGAGACTGCTAAACTGATCAGCGACATGACCGGTACCACCACCGTGCAGAAAGCCACTTACAGTTTTAGCGGCCAGCGACTCGCGCCGGTCATGGGCCACCTCAATGCTTCCGTGGAAAACATCCAGCGGCCGCTCATGACGCCGGACGAGGTGCTTCGGCTGAAGCCCCCCGAAAAGACCGGGCACGGGATTCACGAGCGCATCGTGGCCCCCGGACAGATGCTCATCTTCGTCAGTGGGCACCACGCCATCCTGGGAACCCAGATGCTCTATTTCCTGGACCCCACCTTCAAGATGCGCTCCGAAATTCCGCCGCCGACCACCTTTGTGAGTCTGCAGGGCGGCGGTATCGTGCCGCAGAGCCCGATCGATCAACGACAACATCTCATCAGCCCGCCGGAGGCCCCGCCGCGAGACATGTCGCACGCCGAGCAGGCATTCCTGGATGGCCTCGACGACCGGGAAGAGATAGAGGAGTCCGAAGTATTCGACGACTGGGAGGAATCTCATGCAGCAGCAGAAGAACCGCATTGAAGTCACCGGCTATCTCACCGCACGACCGGCCCTGCGCCATCTGCCTTCTGGTACGGCGGTGGCCAACGTGCGCCTGGGAGAGAGCTATCCGTACCTCACGCAAGGTAAGGTCGAGCAGCACACCAACTGGCACTCTCTCTCCTTTTACGGAGACCTGGCCGGCCTGGCACTCACCTTCGATAAAGGCGACCACCTGTTTGTCGAGGGCTGCATGGAGCAACGGCAATTCACACCGGCCGACGGCAGCAAACGGATCATCTGGGAGCTGATTGTGCACGCCTGTCATCTGATCAGCGACCCCAGACCGAGAACCGCCACCATGCCACCGGAAAAGGCGACCGCCGGCAACGGGCCAGTTCCCGACGAGTGGCCGGTAGGGTGAACCAAATGCGCCCGCGGATCCTGTTTCTGGGACTCACTCCCTTGCTGAGCGCCTTTGCCCTGTTTGGTGTCGCCGGCTTGCGCATCAACTGTTCAGCTTCTCTGCCCGCCGGTCTGTACATCGCGAGTGCCGAAGGCGCCTTCGTCGAGTTCTGTCCCGACGATCGCGGATTATCGGCGCAGCGGGGTTACCGGCATACGCCGCTCCTCACCCCCTGGGCTAAGGGCGTCTGTCCGGACGGGGCCGCGCCGCTGCTGAAGCCCGTGATTGGCAAGGCCGCCGATGAGATTGTCCTGAGCTCCGCCGGCATTACGGTGAACGGCAAGCTACTCCCCCATACCGCGCCCCTCGCGCACGACAGTGTTGGACGGACCCTCACGCACTGGCCCTTCGGCCGTTACCGCGTCGCACCCGGAACCCTATGGGTAGCCAGCTCCTACAATCCCCGTAGCTATGACAGCCGCTACCTGGGACCCATCCCGCAAAGCGCCGTGCGCGCCAGGCTGCGGAACCTGTTAACCCGGTGAAACTGCGGATGAGGCTATGACCCCGAGGCATGTCCTGCTCACTATCGCCGCGGCCGTCGTCGGCGTAGCCGTCTCCAGCGCTCACCCGATCGCCATCATCGCCGCTCTCCTCCTGCTGCCCGCAATCGTATTGCGGCAGCCCTCCCGCCGGACCTGCTATGCCGCGGCGGCCGGTTACTATGCGGGCGCGCTCTGGCCGCTCGCCGTAGGCGCCAAGAACTTCTTCGGTCCGGACGTCTCGGCCGCCCGAGCGGTAGCCTTCTGGGCGCTCTGCGCCATGCTGCTGGCTCTGCCTTTCGCTTTGCTGTGGACGAATAGAACCAGGCACCTGCTCTGGCGCGCGCCGCTGGCACTCCTCCTGGGAGTCGTCCCTCCGCTGGGGCTGATCGGCTTCGCTTCTCCTTTGACTGCTTCCGGTTTTCTGTTTCCGGCCTGGTCTTGGAGTGGCCTCACCGTATCCACGGCCGCCTGCGGCTTCATTGCGGCGCATCCCAAAATAGGTATACCTTTTCTGGCGGCCCTGGCATTGATCGCCAACCTTTCCTACCGCGGCGATCCGCAGCCCCCGGCAAACTGGGAAACGGTGGATACGCACTTGGGCGCCATCAGTCACGGACCGGTCAGTCCGCTCCGCGAATATCTCGCCGCGCAAACGATTCAGCAACAGGCTTGCGCCTCTTCCGCCAGAGTGGTGATCTTCCCCGAAAGCGTGGTGCCCCGCTGGACCGCATCCACCGATCTGTTCTGGAAGCCTTCTATCGAAGCGCTCCGGCGAGAGGGCAAGACCGTTCTGATTGGAGCGCTGATTCCGCAATCTCTACCGCAACAGGACGGCGACCTCCAGGCGGCCATGGATCTGCTCCGAACGGCGCACGAACCGGATACTAGCCGCCACTTGCCGGTCTCTCCGCAACCTGCTATTCCCTACTCCTACCGGAACGCGGTCATCATCCGTGGTGCTCAGACGGGCATTTTCCTGCAGCGTTTGCCTGTTCCAGTGGGCGTGTGGAAGCCGTTCGGGCGCGGCGGCACACCCCTCCACCTGACCGGTCCGACCGTGCTCGACGTGGCCGAACAGCGGGCGGCCCTGCTGATCTGTTACGAACAAGTCATCCCCTGGACGGTATGGACGGCTGCTCTGGCCAGCCCCAGCCTGCTGGTGGGGATGTCCAACGATCACTGGGCTACCGGCACGCCCATCCCCCGGTGGCAGGCCCTTTGCCTGCAGGCCTGGAGTCGGCTATTTGGGGTCCCCTATTTACTGGCAGTGAACACTTGAATGAGGAGGTTGGAAAAGACATGTGGAATTTGCTTTTTCTCGCGTTTGAGTGGCAGCGCGGCAACCGCTCCTTTGTGCTGTTGTCGTTGGCATTTTTATGCTTTCTGCTTTACTGTGTTGCGCAACTCCGCTGAAGCCCACAAAGTGCCCGGACGCCACGCGCGACTCGGCTCCTGCTCGAGGCTGCCGTCTGCCGGGTTTCGGTCACCAGTGTCGCTCCGCGTGATCGGATGACGTGTACCTCGTGGCCGCAAGGCTCGAGGCGTGGCGGCGCGTGTCGCGGCTTACGCCAACACACGTCGTAATGCTTTCTGTACTCTGACCGAATGGGCACTGGATACCCGTGTCTTCCTTTGTTAGGAGTGGCAGGCTTCCCTGCCCTGTTTTTAGTAACCCGTCTTAGAATAGCCTGGCTTGTTTATTGCGATTGGCAAAGTTCTCCAAGGATACGAGCGGGAGTTCCGCGCGAAGGCCCCGCCGTACTTGAGCCTCGGCCATTTCCTGCAAGGTTGCTCGCGGCAGGTTGCTCCATTGCGTCTTCAGCTGGCTTATCTCCTGATCGATCAAAGCATCGTATTCGCTTCGAGGCATAGAGGCGGTGCGTGCCTGTACCTCATCCTCGCAATACTGCTCGTATTCCTGCTGGACGGTGAGATGCTGCAATTGTTGCTGTGCTCTCGCTTGCTCTTCTTGTTCTCTCGCCCGACGTCTTGTCGTCGTCTCGAAGTGTGCAGGCGGCCGGACATCCTCACGAAGCACATAGACGTAGAATCCCGGCGGATTCGCGATTGAGCGATTTGCCAGAGCGATTAGGGAGTCGGCATACTCTAGTTGGTCGAATATAGGCTGGTTTGGAGGGAGTGCCTTAAGGAGGCGCTTGGCTTGATTCTCTGTGATTCCGCGGCAAGTGAGAGCCTGGAGGAGGTTCGGTTCCGCTTCAATGGCTATTGTCGCCGCTGGGAGGCCTGCTCGAATCTTCTGATCACGATAAAATTTGTGCCCGTGGACCGCCACCATCTTGTACTCTCGGCCGTCTGCGGTCGGCTCAATCGAGTAGCTGGCTAGGTAGCCGTGGTGCTCCAATTCACTGAGCGACGGCTCCAGCTGGCGCTTAATCAGCGAGGTATGTTTGTGGCAGGTGATGTTCAGAATTTCGCATAGATCTCCGTACTTCTTCTCAAAACGCCCTTCTGCCCGCGAGGCGTACAACCAGAGCTGAAGCAAGGGAACCAGCACCTTCGCAATATGGTTGCGAAGCTTGCGATAGGCGTCGAAATCAACGGGTAGGAGGTAGTTTCCGTTGATATTCTCCAATTGCCAGTCGCTGAGCCAGACATAGTTGCGGTCAGCTACGGTGCCATCCGGCATTTCCATCCCTAGGGCGACCACGCGGTCGAAGACATGAAAGGTGTCGGAAGCCCATGCCTTTCGCTTGGCTAGGTAGACCACACCTTTGGAGCTTATACCGGTGAGGGTCATGCGTTGCAGCCAATCGTGGATGTCTTGGTAGTTGTTGCCGGCATCCTTGATTCCAAGTACGGTCAGCATCCGACTTGAGGTGAACCCAACTGGGTTTGACACGTGCCCTTGGCGCTGGCGAATGTCCGAAATTATCTTTTGGAATGCGAGGTACTTGTCTAGATCGGCTGTGGTGGGTAGACCATACTTGGCGGAAGGCAGGATGGTGGCTTGAGCGTCTACTACGCGACCGTTCACTTCACGGCGAAACCGGACTATCTTCTCGGTCTTGATGGCCAAGCTACGAGATTTAGCTGGGGAGAAAAAGCCCAGGGTGTTGAGATTTTTCTCGACTTTGACGAAGTCGGGTAGGGGGTCGGTGTTGATGGGGACAGCAACAGATGTGACGGAAGAAGGCTTCGTCATGGCGTTCTTAGGATAAGCGATTCGGAAGCAAGATACAAGATGTTGGTGTGAAATTAGTGTGGCACCTGTCTATAGATGTCTAGTAGACGGTGACGGCCGTTAAGTGGCTGAATATAAGGAAGTTAGCATTCGGTCGTGTTGAGACGAGGTACGGGGTGTTTTTTTTGAGGTACGGTTAGAATTGCGAGGCGGTACGGATTCGCTTGTGCGGGGGTTCGGAGAATTTTGCTTTGGAGTACGGCTGAGCTGGATTGAGCTTTGGATTGGAAGTTCAAGCCGTACTTCAAATCAAAAGTTGCGGGCGATGTCGCAGGCCAGGTGATTCAGCATACAGGACTTAGATGTGGTGGAATCCGAAGAGGAGGCCGTACTCCGGATCAAATCGGGAACAGGTAATGATGATTGTCCGTACTCGAAAGCAAGAAGCGATCTGCAGGGCATTTGCTTTGGGGTACGGAATCGCTCGGATTCAGCGGGGAACGCCGCCTGCAGATTTGGCACAACTTCTGGACGAAGTATTCCGGAGGGGGATTGTTCGATAGTTTCTTGCTTTGAGGTACGGGCCGTCCTCACGCCGCAACGTGCATAAGTGTAAAAGCGGAAAAGTGACAAAGCGTAAACGCGAACAAGCGACCAAGTGTATGGCCAGAATTTTTGACGCCGTCTAATGCCAGCTTCCGCTTGCCGGGCGTCAGCTTTGCCAAGCGTCAAAGTGTAAACGTGTAATGCCGCTTTTACAAGTACTTGACAAAGCGGGCCTACAATTGTAAAAAAGAATATGCCAATTATCGCGGTCGCTAACCAGAAAGGGGGGGCAGGCAAGACCACTACTTGCCTAAACTTGGCTGGTGGCCTTGCTGAGAGCGGATACGCCGTTTTGGTAGTTGATGCGGATCCCCAAGCTAGCGCCCTGAATTGGCGGAACAATGCGGGAGAGGACAATCATCTCGGCTTTGACCTCATCGCCCTGCCAAACTCCACCATTCATAAGGACCTGCCAGCCCTCGCCCGCCGCTCGGAATACGAGGTGATCTTGATAGATTGCCCGCCTGGGGGTGTTCTGAAAGGATCTCGAACTGACGATATCACGCGATCCGCGATGTTGGCGGCCCACATTATCCTGATACCAGTTCAACCGAGCCCGCTGGACTACCAAGCCGCCGCTACGATGCTCCCCCTTTTACGAGATACAGCGATCTACAAGCCAGAGCTGAAAGTTTGGATACTCGTGAACCGCCGGTTGTCGGGCAAGAATCGACTGGGGCGAGATGCCAAATCCGCTGCACAAACGTTCTTCGAAATAGAGGGTGTCGACATCAAAGTTCTCAACACAGAAATTGGGGCTCGTTCGGCCCTTGCCGAGAGCGCTGGCGTGGGTAAGACGATACTGACATACGCTAGCGGATCGATTGCAGCTCTGGAATTTCGGAATCTGACCGAGGAGGTGATTGGATGTCTGGCGACCCCAAGCGTAGTGTCCTAAGCGATCTGAGGAAACCTCTCGTACAGCCATCAAACGATGTTCCCGCCGGCCTGGAAGAGCACCTGTTGGGAACGCTGGCGGCACCGCCAGTGCCCGGCAACGTGCCCGCTTCACCCCCCGAAACCGCCGCTCCAGCCCAAACTGACTCAGGAAGGCGCAGTACACGACGGCGCGTGCCGACAGTCCCCGTAACGTTCCATCTGCCAATTGAACTTCGAGACAGGATCAAAATCACTGCTCAAGCTAAGCAGAAGACCATGCTTGAGATTGCAGTGGAGGCACTACAGGATTATCTCGACCGCAACCACGTTTCCGAAACCGACCTCCGCAAGCTGCTGGGCCTTTAGAGTATACACTTTTACAAGTGCAGCCCAATTTCTGAGAGACGCAAGTTCATAGGCGCTGCGGCCTTGGTCTGGAACACGCCGGCGGTTACTCGAAGAGAGCCGGAACCTCCACCGAGAGCGGTGAGCCAGTACGGAGTGCTGATTGTGGGTTAAGGGGGGACGTCACGAGATGGCTTCGCCAGCAGGCCGCCGCGAATGCAACGGCTATCAGTTACGGGGCTTCGGTTTCGAGGAACCGGCTGACGGCCTCAAAATCGTTCTGCAGGGCGAACACCACGGCCCCGAACTTCTCGAGGAAATCCTCGGTGCCGTAGAACTCGATGGTGAGCCGGACAGGGGAGAGCTCGACACCGGGGGGCAGCCGGGCGAAGCGGGTGCTGACCAGCTCCAGCGCTCGGCTGTCGGGGACCACCCGGATGTGCTGGGAGCGCGCCGCGGTGAGCAGTTGGGTCAGGCGGTCTTCGAGGCGCTGGCGGCGGCGCAGCTCCCGGCCGCAGGACTGGCTCGCGTGCAAGTTCGCCAGCGCCGCCACCAGCTCCTGGCGCGCGCAGATGAGGGTGTTGCCAGGGCCCTGGGAAGCGCCGCACTGGCGCAGGATCCGCCAGGCGACGGTTTTCGAGACGCCAAGGATCTCCTGCAGGGTCTGGCGGTCGATCCAGGCGGAGGGCAGCTTTTCCAAAACCGCAATAGCGTCGGCAAGTCGATGAAAATAGGCGGGCCGAGCGGGCATATTTAAAGCTACCACAACTCAGTATGTAATGGAACGATCGTCTCAAATGCAGTGGCCAGCCGCTTTTCTGGATGCTCGTGCTTCGTTCATCTAGGTCATGAGAAGGAAAGACTTCTCGGGAAAATGAGGTTCGATAAGGGTCCTCTATTGAAAGCGATCGCGCAGCGGGCTACAATCACTCCGTGGCCGACCTCCCCGCCATCATTTCCGCGCCCGACCCGCTCGCGCCTTACCTGGCGGAGGCCGAAACTTACGTCCGCCACGCCAAGGCCGAGAATACCGTCAAGGCCTACCGCTCCGACTGGGCCCGCTTCGCGGGATTCTGTCAGGGCAGGGAAGTGGCCAGCCTACCGGCCGCGCCCGCGACCGTAGCGGCCTACGCGGCCGAGGCGGCCCGCCGTCTCAAAGCGAATACGATCGAACGCCACCTGACGGCCATCTCCCAGGCCCATCAGCTGGCCGGCCTGGCGAATCCGATCGAAGACAAGCTGGTGCGCACGGTGATGGCCGGCATCCGCCGCGTGAAAGGCACCGCGCAACACGGCAAAGAGCCGCTGTCGCCCAATCTGCTGCGCAAGATGTTCGCAGGCGCCCCGGACGATTTACGGGCGCGGCGCGATCGCGCCCTGCTGCTGGTCGGTTTCGCCGGCGCCTTCCGGCGCAGCGAGCTGGTGGCCCTGCGTCACGAGGATGTCCGCCTTGCCGAGGAAGGCCTGGTAGTCACGATTCCGAAATCCAAAACCGATCCGGAGGGGGCGGGGCAGACGATAGGCATTCCCTACGGCTCCCACCCCGAGAGTTGTCCGGTGCGCGCCCTCGAGGCCTGGCTCGAGCGGTCTAACATTACGTATGGGTTTTTGTTCACGGCGATCGGCCGCTGGGGCGGGGAAGTGACCGCCAAGCCGATCTGCGATCACCAGCTCGCCAAAATCATCAAGCGCCTGGCCGTGCGGGCTGGTCTCCCGGCCGCCTCCTTCTCCGGACATTCGCTGCGTTCGGGCCTCGCTACCTCCGCGGCCGAAGGCGGAGCCACTGAGCGCGCGATCATGGAACAGACCCGGCACCGCTCGCTCAAACAGGTGCGCAAGTACATTCGCCGGGGCAGCCTCTTCAAAGACAACGCCGCGGCCCGGAGCGGCCTGTGATCCCACCGCCGTGGACAAGACTTAATAATTCATGGTGGCAATAGGAGAAAGCTGCAGCTTTCGGATCCCTCAGGCCGCGTAATGCAATACTCAATCAGATGCCGGGCTTACAAGGTTACAATGTACAGTCCGTGCCGGCAGAGGAAGCGCTTGCTGGCGTGGCATAAAGCCGCACCGCCAGAAGCCTTTCTGAACACAATCGATGCCGCGTGACATTGTGCTCGACACCAATGTTCTCGTCGCTGCTTTTCGCTCCACACGAGGTGCTTCCTACCAACTGGTCCGGTCCATAGGCCTGGCCGATTGGCGGCTGAATGTTTCGGTTGCTCTGGCACTGGAGTATGAGGATGTTCTGAAACGCGAAGGCATGCTTCCCGGCATTAGCCGGCCAGAAATCGACGACTTCCTCGACTATGTATTCAGAACCTCCCACCTCGTCCGGTTTGTGCTTCGCCGACGGCCAAGTTTTGCAAAACCCGGACGACGAGCGTATCCTGGAGGTGGCGGTCCAATCTCGGGCCATGATCGTCACCCACAATCAGAAGGATTTTGTGGGTGTGGAACAGTTTGGTGTAGAGGTCAGAACCCCGGCCGAATTTCTAAGAATGTCGAGAGCAGGCCAATGAGCGTGAGCGTTAGTGTACCCGAGGAGCTATACCAGAAGGCGGTGGAGATCGCCGACGCGCAACGGGTTTCCGTCGATGAAGTCTTCGCATCGGCGTTCGCTGAACAACTGTCTGCCTGGCAGCGACTCCAGCAGCGCGCCGCCCGTGGCACCCGCGAAAAATTCCTTGCCGCGCTGGACAAGGTGCCGGACGTCGAACCCGACGAACATGATCAGCCCTGATGGCCAGGAGGGACCATTCCGGGAATTTTGTACGCTAAGGCTACCCGGCCTTTTATTCCAATCCGTTTTGTACGCTAAGGGTGCCGGAATGTCGTCGTTTGACGCAGATCCCAAACGTAATCCCCGGTTAGATTGATGTGTTCCCAGCCAAGCGGCGAAAGGTGCGGAAGGCATTCGACGGGTACCGGCGTTCCTTGCAGTTCGAGCGACGCGACAGCCTGCTCCAGATAGACGGTATTCCAGAGGACGATAGCGGCAACAACGAGATTGAGTCCACTGGCCTTGTTCTGCAGATCCTCTCGGAGCCGGTCGCGAACAGCGCCGCGACGGTAGAAGAAAACCGCCCGAGCCAATGAATTTCGCGCCTCGCCTTTGTTCAAACCGAGATGAACCCGACGCCGGAGTTCCGGGCTCTGAATCCATTCCAGCGTGAACAGCGTTCGCTCGATCCGGCCAAGTTCGCGTAACGCCAACGCCAATTCCGTTCTGCCGAGGGTACGCCGCCAATTTTCCGAGAATCAGCGAAGCTGAGACTGTTCCCAAACCGATGGAACAGATCAGCCGTAGAAGGTCATTCCAGTACTGCTCGATGCGTTTTGTCTGCACAGTGCCGCCGATCAACGCCTGCAGCGAGGGATATTTCCCCGGCTTGGCGATCGGATAAATCTTGTGGTCGCCCAGGTCGCGGATGCGTGGGGCAAAGCGAAACCCCAGCATGTGGCACGTCCCGAACACCTGATCCGTGAAGCCGGCGGTATCCGTGTAATGCTCCTTTATCCGAAGGTCCGTGTCGTGGCCGAGGAGTCCATCCAGAACGTGCAGCGCATCGCGCACGGTGGAGTTGATCACTTTCGTGTGGAACGGGCCGTATTGATCCGACACATGGGTATAGAACGTGACCGTTGGATCGCGCCCATACTTGGCATTGATCGTGGCGGTCGCCGGACGGCGAGTTGAAATCGGGAAAGCCTGGCCATCCGACGATGATGTCGTTCCGTCGCCCCAGTGTCGGGCGAACGATAGTTTGTGATGTACGTTAATAATCTCGGCCAGCGCCTTCGAGTACGTTTCTTCGCGAATGTGCCAGTCCGCCATCTTGGTCAGGCCCTGGTTCGTCGCATCGGCGAGAACGGCGGATAGCAAAACCGCCTTGTCTTTTGCCGGTTCATTATTGTGAAGATGCGTGAAGTAGTCGGTGAACCGGGTCCAGCCGTCTACTTCTGTGAGCAGGTCCGTCAGCTTGATTCGCGGCAGGAGATCATAGGCGCGTTCTGTCCATTCCTCGGCGGTATCCGGCACGGACCGGGCCAGGGCTGTGAAACGAATGCGGTCATTCTCCAATCGGGCCTCCGGCAGGCTGCCTTTCTCGGCGAATGAATTAACCCGGAGTAGTTGTTCATGAAGGACCTCGCGCCTCTCATTCAAATAGGTGGCGCAATCGGTGTTGACCGCCACGCCGACAGCACCTCTCGCGTGCACACCCGACCATGAGTCTTTCGGGATCAGATAGCTTTCAAAATCTTCGTAACGCCGGCTGCCAACGACCCAGACGTCCCCGGAACGCAGGCCATTGCGAAGTTCCGATAACACGCACAGTTCGTAATAGCAGCAGTCGATCTCATCCCCGGTGAATACGTGTGGCGCCCAACGTTGTCTGACGAAGCCGCGGGGAGCCGTTCCGGGCACCTTGCGTTTACCGGATTCATTCATCTCCCGAAGCAGCTCGATCCCCTTCAACAAAGAGGCGCTCGGCGGTGCAACCAGGAACTTGAAGGTGTTCAGCAGGGTTGGACTGTACTGGCGAATCTGCGGGTATTGATCGCGCATCTCATCGAGGAAGTCGCAGTCGAACGGCTCGACCAGACGTTCGGCTTCCTCTACCGTGGTTGCGAACCGGTCCCAGCCGAGAACGGACTCAAGCGCCTTTCCCAGGTCCGTCTTCGCCTTGTACGCGGCGATGAGGGCCTTGCCGACCTCTGCGTAAAGCCGCACCTTGTCATTGATGGCTTTGGCATTCTGCTGAAAACCCTGCTGCTGCCTCCGCTCGCTCCGATTGAACAGGCGGCCAATCATCTGATCGTGCATGTCGATCGCTTGGTCCGTGAATTCCTGGGCTGTGCGGATCAGGAACGCCACGAGTAGCGCCTGGCGTTTTTCTTCGCGGAAGCGGTTGAGGTGTTGAAGGGAGTACTTGGCTCCCTCGCGCGCCAGTTGTTGCAAGCGGCTCCGGTGGACGGTGCTCCCCATGCCTTCATCGAGCCCAACGACGCGAATGGTGCTCAACTTCTCGCACAGTCGGAGAAAATTCACTGGCGTCGGACGGCCCACGGCCTGGCGCAACCATCCCAGCCCTTTCGATGCGCTATCGACAATAAGCTGATCCAACTGACGCCGCTGGACCAGCGTGAGGCCAGATGTCAGCTGGCTGAAGATCGTGGCCTCGGCACGCGTGAGAATCTCCCATGCCAGATTTTCCACGGTCGAAAATGCCGGCACGATGATCCGTTCCGCTCGCATTTTGTCGAGCAGCGCAGTGATCAACGACATTGGCTTCGGCGAGCGCAAGGTGTTTGGAAGCAGGTGATCAGCAAGCTTGCGGGAGAGCGCATCGGTGAGCGACTGAAACCCGAAACCGCGCTGCAATTCCAGCAGGTGCTCGCGCCTTGTTGTGTCACGTGCGAGGGCGTAATCATGGAAGAGTTCCGGGCTGACGTTCAGTTGCCGCGCCACATAAGCCAGGAGTTGCGGGGCCGGCGTCTCGCCCGCCCTCAGAGGCCATCCAGGAAAGCGAAGATGGCAAAGCTGGATGGAAAAGCCGAGCCGGTTATGATCCCGCCGGTGATGGCGAATGATCTGGAGATCCTTATCGGAGAGCGTATAGTAGCGGGCAACCCCCCTCTCTCCCATCGAAAGGTGCGCTTCGAGAAGTTCCGCCCGCTGTGCAGCGGACACCAGTTCGTGCGTTGGAATGGTGCAGCTCCTGATTCTGGGGGAGGTGTGCAGTCGTCATGATTCATTTACCCGCGGCTTTTTCAAGGTGCCGATACAGCGTTGCTCGAGATACACGGAGGGTATCGCAGACATCGGCAATATTGGCGTTCGGGTTCTCCAATAGCGTCCGGGCCATGCTGATTCTCCGGGCATCCATTTTGGCCGGGTGGCCGCCAGTTCTTCCGCGTGCCCGCGCGGCTCGCAGCCCGGCCTGGGTCCGCTCGCGAATGAGCTCCCGTTCGAATTCCGCAAGAGCCCCGAAAACGTGAAAGATCAGCTTGCCTCCGCTCGTTGTCGTGTCCATGCTCTCGCCCAGGCTCTGAAAGCCGATCTTGCGGGCCGCGAGTCCATTTACGGTCTCGATGAGATGCTTCAGTGAACGGCCGAGCCGGTCCAGCTTCCACACAACCAGCATGTCTCCGTCACGGGCGTAATCAATGGCTTCAGCCAGACCTCTGCGAGAATCGACAGCACCGCTAGCGACATCGTGAAAGATCTTTTCGCATCCGGCCTTTTGGAGAGCGTCTTCCTGCAAGTCCGGATTCTGGTCCGCGGTGGAAACTCGTGCATAGCCGATCCGCATACGCAACCCCCTGTCTCAGAACTCAACTCGGGTTAACGGTTTTGAGACGATGATTTCGAGACAGATATTGCAACAGCTTTTATGCAGGATTGCAAGCCTAGCGCGACTGCCCATCAGGAGTCTTGAAAACGGAGGTTTTTGGGACTCCGCGATTTTAGGTCATTTCCGGCTGCTATAGGTACCCGGCGGCTTAGCGTACAAAATTCCCGGAATGGTCCCTCCTGGCCTAATATTACGTATGGGTTTTTGTTCACCGCGATCGGCCGCTGGGGCGGGGAAGTGACCGCCAAGCCCATCTGCGATCATCAACTCGCCAAAATCATCAAGCGCCTGGCCGGGCGGGCGGGTCTGCCGGCCGCCTCCTTCTCCGGACACTCGCTACGCTCGGGCCTGGCCACCTCGGCAACCGAAGGCGGCGCCACCGAGCGGGCCATCATGGAGCAGACCCGGCATCGATCTCTCAAGCAGGTTCGCAAGTACATCCGCCGCGGCAGCCTTTTCAAAGACAACGCCGCGGCCCGGAGCGGCCTGTGATCCCGCCACCCACAAGCTCTGGTCTTCCTCAGCTCAGTGACTTGTTGCGAGGCGGCCAGCAAGCTGGGTGGTGAAGCGATACGGGTCAACGAGGGGATGCCCGCATGGAAGAACCACTTTTGCTCCTGGCCAAATCCTCCACTCGACATCACGCCGTCCTTGCGGTAGGATTACGCATGATGCGTTACGCAATGTGCGTAATATGAAGAACCCTTTTCAGTATGGCGGCATTGTGGAAGGAGCGGCATTCTGCAATCGCAAAAAAGGAATTGGCCGATCTCACGGCGGCGGTAGAGAGCAGTGAAAAGATCTTTTTGTACTCGGAGAGGCGGTTGGGAAAGACCTCCCTGGTGCATACGGCACTCCGGCAATTGCCCAAGAGCCGCTACGCTTCCGCATACATTGACCTGTGGCCCACCGACGGCGAAATGTCGTTCGTGGCAGCCACGGCGCGGGCCATCACTGAATCGATGAGCAGTACGGCGGCGCAATTACTCGACGTCGCGAAGCAGCTCTTCAGCCGGTTGACTCCCAGCGTGACCGCAGACGCGGAAGGCAAGCCGAAGGTGACGTTCGGCTTCAACATGGCCGGCCAGCCGGGGCCCGAAATCGAAGAGGTGCTCGCCGCACCAGCTAAAATCGCGGAACGTGGGAAACGGAAAGTCGTGATCGTCTTTGATGAGGTTCAGCAGATGCTCGAATACGAGACCGATAGGGTGGAGCGACGTCTGCGGAGCATCATTCAGAAGCATCAGGATGTGTCTTATCTCTTCCTGGGTAGCCGAAAGCACCTCATTCAGAAAATGTTCCTGGACCGCTCGCGCCCCTTGTATCGGGCGGCTGGGCACTACCCGTTGGCTGCGATTGAGACGGCGTATTGGATTCCGTTTATCGCCAGGAAATTTCGCGAGGGAGAAAAGGGGATTGCGGACGACGCGATCCGGGGAGTTTGCACATTGACAGAAGGTCACCCCTTCTATACGCAGCATTTATGTCATGCGCTGTGGGAGCTTTGCGAGCCGGGCGAGTCAGTCACGGAGCCTTTGCTTGAAACGGCGATGAAAGTTTTGCTCGACCGCGAGAGCTATGCCTATACGGCGCTTTGGGAGTCGCTGGCCCTTAACCAGAAGCGGCTCTTAAAAGGGCTCGCGTCCGAGCCGGCTGGCGTCAAACCGTTCGCTGGCGCTTTCGTGAGACGACATGGGCTGGGATCAGCGTCGACTTCGCAGCGGGCGGTGGAGAGTTTGCTCAATCGGGATCTCATTGACCGGGATAACGGCTCTTTCCTGATCAGCGATCGGTTCTTCCGGATCTGGATCGGGCAAAGACAGGTGCAATAGCACCGTCAAAACAGAGGGTCGATAGTAACGCTGCCCGCCTCAGATATGGCGGCTCTGCTCTCTTATATTGAATATGGCGATGCATGAGTACGGGAGGGGAAAAATGATTGATTTTAGGCCGGACCGGACCTCCTGGCAAGAATAGGCCAGACCGGACCTCCTGGCAAAAATACCACGCTAAGCCGTCTTGGCCTTGAGACGATCGATGGCGGCACGCTGCAGGGGACGGAAGCGTCCCCACATGGCGTGGGCGCCCTTCCATTGGAACGTTCCTGTGATCGTGATGTGCTCCCAGCCGAGCGGAGAGATGTGGCGAATATATTCCTCCGGAACCTGGACGTCTTCCTCGGCTAGGACTGCGAGGGCCCGATCGAGGTAGGCCGTGTTCCACAAAATGATCGCCGCTACCACGAGATTCAGGGCCATCGCATTGAGGTCCTGGTCCAGTTGGGTGCGGTCGCTCACCGACCCGCGCCGGTAAAACCGAATGGCCCGTTTCAGCGTGTGATGGGCTTCCCCCTTGTTGAGGCCGATTGTCACGCGCCGGCGCAGTTCCGGGTCCTGGAGCCATGCCAGGGTGAACAGAGACCGCTCGATTCGCCCAATTTCGCGTAGAGCAACAAACAGATGATTCTGGCGCGGATGGCCGGCGAGTTTGCTAACCAACAACGAGGGACTCGCCGTGCCTTGGCGGAGCGAAGCGATGAGCCGGGCGACATCATCCCAGTGCTGACGGATCGTCTTCAGATGAACGCAATCGCCGATCAGTGGCTTGAGGCCGTCGTAGTGGGCCGGTTTTTCGATCGAGAACAGCCGATGATCGGACAGATCGCGGATCCGCGGCGCAAAGCGGAAGCCCAGCAGATGGCAGAGGGCGAAGAGATGGTCGGTATAGCCGGAAGTGTCGGTGTAGTGCTCCTCGATCTCAATATCGGTTTGATGATCGAGTAACCCGTCCAGTACATAAGTAGCGTCCCGCACCGTTGAGCTGATCGCTTTGGCATGAAAAGGTGCGTAGCGATCTGAGACGTGCGTGTAGAATAGGGCGACCGGATCACGACCATACTTGGCGTTGATATTGGCGATCACCGGCTTGCGAAACGCAATCGGAAACGCTTGCCCGTCCGAGGATGATGTCCTACCGCTCCCCCATCGTGACGCCAACGGAATCTGGCCCTGCAGTTTCACAATCGAAGCCAAGGGGCAGGTGTAGTTGGTGTCGCGGATGTACCAGTCTTCGATCCAGGCAAGCCGATCCGCCGTGTACAACTCAGTCGCATCGGCCATGCGTGTCTTGCCAAGATTGGTCGCATCGGCCAGCACCGCGGTGAACTAAACCGCTTCGCGGTAGTCCGTCATCGAGCACCATCCCAAATGCCAACGTAGCCTGGCGCGAGGCTCCTGAGCCACACTGGATCGGGTTTATCCCAATAGACCAATCCAATTTCGCTCAAGGAGCCATCGCATGACACCATTACGCAAACGCATGACCGAGGACATGCAACTACCCAATTTCTCGCCGCAGATACAGAGGACCTACCTGCATCACATCACCGGTCTGGCCCGATTCTACAAGACCAGCCCAGAACATTTGAATCTGGAAGACCTCCGGCAGTTCCAAGTTTACCTGGCCAGCCAATGCCGGTATTCGGTCGAGTCCCTCAACCAGTTTGTTTCCGCCGCCAAGTTCCTTTACGGCGTCAAGCCCTTTCGAGGCCGGCGCCCTGCTGCGCGCCAAAGTCCCTATTCGGGCGCCCATCATTCTCAGCCAGCAAGAAATTGAGCGTTTCTTCGAGAACGTCCCCAGCCTCCGCAACCGGGCCGCTCTCATGGTGGCCTACGGAGCCGGACTGCGCGTTTCCGAAGTGGTGGCCCTAAAAGTCGCCCACATCGATTCGCAACGTATGCTGCTGCGCGTGGAACAAGGCAAAGGCCAGCGCGACCGTTGCTCCATGCTCTCCCCCCGCCTGCTCGAAGTTTTACGAACCTGGTGGCGCGCCGTACGTTCCACCGAGTGGCTATTTCCCGGCTGGCGCGTCAGCGCGCATCTCACCCCAGCCTCCCTGCAACAAGCCTGCCGCGACGCTGTCGAACGTGCCGGCCTGCGCAAACGCATTACCGTCCACAGCCTGCGCCATAGCTTCGCCACGCACCTGTTAGAAAACGGCACCGACATTCGGGTCATCCAGGTGCTGCTAGGCCACCGCCGCATTGACACCACCGCCCGCTACACCGGCGTCTCGAAACCACTGATTAGCCAGACCCAGAGTCCGCTGGATCAACTGGAGGCCAGAAAGCGCCTCGGCCGCAAACCCAAAAACAAATCCAAAGCCACGCCTTAGCGGGCCGCCATGCCCCAGCCAACCCCAGAGTTGGCCGGCATCTTTCGACAGCACGGTGCCCTCTACCGGCGCACGCATGCCTTGCCCCTGCACCAGCATCGCCCGATGCAGGCCATCGAGAACTGCCGTACCGCCGCTCTGGGCGGTGCTGTCGAATGGTGCGACCACTGCCAAAACACCCGCATCGTCTATCGCTCCTGCCGCGACCGCCATTGCCCGAAGTGTCAAGGCTGGCCAGCGCGCACTGGCTCCAGCAGCGCACCGCCGAATTGCTACCCGTACCCTATTTCCATGTGGTCTTCCATGCAAACAAGCCCAACGTGATGACGGTCTCCGCCGAGGAGTTCATCCGCCGTTTCCTGCTACACGCTTTGCCACCCGGCTTCCCACGCATCCGCTATTACGGCCTCATGGCCAATTGCCATCGCGCCGGCAAGTTGAAAATCTGCCGGCAACTGCTGGCCGCTCCGCTGACCGACCTGCTGCCCCGTCCCACCGACTACGGAATTTCTATGCGGCCCTCACCGGAAAGAACCTGAGGTTGTGTCCCCAATGCGGCATCGGGACCATGGTCCGCATCCAAATCCTAGGGCCAGGTCAAGCTCCGGTCGCCATCTGCAGGGATACCTCATGACCTCTGCCCGCCGTTGTGACCCAAGGCCCGCGCGCTGCCCTTCCGGCAGGGCTCCGGACAGCTCTGCCTCGTGGTGCAGAGGCTCGTTCGCCAGACCGGCCCAGGACCCTGGCCGCCGCCGCACATCCGCCTATCCGCGCTCCGCTAGCCCGCATGCGATGCCTCCGACGGCCTCTTCCGTCCCAAAATCCGCAAAACGTTCTGTGGATTTATCGAAGTTGCCCGCTTTCCGCATTCAAACCCCAATAAAGAACCAGCACTGGGGTGCGGTTTAGTTCACTGCCCGGTTTCATCAGCTTGCGGACCGAGCCGAGGTCCGCTTTTTGGCGCACTTGTACCGCCGCAACCCGATGAAACCTATATCAGTCAACACACCAGTTTGATCTGAGATGGGCTGGCCAGAATAGAGATGCGTGAAGGCTTTGGTGAACTGCGTCCAACCGTCGACCTCTTCCAGCAGCTGCGTCAGATGAATGCGCGGCAAAAGCGCGTAGACTTTTTCGGCCCATTTTTCGGCATGTTCTGGCGCACTTCGGGTCAGTGGGGAGATGACCAGACGAGTTCCCTCCATGCGCGCTTCCGGCAGGCTGTGCGTGCGGATCAGCTCGGCCACCTTCTTCATCTCCTGATCGAGCACCGCTTTCCGGTCGGTCAGATACGCCTCGCAGTCCAGCGTCGGCTCGACCTCTCGTAGGATTCGCTCTTTGCGCTCCGCCCACACCGCAGGCGCGATCAGGTAGCTCTCGAACTTCTGGTAGCGCCGACTTCCTGCAACCCAGATGTCGCCAGACTTGAGGCCGAGGCTCAATTCGGAAAGCGCGCACAGTTCGTAATAGCAGCGATCAATGCCCTTGTCGGTAAAGACGAACGGTTCCCACTTGGTCGGGACGAACGACCGAGGGGCGTCATTGGGGACTGCGTCAGAGTTCTCCTGGTTCATTTTGCGCAAGACCCCCACGCTTTCAGGAGAGGATTCCGCGCTGGAATCGCCTCGAACTGGAATACTTCAAGGAACTTCGGCGTGTACTGGCGGAACTGTGGAAAGTGTCCGCGGAAGTCAGCATGGGCTGAGGATTCGAGCGGCTTGGCGAGACGGACGGCTTCTTGCCGGTCGAGTTCGAGAGCGTCCCATCCAAACTCGGTTTCGATGGCCGCTTCCAGGGGTCTGCCTTCTCGGCGCGCTCGCGTGATGATCGTCGCCAGTCGCGAATAATTGTGAAGCTTGCGGTTAACCTCGGCGCCCTCGCTGACAAAACCGGTCCATTGCTTCTTTTCCGCTTCGCGAAACATCCGCCCGATCAGACGCCGGTGGAAGTCCATGACCCGGTCGGTCAACTCTTCGGAAACCTGCAACAAAAACGCCGCCAGAATCGAGTGGCGCTTCTCCGGAGGGAAGCGCCGGAAATGCCCAACACTATGGCGGGCGCCCCGGGCCGCCAACTGGCGAAGTCGCTGTGCCCCGATCTTCTCGGCCAGATCCCCAGGAACCTTGGAGTCCCGCACCCAGGTCAGCCGCTGCACCAAATCTGGAATGCCTGCCGCCGAGCAGGAACTCGGCACCCGACGCAGCCAGCCCAACAAACTTCCCTTGGATGGACCCATTTCGAGCATTTTGTCCAGCCGGGCTTTATCTTCCGGCCCCAGTCCAGCTTCCAAACGCCAGTAGATTTGCCTATCGATGGTTGCCCGCACGGACCCGACCAGGGCTTCCAATGTGGCTAGGGCGGGCAGAATCACCTTTCGTTCTCGCAGCCATTCCATTCCCGTCTTCACCAGAGCGAAGGCAGAATCGGGCGACAGCGCTTCCGTAAGAAGAGCGATGCGCAGAGACGCCGCGTGGGCACTCCCGTACGGGTAAAACTGATACACCTTTGTCAAGATCTGCTGGTGTTCCTGTCGCGTCTGGTCGCGCTGGGCATAATCGCCGAACTCTTCGGGCTCAACGGCCAGCTGCCTGGCGACGAACTCGAGGAGACTACGAGGGGGTTGTTCGTTCGGCTGCAATGGCCGTCCAGGATACCGCAACAGACACAATTGCACGGCAAATCCCAGTCGGTTATGTTCCCGCCGCCGGTCGTTGACCAGATCCAGATCGTCCTGGGAGAGCAGCCAGAAGCGAATCTTCTCGCGTTGCCCCAGGGAGTGATGGCTGTTTAAGAGCCGGTTCCTTTGATCGTCTGTGAGTTGGTGCGGAGCTGACATCCTGCCAGCGTATCCACCATCGGCCGGCTCCAAACGATCGCTCCCAGGCCGGATATGCGCTTAGCGTGGTATTTTTGCCAGGAGGTCCGGTCCGGCCCAACTTGACGTTTTGAATGAGTACCTGATTCGACAGCGAAAGCAACGCCGCCGGATGAAGGATTCCTTCCTGATACAGCGTCAAGGCTTCGTCCTGCATGGCTAGGAACGCGTGGTCCGGCAGCGACAACTTGGCACGCACGGTGCCGAGAATCCGGCCAGGGGCGAGGGACGCAGACGATGCCGGCGGGCGTTCCCTTGGGAATGATTCCTCCCGGTTCCACGCAAGTGATGGGGGCTCGGCCTGCGTCCAAAAGACCTCCCCGGTCGCACACACGGTCCCATCCTGCCGACACGCCGACGCCAGGTTGTCGGTCAAGGCCGCGACGATCTCGTCACCCTCGTAGATCGGCTGCAGGAAGCGCACACGCATACCCCCTTGCTCCAGCCAATCTACGCCGAATCGTTGGACTACCGGCACGGTGAGGTAGTCGTAAACGGTGAAACCCGGCACCAGCCCCCCGCGGAAGCCATAGGCCGCCGCCGTCTGATCGTCGTGAATCCTGTTTTCGGAGTTAGGAGCGGTATTGCGAGCGCAAACGCGGTAGCCTTCCATTGCGCTGGGTATCGTAGCACGGAAGAGGTTATAGGGCGTTTCGAGGCTCCACGGGGTTAATGCCTGGCTATGTCGCAGTCTGGCCCTCGGCTGTTCCGGGCGGAGCCAGCGATCAGTTCTTCAACTCGACCACAATCGCCTCGAACGGCTTGTCCATGAGGTTCTCTTCGCGATGCTTTGCGGGCCCCGCCCAGCTCACCTCGCCGGGTTTATGCTGGCTCGTCGTAGTATGCCCGTCCGAGCCCGTCATGCTGGCATTCTGGTCGGTCAGGTAGACCACGACGCGATTCAACTGGTGCTCGTGTTCCGGTACTATGCGATGTGCCGCCAGCTTCACCCGCACCACTCGCACCTGGCTGTTCTCGAACTCCACCTTGTAATCCTGCTTGTCGACCTTCACCGGATCGAGCGGCGTGTTGATCGTCTTCGCCGGATCGCCCGGCGTCTTGATTTCCACTTCGACGATCTGCAACGGCGTGGCGCTAACTACCTCGGCCTGATGCATCCCACCCGCCACGCTCCACTTCGCTTCCCCCGCCTTGTATTCCACCAGGGCCTTCTGGCCGTCCTGCGTCATCTCCTGCTTGCCCGCGTTCAGGTAGACCATGACCCGGTTCACCTTGTGCTCGTGTAGGGGCGTCTTGACGTGCGGTTGGTCCGTCACCACCAGCACCCGGACCTGGTCGTTGTCCAGGATCGGCTTGTTCCCTTGCGCAAGGAGCAGAATCACCGCAACCAAAATCAGGGGGAGCACACGCGTCGTTGAATATCGCATTCCATTGTCCTTTATTGATCGGTGACCGACTCGTCGCCGAGGTGGTATTCCGGCCCCTTCGTGGGTTTGTACGGGTGCTGGGCCATCATACTTTCGTTTCAAGGATACACCCAACCCGGCCGCGACGGCAGGTCGGCGGAGCCAGCGCGGATCATCGGCGTCTTGCCGTTACAAGCGAACTGGAGCGGCGTGGCGTTATCGCCGAACTGGCTTCGTCGAACCGCGTAACACGGTGGGCCTACTCGCAGACCGAAGGAGCGGGCGGGGTTGACTTGGTTGCGAGCTGACGAAATGGTACCGCTGGCAGCAACCTGGCGGGACCTGATTCCTCGATGCGGCCGGTGACGTCTATGGCACAACCTTCAATGGCAGTGGCGGCATGCTGGCCGGCTGCAGCGATGGCTGTGGGACAGTGTATGTGCTGATACGCATCAAAGCAGATTCATTTGCTCTCCGCCCTGAATTTCCTTCTGCGCCGCCTTCAAAACTTCCAAACTCATCGGGATTTCGAGCCGTTTGTGGTCCTCGATGATCTCCTGCACCGTTACAATCGTAATCCGGTCGTAACTCTTACCCATGTCTTCATGTTTGTATTGACCCGCCGCCTTCGCCTCGGATTACTGCCTGTCCATTAGCGGCGCGAGCAGCAAAACCGCAAAAGGTACCGCACACTGCCGTAAAGAGGTCATGCGTACATGAAACCGCAACCGCCCCAGCGGGCGCAACCCGTCTTGGGGCTAATCTACCCCGTGCCGCCCTCAGCGATGTTTTCGGGCAGGAAGAAGAGGCCAAGCTGCCCGCGTTCCCAAAGATGCTGCAAATGCTCCGGCGCTGTGTGAGCACCATAATCTCGCAATCGCGAACGATCCGGAGATTCACGCCATGACGAGGCGGACGGAAATCAACGACGTCCTGTCGGCGTCGAGCCACGTCCATGCTTCGCGTGAGTTCGTCGCCGCCGGTTCCGCAACGCCCTGTAATGCCCAGGTGTGCAGATTACACGCTGCCCCGGGAGTGGCGCCGTCAGGCTCGCTCTATAACGCCAATTGCGTTTTGGCCGTTGACGAGTTTTCGCTTCTGGAGTTCCACTGCTAGGGCTTCAATCTTAGACCAGTGATCAAACACTAAGTTGAAGGCATCCATCTGGCGTGCTTGAAGCCACTTGCGCTTGTGCAGACCGAAAGCCTAGTCGCTAATGGCCAGCAATTGGTTTTCATCATGCGAGAAGCCATCCCAGGCCGGGGAGCTATAGTCCCACGACGCATGACCCAGAGCACGTAAAGCAGCCTCGACGCCACCGAACAACATTATGGCTTGCTTGCGGTACTGCGCCATCTGGGCCAGCCGGGGCCCGCGTTTGTTCACACGAAACGTACCATCAGGTTGTTCAATATACGCCCTGTACACACAGGCCGGCAACTCGGTGTCCGTGTAACCACCTATGTTAAGCTTCTTGTTGACTTCGATTGACACGGTACCGGTTTTGAGGCCAAGGAGGTAGGCAAGCACGAAATGGCCAGCTTCGTGGTACGCACGCAGGAGTTCTGGCGCAAGTTGGATTTGCTTCAATGAACCACACTCCGCCGGTTGGTAAGAGTATTTTACCTAGATCCGTCGTGAAATTGGAGCTTGGGAGGCACTCAAACGCATCCTGTATACGCCAGCCTGTTCTTCGAGCGAGCAGTAGGCGCTCGCGGCCGTCACGCTGGCGTCTTCGCCGCCATCACCGAAGGGCACCGCGTGCGACCCCCCTCCAGCCGTTTCTAACTCAATCCAGAGTGCAACTGCTTCGATACGCAGCGGCGCATCTTGTACGTATCACACACCCGTTTCATCCGCTTCGATTTACGAGAAGTACCCTCCGGCCCCGGCGACAGCTTTCAGCCGGTGGAGGAAGCACCGGAAGCGAAGTAGCTTGGATCTGGTCGAGCAGTTCGGCGGCCTACATGGCGGGCATGATTCCGCATTATCGGATGAAGCTGCCGGTGTTCTATGAGCTGGAGGTGCGGGACTGGAAATCGGCGGCGACCCGGGAACCGGTGGCGGGGTCGCCGCCTCCGAGTTCGGCCGCAACGTCACCACCGGTTGCTATCTCGGCGGTCATATGATGTACGATAACAAACAGGCCCGTCACCAACTGAAGAAAACGACCGTCGCCGCCTTCCTCCAAAGCGCCGTGTGATGATTCACTCGGTGAGACAATTCGGAAAGGAACATTAAGCCATGGGTGTATCGCGTCGAGATTTGCTCCTCGCCGCTGGAGCAGCGCAGCTACAATCCCGGATGGGTGCGGCAACCACCGTTCCAGAATTGCCCGCGAAGTCGGAATTCGGCGTCGTGAAGGCCGAAACCTGTCTCAACAATGCGCGTTGGCATCCGATCGGAATTGGCGCAAACCCGGGCGGTTCAGCAATATCTGGAATACAAGGCCGGCGGCGGCGGAGGCGTTCCGGATTA
>Ga0302324_100006685_pt1 | contig 24740 bp, 25 predicted proteins | sample Palsa_T0_1_FD_201949 | JGI IMG/M metagenome (GOLD analysis project Ga0302324, IMG submission 201949) | Peat permafrost microbial communities from Stordalen Mire near Abisko, Sweden - Palsa_T0_1 | ecosystem: Environmental > Terrestrial > Soil > Palsa > Peat permafrost | place: Sweden: Abisko... | reverse complement strand
CGCTCCCGCCGCAGTGAGGTAACGAGAGGATCCGATCATGACCGCAGCGAGCCGGCCGCAAGCCGTCAGGCTCCGGTCGGGCGATGCCGTGCTATTGCGCCAGATCGAACCCGGTGATGCACCCGCTCTGGCCCCGGCCTACGCGAACCTCGGCGATGGGACTGCATCGCCGCCGCAGTCGCCCGCCAGGCACCCAACGGCCACGTGCTCAGCCCAGGTGAGCGGGTCACGGCGCCCACCGCGCTGAAGATGTTCCTCGCCGCTCCGGACGATGTGCGGCGGACCAGAACAGTATCGCCCGGCCAGCCAGCTGACCTGTGCCTTCTGCACTGCCCGCTAGCCGAAGCGCTGGCAACGCCCTCAGCTGCGACCAGAGGGCGAACAACTCTCGCTGCGGAGTCGCCAGCAACATGCGTTATCGGCGGTCGGTGAGCTGCACATGATGGCGGCACACTCAGCGTCGAATTCCTCGCGCTGCTGGCCAATCTGGTAGCCATCTGAATCGCCCCGGCGATTCCGGAGAGCTCCGGAAGGTCCGGCTCGGTTATGCCGCCCTGCTGTTGCTGGCCGCTCTGCTCAACGCAGAACTGCCTCCACGAGATTGACCACGTCTGCGACGACGCTGGTAAGGGCCGCGTCTGGGAGGGCCAGGCAGTCGAAGGTCTCGAAACTGGTAAGCATGTAGAGCGCCCTGACCAGGCCGTCCGGATCGCTCTGGTCGCGATCTTCGACCAGTCGGCCTACGAGCACGCCCAGCCCGATCCGGCGCCGATCGTCTCGCGCAGAGATGACCGCCCCAACATCGGGGTCGAGGGCGGCAAGGGCTCGGAGCCTTCGCATGGCGGCACGGTCGGCGTCCCAGAAGCGGCCGAAGGTTCCGACGAAGAGCCGCAAAGCCGCCGTCGGGTCGGGGTTGGTGAACGCTACGGATAGCTCTGACATCCCGCCGGCTTCGGCCAGGGCGTCACAGACCGCTTCGAGCAGGCCGGTCTTGGACTCGAACTGGTAGTAGATCGTCGCCTTGGATACGTCGGCCTTCTTGGCGACGGCGTCGACGGTGAAGGCGCGGTAGCTGCCCGCTTCAGCAAGCAAGGAGCGAGCTGTGTCGATGACCCGGCGTCGGCTCTCGTCGATCTGGTCCTGGCGCTTGCCGAGCTGATAGGGGCGTGGGCTCATCGCGATTGACAGCGTCCTCGGGCCGGTGATTTAATCAGACCGTTCATCTGAGTGAATAATATCAGGAGGAGACCCGGTTGACCAGTCCTGCGATCTCTGTGGCTAGGTTGCGTAAGTGCTATGGCGATGTGGTGGCCCTCGACGGGGTGGGCTTCGAGGTGGTCGAGGGCTCGGTGCTGGGCCTGCTCGGCCCCAACGGGTCGGGGAAGACCACGGCGGTGTCGATCCTGTCGACAGCCCTTCGCGCTGATTCGGGTCAGGCCAGCGTGTGCGGGTTCGATGTGCGCACCCAGGGGGCCGCGGTCCGTCGGGTCATCGGGTTCGCCGGTCAATTCGCTGCCGTGGACGCCAATCTCACCGGGCGGGAGAACCTGGCTCTCATCGGGCGCCTCTCCCGGCTCCCTCGGGTAGTCGCCCGCGACCGGGCGAGCGAGCTTCTCGACAGCTTCGGGCTGACCCCTGCCGCTGACCGGCTGGTACGGACCTACTCGGGAGGCATGCGCCGGCGTCTCGACGTCGCCGCAGCGCTGGTTCATCGGCCGCCGGTGCTGTTCCTGGACGAGCCCACCACCGGCCTCGACCCTGATAGCCGCTTCGCCTTGTGGGAGACGATCCGCCAGCTCGTCGGATCCGGCACCACGGTGCTGCTTACGACGCAGTACCTCGAAGAAGCCGACGCCCTGGCCGGGCAGGTCGTGATCCTCGAGTCCGGCCGGGTGGTCGATGTGGGCACGCCCGCGGAACTCAAGGCACGGATCGGTGCGGTCGTGTTTCGCCTCGGCTTCGCCGACGACATCGCTGCTGTCCAGGCCGAGCATGTGCTGGCTGCGGCCGGCTTCAGTCCGGAACGAGACGCCGGCGCCATCCGGGTCTCCTCCGCCAACGGGTCAGGGGCGCTGGTCTGCGTGCTGCGAGCCCTCGAGGGCGTGGCCCCCGACCCAGCATCGGTGAGAGTAGACGAACCTACCCTGGACGACGTGTTCCTGGCCCTCACCGGCCACGTGACTACCCCAGATGAACAGCCCGCCGAGGCTCGTCTGGGAGCGGCATGAGCACGACCATCGCTCCCGTCACGCAGCCGAGCCGGGTCGTCATGGCGGCGGCGGACACGATCGACGTGGCTGGGCGCAACCTGCGCAACCTGTGGCGCACGCCCCAGGCCATGGTCTTCGCCACCGTTCAGCCGGTGATCTTCGTTCTGCTGTTCCGTTTCGCCTTCGGCGGCGCAATCCACGTGCCTGGCGTGTCCTACGTGAATTATCTCATGCCGGGTATCTTCGCCCAAGCGGTCACCTTCGGGGCCATCGGCACCGCGGTCGGGTTGTCCGCTGACCTGAAGTCGGGGCTGCTGACACGGTTCCGCACCCTTCCGATGGCGCGCATCGCAGTGCTCGGCGGGCGAACGCTGGCGGATCTGGCCCGCAACGTGGTCGTCGTGACCGTCATGACCGGGGTAGGCTTCGCCGTCGGCTTTCGCGTCCATCACGGAGCCGCCGGACTGCTGGCCGCGCTGGGGCTTGTCACCGTGTTCGCCTACGCCCTGTCCTGGAGCTTCGTCGCCCTCGGCCTGCGAGTCAGCGACCCCGAAGCCGCCCAGGCCGCCGGGGTGCCGGTCATGTTCCTCCTTGTGTTCACCTCCGACGCCTTCGTACCCCTGCGTTCCATGCCGGGCTGGCTCCAGGTAATCGGCGCCCACCAGCCCGTCACCGCCCTGGTCAACGCCGCGCGGTCCCTCACCCTCGGCGGACCCGCCCGAAGCGACGTGATCGCATCGCTGGCCTGGACCACCGGGATGCTCCTGGTCTTCGCTGCTCTAGCCGCACGTACCTACCGGCACATGGGCCGCTGACCGAAATGAGGGCCCCGTCATGACCCCGCCGAACGAGCCCGGCTTTCCCGGGAAGCGTCACCGGACGCGGAGTGCGGTGGCAGAGATCCGGAAAGCGGCGAGACACGACCTAGTCGAGTTCATCTCCGTCGGCCACTGGAAGGTACAGGCCAACGAACAGCTCGCCGCCGCGGTCACCGAGCGCTTCGACCGGCTCGATGTGCTGGTCAACAACGTCGGGACATATTCGCCAAGCGCACCACTAGCGCGGACGGCTTGGAGATGTCGCTGGCACTCAACTTCCTCGCCCTGTTCGTCTTCATCGAGGCGCTCCTGTCCCTGCTGACCCGTGGCCCGTACACAGCCGCTGCGTGAACGTCGTTTCCAGCTCTTTCCAGGAAAGAATCGCCGGGTAGCCCCATGTCATCTGGCGGCGCATCGGAACCCATGCGGTTTACACCCCCGCCCGGACCGCAGCCCGCCCGACGAAGAGAACACCAGCGGCTCAAAACATTATTCAGGCGGGCGCCGCTGCGGGATGCTGCCATAGCGCGGCCTGCCACTGCCGCCGCAGTGAGGTAACGAGAGGATCCGATCATGACCGCAGCGAGCCGGCCGCAAGCCGTCAGGCTCCGGTCGGGCGATGCCGTGCTATTGCGCCAGATCGAACCCGGTGATGCACCCGCTCTGGCCCCGGCCTACGCGAACCTCAGCGAGCAGTCACGCTACCGCCGATTCTTCACCGCCATGCCCGAGCTGCCGGAGACCATCCTCACGGCGGCGACCGAGGTCGACCACAAGGACCATGAGGCGCTGGTCGCGTTCCCGCTGCGGTCGCCCGAGATCGTGGGAGTGTGCCGCTTCGTCCGGCTCGCCGATCGGCCCGACACCGCCGACCTGGCCGTGACAGTGGTTGATTCGTGGCAGGGCCGCGGGCTTGGCCCGGCGCTTCTCGGGCGCCTGAGTGAACGCGCGCTCGAGGTCGGTGTCCAGTACTTCACGGCGGAGGTTCTGGCCGAGAACCGGGCCGTGCTCGCTATGCTGCCCAGGCTGGGCATGGTCGAGACTGAGTCACGCGGCCCCGTGGTCAACGCCCGTATCGAGATCGCCGAGCCGTCCCAGCAGACTGATCAGGAAATCCTCGGCCTGCTGACGGCCGCGGCCCGCGGAGAGATCGTGATCATCCCGGCTCTCCTCCGGCGGCTGATCCGGGTGTCGGACGAATTCACTCACATCGTGCGGCTGCCGGTGGCCATGTTACTGAGGGTGCTGCGGCCGTGGCTCCCGGCCCCGGCGGCAGACGAGGCGGACCCCGAGCAGACGCCTGACGGAGGCGGCTAACGCATGGCCGAGTGGCCCAGCGGCTGGGGTATGCGGAGGTGTTGAGCTTCCCGCAGGGGCTTTCCGCAGGGGCGTTCCGCCGGTAGAAGAACGTGAGTCCCCGGGAGTTCCCAGGCCCCAGCGTCTGTCACTGCTCCCCAGCCGCTGATGTCGGCCACCCACTCGGACCATAGCGGGCGCTAACCTGCCTCATGGTGGAGGTAGCGGAGCGCTTCGGCGGCGGCGTTCGCGCCGCACATGCCGTGCACTCCGGGTCCGGGCGGCGTCGCCGCTGAGCAGATATACATGCCCGGGATGCCGATGTTGTAGGGCGACAGGGTGGCCCGGGGGCCGAGGACGAGCTGGCGCACGTCCTTGGCTCCGGTGATGATGTCGCCGCCGGCGAAGTTCGGGTTGGCGGCGGCGAAGCTCGCCGGGCCGTAGGATGCCTGGCCGACGATCCGCTCGCGGAACCCGGGGGCGAACCGCTCGATCTGCGCGATGATGGCCTCGGTGGCATCCCCGTCGTAGCCGTGCGGCACGTGCGCGTAGCTGTAGACCGGGTGGATGTTCCCGGCCGACCGCTGCGGATCGGCCAGGTATTGCTGTCCGACGAGGACGAAGGGCCGCTCCGGCATCTGGCCGGTGCTGATCTCCCGCTCCGTGGCGGCGATTTCGGTGTAGCTGCCGCCCAGGTGCACGGTGCCGGCCCGGCCCACATGGGGGTTGACCCACGGCACGCCGCCCTCGACCGCGAAGTCGACCTTGAACGCTCCCGGCGCACGGCGGAACCGGCGGAACGCCCGGGCCACCCGCGCGGGCAGCGTGTCGCCGAGCAGGTCAGCGACCGCTTCCGGGGCGAGGTCGAACAAGGTAACGTCCGCCGCCGGCAGCTGTGACGCCATCACGACCCGCGTGCCCGTCTCGATCTTGCCGCCCAGGTCGGTGAGCTGCGCTATGAGCGCCGCGGTTATCGACCCGGAGCCGTCGGCCGCGACCGGCCAGCCCCAGCGGTGCCCTGCGGTGATGATGCCGGCGCCGATCGCCGAGGTGAGCGGCTGGTGCAACGGCCGGAACGCGTGCGCGGCCACCCCGCCGAACAGCGCGCGTCCCTTCTCGGTGGCGAACAGGCGGGCGAACGCCGAGCCGGGCAGCAGCGTCGGTAGCCCGAACCTGGCCAGCGCCAGCGGGTGGCTGGGCGCCCGCAGCAGCGGCCTCATGATGTCGTCGGCCAGCTTGTCGTACCCGGCCGAGGGGCGGCCGAAGGCCAGCCGCCACCGGGCTCCGTCGCGGCCCAGCCCGGCAGCGGTGTCTTCGACCGACCGGTACAGCAGGCCCGCCTCACCGGCGTCGAGCGGGTGCGCGCAGTCGATCTCCGGCCAGCACCAGGACAATCCGTACTTGTCCAGGCCCAGGCCAGTCAGGAACGGAGAGCCGACGGCCATCGGATGGAAGGCCGAGCAGTGGTCGTGCAGCAGGCCGGGCAGCAGCGACTCGCCGGAGCGTGCGCCGCCGCCGGGCTCGTCCGCTGCCTCGAGCACGGTGACCTGCACGCCCTGCCGGGCGAGGGCCACGGCGGCGGCGAGCCCGTTGGGCCCGCCGCCTACCACCGTCGCGGTGGTCATGCCGCCACCTCCGTCCCGTCGTGCTGCTCGCTGACGGCCTGCAGGGCGTCCGCCCGAGACCAGGTCACCTGCACCGGGATCGGCCCGTTGGGCAGCCACGGCTGCTCGGCGACCGCGTCGGTGACCTGCCACGTGCCGCGCTCGATGACGCCGAGCGCCGCGTCGATCACCTTGTACGCCTGGTCGCCGCGGTGCACCGGCTGGGACTCTGCCCAGACCACGACCAGCTCGCCGGGCTCGAAGCCCGCCTGCGCCTGCACTGCGGCGATCAGGTCCTCGTTGTGCAGGTGCCCGTCGCCGAAGTTGAACCCAACCAGCGAGTTGCACACGAACTCGGCCTCGCGCACCGTCCTGGTATCGATGTCGGGCAGGTGCCGCAGCAGCAGCGAGAACAGCCCGCGGCCCTGGCTGTGCATGGTCCGCCACGCGATCGTCAGCTGCATGGTCACGTCGGCCCACTTGCGGTCGTAGCCGAACGCCACGAGCTGGTCGACCTGGTTGGCCGTCGGCCGCTTGACCGCGTTGAGCTTCTCCTCGGCGCCCGGCGCGAACGCCCAGACCGCGGACGCCCAGTTCCCTGCGTACTGGCGCAGCGAGGGCAGGAAGGACACCAGGTCCGGGCGCAGGTTGCCGAGCACGGGGAAGAACAGCAGCGCGGCCACGACCGCGGGCAGCAGCCACGGCGAGGACATGTCCGTGATCGCGTAGCCGTGCCAGGTCGGGTAGCCGGCGAACAGGAACACCGCGGCATAGCCGAACAGCACGTTCCACTCCAGCGGCACGGCCAGCGGGAACGTCGAGATGATGAACAGGTGGAAGATCACCATGACCGCGACCGCGACCAGCGTCACCGGCTTCCACGGGGACAGCAGCAGCACCAGCGGGGTGACGATCTCGACCAGCGTGCCGCCGCCGTGCGCCATCAGGTGGGCGAGCCTGGACGGGCGGACGTCGCGGGGGAAGTCGCGGTAGTGCACCCGCTTGATCCACCGGAACGGCACGGCGGGGCTGTTGCTGACCATGGGCGGCACCACGTTCGCGAAATGCCTGCCCAGCTTCGAGAAGCCGGCCCCCATCCAGACCGCGACGATCAGCAGCTTCAGCGCGATGATCATGTCGGTGAACGGCAGCACGGTGAAGAACACCAGGGCGGGCAGGTACTGCTCGCCCCGCGCGGCCAGAAAGATGATCTTGTCCCGCAGCCCGTTGAGCACGAGCAGCAGGATCGCGGGGATGATGAGGACAGGGCTGACCAGGCCCGAGGTGTTGCCGGGCACCGCGGCGGACAGCGAGGCGCTGTGGCCGCCCGGGGCCACCAGGGGGACGATCACGCTGACGATCAGCGCGAGGTAGAGCGCGACATCCACGGGGGTCCGGCGGTCACCGGCCGTGAGCGGAACGCGCTTCCACGGCCGCAGCCGGATCGTGCCGGTCCGTGCCCAGAACAGGATGCCGCCGGTCATCGGCTTGAACTTGCCCGCCAGCGGGCCCCATGACCCGGCGACCCCGATGGTTTCCAGCAGCACCGTCCACAGCACCGCCTTCTCGTACACGACCGGCTGGTTCCACCACTGCCCGACGTGCCAGAATGCCGGCAGGTGTGACGTCGCGGTGGCGATCACTACGCCGCCGAGGAGGTAGAACGTCAGCAGCTTCAGGATGTAGATCACGTGCACCATCCGCGGGGTACCGAACCCCCGCTCTGCCCAGTGCAGCGACAGCACCTTCATCCGGTGCATCAGCGGCTGCTGCATGAACGTGTCGGGGTCGACCTTTGGCAGGTCAGGCTTGGTGAATCCCATCGTGGTCTCCTTAGGTTGATGGCAAGCGAGGGCTGATGCTCGGGCTCGCCAGGGCTATGAGCGCGAGGCGCGCAGGGCTGGTTTGTCGATCTTGCCGACGGGGTTCTTCGGCAGCGCGCGCACGATGTTGATCGCCACCGGGATCTTGATCTTGGTGAGGTTGCCGCGGCAAAGTGCCAGCAGCTCGTCGGCTGTCACGGTCCCGCCGGGGTAGGTGACCAGGTAGGCCACCGGTACCTCGCCATATACCTCGTGCGGTGCGCCGATCACGGCCGCTTCCAGCACTGCGTCGTGCCGGGCCAGGACCGACTCGATCTCCTTGGGGTAGATGTTCTCGCCGCCCCGGATGATCATGTCCTTGATCCGGTCGACGATCGTCAGGTAGCCATCCGCGTCCAGCACGCCAACGTCGCCGGTGTGCAGCCAGCCGTCGACGATCGCCTCGGCGGTGGCTTCGGGGCGGTTCAGGTAGCCGCGCATCACGTTCGCGCCGCGGATGACCACCTCGCCCGGCTCGGCGGCTGCGGCGAGCGAGCCGTCCGGCCGCATGGTGGCCACCTGCTGGCCCGGCAGAGCCACGCCGACCGTGCCGGGCTTGCGCACCCCATCCAGCGGGTTGACGGTAGACGCGCAGGTGCCCTCGGTGAGCCCGTAGCCCTCGATGATCGGGAAGCCGAACCTGGCCTCGCTGCGGCGCAGCAGCTCCACCGGCACCGGCGCCGCCCCGCACACCGCGAACCGGACAGACGAGACGTCGCCGAGCTGATCCTCGGGCAGCTCGGCGAGCCGCGCGTAGATGGTGGGCACCGCGGAGAAGTACGTCGCCCGGTAGCGCGAGATCGCGGCGAGGAAGGTGTCGGGGGCGAACCTCGGCAGGATCGTCACCTGAGCGCCGGCCATCATCGGAGCGAGGCAGCTCACCAGGATCGCGTTCACGTGGAACAGCGGCAGCACCAGCAGGCAGTTGTCGTCCGGGCTCAGCTTCATCGCCTCGCCGAGCGAGGCGCCCATCGCCACGAGGTTCGCGTGGTCGAGCATGACACCCTTCGGCCTGCCGGTCGAGCCGCTGGTGTAGATCAGCAGGGCCAGGTCACCAGGCCGGGTGTCCGGAGCGGGCAGCGAGCCAGCCGGCCCGGTGGCGAGGTCGTCGGCCGCCAGTACCGGGACACCGTAGCTGGCCTCCGGCTCAGTGGCGATCAGCAGCTTGGCCCCGGAGTCGGCGATCTGGTATCCCGCCTCATTCGGCGTGAACACCGGGTTGACCGGGGTGGCCGCAGCGCCCAGCCGCCACGCGGCCAGCAGGGCCAGCAGCAGCTCCACCCGGTTGGTCAGCATCACCGCGACAACGTCACCCCGGCCCACGCCGGCGGCAGCAAACTGCCCGGCGACCGCATCCACCCGGCGGGCCACTTCGGCGTAGGTCAGCTCGACCTGCGCGTCACGCAAGCACGGGCGGTCGGCCAGCAGCACCGGACGGTGCCACGGCAGATAGTCAATGGTCATCGCGTAGCTCCTCATCAGGCAGCCTCCGGGTGATGCTTTGACGGTAGGAGTCGCCTGGGAGCTGGGATATGGGCTCCGACCACGAAGAAACCCACAGGAAACAGCCAGTCGTTGTGCTGCCAGTCCGATCAGCCGGGCGTGGCCGTGCTGTGCTCGGGGCCTAGGCTCAGCGGCCGGCGGGCGAGGGTTGCAAGACGGCCGAGCCCAGCCAGCAGCACGCCGACAGCGCTAGCTCGACATCCAGCCGGCTCTCTTGCAGGGGACGGCCCCGGACTTCCTCGGCCTTGCGGATGCGGTAGTGCACGGTGTTCTTGTGCAGCATCAGTTGCTCAGCGGTGGCAGTGAAGCTCCCGCTGGTGGACAAGAAGACGCGCGCTGTCTCCCGCAGGCGTGCCTGCGGCTCGTCATCGATTGCCAGGGCTCCCAGCGTGCTGTGCACCCAGGCCCGCGTGGCACTGAGATCTGCGCACAGCAAGGCAACCGGACCGGTCTGCGCGAACGCCGTCGTCCTGGAACCGGCCGGGCCCGCGGTCAGGGCTAGCTCCTGCGCCAGCCGCGCCTGATGATGCGTCCGGCGAAAGCCCTCGACGCCGAGAGCAGGTGCCCCGGCTGCTAGCCGCGTGCCCGGCTCGGTGTCGTCCACGGCTTTGTGCAACAGCTCCCACCGGGGGCTGGCATCTCTGCCCAGCGGCAGCCAGGCCCAGACGCTGGCCTCATCCCGTGGCACCAGCAGCGGCCTGCCGGGGCAGGCCAGCGCCTGGGCGGCCGCCATGACCAGCCGCTCAAGCCGGGCCAGCCCCGCGCCCCCCTGGGCCAGGTCGGGTTCCCAGGCGATGAGACCGACGTGGTGCTGACGCAGCCGGTAGCCCAGTTCGGTTTCGACCGTGCCGAGGTCGACCTGCCTGTCCTCGAGCAGCGCCCGGACCCGGCCGGCCCGCATGGCGGTCTGGGTGAGCAGCCAGCGGTCGCGCTCGTGTTCGTAGACGGTGAACACCTGTTCGGTGACCCGGTCGATGTACCCGGAGCTGAGCTCCACGATGCGACGTGCCGCGGCCACGACGAGCGGTACCGCGCGGCCTTGCCGGGCCAGCTCATCGAGAGACCATTGCAGGAATCGCTCGTGGCCGACCCGGTAGGCGCGGATCAGCGCACCGGCGGGCACGCCGCGCTGGGCCAGCCGCCGGGCGTACTCGATCGCCGCCGGCGGCGCTTCGATGGTGTCGACCGGCATGCCGTGTTCGAAGACATGAATGATGGCCGTGATGTTTTCCGTGACGCTGGCGCGGAGAACGCCAAGGATGGCGGTATCCCCCTGCAGTTGCTCGATGGCGGCGGCCAGGTGATCGGTCACATCCTGGCTGATCTCGGCCAGACGACCGCCGAGGCTTGCTGCCACGGCCGCAAGCAGCTCATCGCCAGCATGGCCGGCTGGGTCCACAGATATCATCCTAGTACGGCAGCCTTTACTGGCTAGCTGATGTCCAGGTGACCAGCACGATTGCGGCGTCGCTGGCTAACCGGGCGCACTGGCGGCCGACTCTGGCAACTCGCAAGGGGACTGTGCCAGCTCTCCGGTTGTGCCGTGCACCGCGCTAGGCTCGATCTGTATATCCCAGAGAACATATCGGGGATATACGCGCAGTGCGAAGGAGGCGAGCATGGCCAAGACGCTGATCGACCTCGACGAACAGCAACTGGCCGCGGCTGCGCAGATCCTGAAGACCGAGACCAAGAAGGACACCGTCAACGCGGCCCTCCGCCTGGTCACGTCCCTGGCCGCTCGCCGCCGCGACCTGCAGCGGCTGACCATTGACGGGCTGCCCGACCTAGCCGACGAAGACGTGATGCCCGCCGCATGGCAGCGGTAGCCACACACCTTGCCGACACCAGCGCCTTGGCCCCGCTGCGCCACGCCCCCGGTTGCCTCGGCGCTCGGGCCGCTGATCGAGGCCGGGCTGGTCGCGACCTGCGGCGTCATCGAATTCGAGCTGGCCTGGGCAACCCGCAAGCCGATGAGTTCGATGAAATACGAGCTGACCGGCTTGCAGGCTACGAATGGCTCGCCACCCACGACGAAGACTGGCACCGGGCCCTGGCCGTCCAGGCCGCCCTGTGGCGCCGCGGGCAGATCAGGGCATCGGCTTCCCCGACCTGCTCATCGCCGCAGTCGCCGAACGAGAACGCGTCACCATCCTGCACTACGACAGCGACTACGACCTCATCGCCAAAGTGACCGGTCAACCAACCCAGTGGGTAGCACCCCGCGGCTCCATCCCTTAACGCCTCCGGGTGAAGGCCGCAGGCTGCTATGACACGAATCGGTCGGCCCGGTCGCAGCATGACCTGCCACTGCTTGCCGTTGTTGGTCAACTCGGGCTCTTGGAATAGTCAGCCTCGTCTCAGTCCGGCCGTGCCCGGAAGGAACTGGTTGCTGGGGACGGGCCGCCCCGCCCTGGAACTTCGATGTTCGCTTGCTTGCCGGGCTTCTGTGTGTCGCTGGTCGTAGGCGCGGACAGCGTGTCTCGCAATAGCCTGTGATCGTGATGATCGTCCCGGGCGTGGCGATTGACGAAACCCGCCTGCGTGAGATCTGCGACAGGTACGGGATAGCGGAATTGAGGATCTTCGGCTCCCGCGCACGGGGACGGCACAGCCTGATAGCGACATCGATGTGCTCTATACACTCCAGACCGGGCGTCAGCTCGGCTGGGAGATCGAGCAGCTCACGGACGAGCTGGCAGAGCTCTTCGGCCGCCGGTCGATCTGGTTTCGCTGCGGGCGCTGCACCCGCTGCTTCGGCGATCGGTCCTGGCAGAGTCACGGTCTGTGTATGCGGCGTGACACCCTCCTGCTCACCGAGATGACCGAGGCGGCCATGCAGGCACTGTCACAAGAACTTACCCCCCGGCGTTAGCGTCAGTGACCTGGAGGAAGACCGTCAGCCTTGCGACGCGCCGCTGTGGAACTTCACAGTGCTTGGCGAGGCCGCGGGCCAGCCTGGCTTGCTAACGCTCATTGGGTGGCCATGATGCCGATCGATGCCCACAGCGGCGCAAGATGCGCCGCGTCCAGCCACTGCGATCTGGAGGCTGCCACTGTGCACGCCGGGACTTGCCGCTAGGCGCGCTGGGCGCGCGCTGGGCTGGCCGTGTCGGCGCTGGCCGCGGACAAGTTCTTCATCGCACGCGCCGATGTCACTTCCGCGCGAGGAAGATGACCTGGTCGGCCCGGATATGGTCAGTATCCAAGAGAGCAGCCAGGGCGCCAGCGATTGCGCCGACGAAGCTGCGGTCCTGCGGGAACGCCTTAGTAGAGACGAGGATCAGTCCGGCATGCGACTGCCCTGCTGCGCGAAACTGGCCGTCCAAAGGAATGAAGTCCTTGATGTTGGCGGTGACCAGAGCGCGACCGGCCGACGCCGCGTGAGCGAGGATCTGGTCGTCAGACAATGAAACCAGCGCCGGATCGGCGCAGACTGCAATGACGTCGTGACCCTTCGCCCGCAACTGCTGCGCAATGGCGTCAGAGAACATCTCGTCAAGCAGCAGCGCACAGCTCACCAGCTACCGGCCAAGCAGCTGGTGCTCGCGATGCCAGGCCTGCTCGGCAGCGTCCTCAGCAGCGTCCTCAGCCGAGATCTCAGCATCGATCTCCGCGGGATAAGACGCCCAGTACCGGACGGCAGCGCGGACTAGCCGAAATGGGGTCCCGGCGTTGTCGGCGACCAGGCCGAGAAGACCGTCATCGGCTAGCTCGGGCTCGGCGTCCCGGGCGGACTTGACGGCGCGGACGACTTCCCACACGTCCGGGCCCCCTGCCAGGGCCGCACGACGCCCGGTCGGACCGGGCCGGAACGTGATCCCCGGGTGCTCGCTCATGCGAAGGGCTTCGTCAACAAGCCGATTCGCCGCCGATGATAGGGACATCCCGGGGTTGGCTGCGGCGAACGAAGCTAGCCGTTCGGCCACCGGACCATCGAACCGCACAGGCGTCGCAGCGCGCTTACTCATGACTACATCGTAGTCGCTTAATGACACTGCCGCAAATATGGCATCGGCCGCCGCGCCAACTCGGCAGCTCCATCGTCTCGTCGTCGCGTAGGGGCGTACGGCCCTCCGCTCGGAAGTTCGGATCAGATGTCGGTCTTGATCCAGACAGCCTTGACGTTGAGGTATTCCTCGAGCGAGTGCATGCTCATCTCGTTGCCCCAGCAGCTCATCTTCGAGCCACCGAACGGCATGGCGGGATCGAAGTTACCTTACGTATCCACTCCCCCACAAACGGGTGTTGACCGAGTGGGCGACCTGATGGGGTCTTGCCGATGTCACGGGTCCACACTCCGCCGCCGAGCCCGGATGGGGGTCAGGCTGGCCCTGCGGATCGCTTCGTCGACGTCGTCGAAGGGCAGCACCGACGCTACCGGGCCGAATATCTCCTCCTTGGCTATGCGCATGTCGTCGTTCACGTCGGCGAGGACCGTCGGGGGCACGAGGTACCCGCTCGTGAGATCGCCGGCCACGAGGTGCTCGCCCCCCTGCGGTCGTCCAGGCCCCCTCGGTGCGTCGAATCTCGAGATAGCTGGTCACGCGATCAAGCTGTGCCTGCGACACGATCGGGCCGATCTGCGTCTCGGGGTCAAGGCTGTTGCCCACTTTGAGCGAGTCGGCGAACGCCGAGACACGGGCAACGAACTCGCCGTAGACGGGCCGCCCACAAACACGCGAGTCCGGCGCAGCACACCTGGCCCGTGTTGGCGAAAGACGCCCATGCCGACGCCGGGAACAGCTGCGTCGAGATTGGCATCGGTGAACACCACATCGGGGGACTTCCCACCAAGCTCCAACGATGCCCACTTCTAGTTGCCGACCGCGGCTCGGAGGATCTGCTGCCCCCGTGAACGAGGAATCGATGAACGCAACCTTGTGGACGTTGCGGTGTGAGCTTAGGGCTGCCAGCCGGCCCGTTCCACGGGATGATGGCACCGACCACGCCGACTGCGGAACATATCCCGGTCCGGGTCAGGGCTCCCGGCGCTGGACGGTGGCGATGCGGGTGCATGCTGCGGCCCAGCAGCAGACCGGGCACCGTGATCGTACCTTTGTGGCTTGGTCTGCCAGGTTGACTGTGGCCGCGTCCACGCGGGCCGCCAAGCGAATGCAGGAGTACTCGTCCGACAGATCGGCAGTGCCAGCAATTATAGGCGCCGGCAGCCCGCGCGCCCGGCAGCCCGCGCGCCCGGCCAGCGAGATGGCGCGGTCAGGTGTGAGACGCCGCCGGACGGGCAATCTTGACGCTGGCGGGGAGCTTTGCCTTACCGAGGAAGGCAGGCACTCGCGTAGGCTGACATAAGATTCCTACATCTAAGAGCGGTATAGTTACGTTCCCTGCTCCTCCTGGACCCTGAGGAGGCTCCCATGCCGCTGCCGGATTTCCTGGTGATCGGCGCCCCGAAAGCGGGCACCACAGCGCTGCACGCAGCGCTGGCCGGCCACCCTCAGCTGTACATGTCGCCGGTCAAGGAGCCGAAGTTCTTCCTGACCGACGGCCCGCCACCGCGCCGGGGCGGTGGGCCTGGCGACGTCCAGACCTACCGCGAGCACATCTGGCGGCGGGACGACTACGAAGCACTGTTCAGCGCGGCACCCGCAGGCACGCGGTGCGGTGAATCCACTCCGCTCTACCTGCACGACCTGGCCGCGCAGCGGCGGATCAGGGAGCTGATCCCGCAGGCCAGGCTCATCGTGACTGTGCGCGACCCGGTCGAGCGGGCGCACTCCAACTGGACGCACCTGTGGTCAGCCGGGCTCGAGCCGATCCATGACGTCGTCCGGGCCTGTGCCGCCGAGCCGCAGCGGGTCGCGGCGGGCTGGAGTTCCTTCTGGCAGTACGTGGGCCTGGGCAAGTACGGTGAGCAGCTGCAGCACCTCTACACGCTGTTCCCCCGCGATCAGGTCCTGGTGCTGCGCTACCGGGAGATCGTCGACACCCCAGCCGCGGCGCTGGACCTGATCTGCGCCTTCCTGGACGTCAAGCAGGGCATCCTCGACGAGCTGCCCAGGGAGAACGTCACAGCTCACCCGGATCGGACGCTGACCCACCTGGCTGTGTCCCGCGTCCAGCGGGCCGGAGCCGCCGTCGGGCGGCATCTGCCTGGCGCGCTCGGCACCTCCATCACCGACCGGCTTGAGCGCATCCTGCAGCAGAAGGGCAAGGAGCGCCAGCCGGTCACCTGGGAAGAGCGCCAGCAGCTCATTCCGTATTTCGAGGCTGATATCCGGCTACTGGAGACCGTAACGGACTCGGATTTCAGCGACTGGCTCCAGCCACGCGAGCGGTCGGGCGGCCTGGTCGGGAGCCGGCCGGACGGCCAGCGCCAGGCCAGGAACGGCAGGGTCAGGCAGCACTGACCGTCCTGACAGCACGGATTAACTGGCAGCAAGGACTTAACTGGGAGCACCGACCCGCCAGCGTTACCGGAGTTCTGTCCTCAGCTCATGCGCGCCGTCGGCGCGGGTCATCTCGTAGTAGAGGCGGAACTGCCCACCGGGGAGCGGCAGGATGTCCAGATAGCGCAGCCCGGCGCTGCGGAACGGGGAGGCCGCAGCCGGCATGTCGCCGTAAGCCGTCAGCCCAGCGGGCTCGGTGCCGGTCGCGAAGCCAGTCAGTTCCTCATAGTTCTCCGCCGCGGTTGGGCGCCCGTCGTAGCTGGCAACGATCTTCCCATCCACGAAGCAGACCGAGGTTACCCTTGCGCCCCGGGCATCCCAGTAGCCAGGCCTGCCGCTCAGCGCCGTGCCATGCCAGGTCCAGTCGATCCCGTCGGGACTGCTGGCGTAGTCGGTCACCATCTGGTCGGTCTCGCCGGGATCGGCGAGCGGATGGCAGGAGGCCCAGAGCTGCCAGGTGGAGTCTCGGTACCTGATCACGGGATCCTTCACCGCTGTCTTGGCGTCGCCAGGAAGGACGACCCGGCTGCTGCGCGCATCGAACTCACCAGGATGATCAGCTTCTATCATCTCCACGCGCCAGTGCTTGGTCCCTTGAGTCGCACAGCTCACATACAGCCGCCAGGTGCCCTCCGGCGTGCGGACAAGGGCTGGCCGCTCGAGCGAGTCGGTGTCGAACTCGTCCTTTCCCAGGGTGAGGATCGTCTCGAAGGTATCTCCGTCGTCGGACCTGGCGACCGCGATGGCGTAACCACGTCCCTGACCGAGCGGGTGGCGCAGCCGGTAGGCCAGGTAGATCTGGCCGTTTTCGCAGGCCGCGCTCGGCGCCCCGGCCCAGTGCCCCGGCCCGCTGGCGGGCGGTGGCACAGCCACGACGGACCGGTCCGGGTCCGGCAGGAAGACATCCAATGAGGTATCCACTTCACCTAGATGCATATCGGAACAATAGACAATGCGCGGGCCGCCTGCGCCCGTAGAGCGGCAATAGGAACTGAATGACCTGGCTGGATCACCGTGCACTCCGGCCGATCTTGCAGAGTATGCCTGATCCAGCTGCTTCTGCGCACCGGGGCGCCTGTCGCCCGCCTTCTCATCTACTTTATCATGTTATATACCTCATTGCGAGGTTCGCGAGTTCGCGAGTTCGCGAGTTCGCGAGGTTCTCCTGTCCTCCCGGCGGGCCGCCCCCCAGCGCTCTGCTTGGCATTTCACGCAATCTGCTTGATATAATGAGCTTCATGAGCACCCGCAGAGGACATATGACCGACGCCCACGGCATGAGCCACCAGTTGCAGGAGCAGGTCCTGGACCCGATCCGCAAGAGCGCCCGAGCTGTGGTGACGGGCGCTTATGACCTCGCCGAACAGTTGCTGGCAGCTCAGCGCAAGCTGGCCGAGCACGCTCTGCGAGTGGCGTCACCCGCGCTGATGCGCCAGCGGCCGACGGCACAGGAGCACAGCCGTCACGACTCGGTCCCTATCGCGGCTGAGCCTGAGCCCAAAGACGAGCCGACGCCAGCGCGCAGCAAGCCGACGGCAGCGCCCAGCAGGCCGACGGCAGCCCGGAGCAGGCCGACGGCAGCGAAGAACGGCACCGCTAACAGGAACCCAGCCGGCCCGAGAGCCAACGCCGGCACCAGCGCCAGGGCTACCACCGCCGGCACCAGCCCGAAATCCACCGCCGGCACCACGAAAGCCACCACCCCGGCGAAGCCGCGTTCGACGAAGGCCTGAGTCTGCGTAGGCCCAGAGTAGGCCCAGAGTAGGCCCAGGGTAAGCCCGCGGCCAGCTGGCCTTCGGCCTGCCGAGTTGCGCTGTGTCCCAGTAGTACGAACGCTGTGTCCCAATAACGCGAAACGGCAACACCAGTTGTTTCCGGGGTGAACATCCCAGAACGACGATCATGCACAGTGAATCGCGATTACCATACGTCATCGTGAGTGACCCGAGCCAGAACGCCGAGCCGCTACCACGCCGTCAGCCGCTCGCCCGCCGCGAATCACTGCCGCCGGATGAGCCGACGTCCTGGTTCGGGGATCCGAAGCCGGAGTCCGGCGACCCGCCGACCGAGCCCGGGGTACGCGCCCAGCTCGACGCATTCGCTCAGCCTGGCGTGCTGCCCCGGCGCGACCAGGCAGCACCGCCACCAGCCGCCCCGCTGCCAGTCCGCAGCCAGCCGCTGCCCCAGCGCAGCGACCCCCTGCCCCAGCGCAGCGACCCCCTGCCCCAGCGCAGCGACCCCCTGCCTCAGCGAGGCCAGCCGCTGCCCAGGCGGACCATGCGCACACGGCCGGCCGGCCGCCATCGCAGCCCGCACCGGCTCACCGTTCCCTCCGATGCGCCATCGCTCGTGCTCGCCGTTCCCGGCGCGGCCACTGCAGCCACAGCAGAACTGGCAGCCGAGATCGCCGCGGCCGCCCGGCTCTCCTGCCCCGGCGTCGATGTCCGCATCGGCTTCCTGACCGGTGACACGCAGCGGCTTGACGATGCCCTGAAGTTCCCTGACGCCTCCCCCGACGGGGAGCTGGAGCTGCGCGCAGTCGTCGTGCCGGTGCTGGCCGGACCGCACCCGGCACTGGACGCCGCGCTCGCCGCCGCGACCGACCGCACCGCCGAGCCGGTCATGCTGGCCTCGCATCTCGGCCCGCACCCGCTGCTCGCCGAGGCCCTGCACGCCCGCCTTGCCGACGCCGGGCTGGCCCGGGCCGGGCGGGCCCGGGGGCTGAGCATCATCACCGGCGTCAACGGAGTGCTGGTGCTGGCCGACCGCGGGGACGAGGCAACCAAGGCAGCCAGTGTCACCGCGGTTCTGCTAGCAGCCCGGCTTGCCGTGCCCGCCGCGCCAGCGTCCCTCGGCGATCCGCAGAGCGTGACCGCCGCGCTGGAGCGGCTGCGCGAGGCCGACGCTTCCCGCCCCGTCATCGCACCCTGCCTGATCGGCCTTGAGTCGCCGGCCCGCGAGATCGAGGACATCGCCAGCAGGCTGGGCGCGCCGAGCGCGCCGCCGCTCGGCGCCCATCCCGCGATCGGGCAGCTGGTCGCGATCCGCTATGGCGCTGCCCTGGCCCGCCTGGCGATGGCGGGCTCGGCCGGCTAGCTGGCGGGCTCGGCTGGCTAGCCGATCACGACCGGGCCGGCGGCACGTCCGGCGGCACGTAACGGATACTCTCGTCGGCAGCACGGTATATCGCAGAACCCGCCGGATTGCGCATCTCCTCGGCGAGGTGGCCCAGCAGCCCGGCCGCTCGCGCCAGCAGCGCGAAGCCACGCAGGATGTCCGGGGCGAAGCCGAGATCGGCCAGCGCCGCGCCGCAGACCCCGGCTCCGTTGAGCGGCAGTGTCCGGCCGATGACCACGACGTGGGTCCTGCCGATCGCCTCGAAGAGGGTCAGATGCGGTCCCTTGAGCCCTTCCTCGGAAGCGATGCGCAGCAGCACCGGCGTGCGCGGGTCGCCGTCCTTGTGGATCGGGTGGCCGAGGCCGGGAACCAGCCGGCCCGCGTCCCGCTGCGCCTTGACCGCCGCGACAGCAAGGACATCCCAGCCAGCCTCATCGGTCGGCAGCTCCTCGCCCTGGGCGGCGAGGGCGGCTGCCAGGAACCTGCCGCAATCCTCGGTCACCCCCAGGTAACGGGAGCCGCCGCCGAGCAGCCCGGCGGCCAGGGCGCCCTGGACCGACTCCGGCGCGCCGGTGAGGGTGAGCCTGGCGGCGATCGCCGACGGCGTGAAACCGTGATCGGCGAGCGCGACCAGGACCGCCTCGAAAACGCGCAGCTCGCCCGGTTCCGGCCGGCGCATGGCGACCAGCCAGAACGCAAGTTCCCCGAAGCTGACCCGCCCCATCAGCTCGCCGGCCAGGTCGTGCCCGAGCAGCGTGATCGACGTCGCGTCCGACTTGCCGATCGAGGTGGGGTACGAGAAGGGATAGTCAGTCACTGGCTGTCCTTCGCACGTGGTAGGGGCGCCAACAGTACCGGGTCAGGACGCGGGTGACGGCCGGACGGCCGGCGACAGGCCCCGGGCGAGAACCTCCATCAGGTCGTCGAGCACGTCGTCGGGAACCCGGCTGCCGGCCGTCCACTCCGCCCAGCGCATGCCGACGAAATGACCGAGCCCGGTATAGACGTAGGCGATGAGCTCAGGGTCGTAGCGAGCGTCGACCTCGCCCGCCAGCTGCGCGGTCCGCACGCCCCGCGCGTAGCCGCGGGCCAGCCGCTCGTAGTACTCCCGGAACTCGCCCGGCGCCAGGAACTCGGCCTCGCGCACCACCCGGTAGATCCAGGGCCGCTCCGACATCAGGTCGAAGTAGGCGCGGTAGGCGGCCCGCTCGCGGTCCCGCTGACTGTCCGGTGCCCCCTGCAGCGCGGCCCGCATGGCCGCCCGCAGATCAGCGTTGATACCGCGGATCACCGCCGCGAAGATAGCCGCCTTGGACTGGAAATGGGCGTAGAAGCTGCCGGTGGCGATGCCCGCGTTGGCGCAGATTTCCGCGACCGTGGTCCGCCGGTAGCTGCGCTCGCCGAACAGGTACTCGGCGGCACTCAGCAGCCGCTCGGCGGGCGGCCGCTCGTCGCCCGTTGCGGGCTTGCGGCCCGCTGCCACGCTCACTGCGCAAACCCCCATTCAAGACGCATAACGGGACGCCGCCCGCCAGTCCCCAACCATCCCCCGGTCTCGTCAGCGTGCGCCAGCCGCCCGCCGTCCGCGACTCGCTAGCCGCCCGCGAGCCGCCAGCCGCCCGCGACCTGACGGGCGGCCGGCGCTCGCATCGTGATCAGGGCGACGGTATCCCGCTGGCGGGCGCCGCCGGCTGAGCCCCGGGTGTGCTGAATCCTCCGGTCGAGGTGTCATCGGTGACCAGGACCGGGCCGAGCGGAACCAGGGCGCCGTTCTTGATCTGCGCCATGTACGCCCCGGTGATCCCGTTGTGGTCGGTGGCGGAGTAGGCGTAGGGCGCTACCGACATTCCCTCCGGGAGCCCCGCGTTGATGGCGTTGACCAGATCCTGCCTGGTCGGGTTGCGGCCCGCCTTGAACATCGCCTGCACGAATGTGTACCCGACGGCAATCCCGTAGGCCACGTTGCCGTCCATCGGCAGCTTCGACAGGTACGTACTGTGGATCTTGGTGATCAGCTGGATCCAGCTGTTGCTCGTGTCACCCAGCGACGGCAGGTACCCGTCGGTGATGATTCCCTGGGTCAGCGCGTTGCCGGACACCTTGGCGCCGCCCTGCTTGGCGAAGCTCTCCAGCAGGCCGGCCAGGGTAATCGGGTCGGAGCCGACATCGCTGACCACCAGCTGCGGCAGGTACTTCAGGCCGAGCATGTTCAGCTTCAGCAGCGCGGTGAAGGCGGGCACCGAGAACGAGACGACGACCTGGGCGCCGGACGCCTTCAGCGCGGCGACCTGCGGGGCGATCTTGATGTTGGTCGCGTCGTAAGGCTCCTGCGAGACGATCTGCTTGGCCGGGATCTCGTCCTTCAGGCCCTTGACGCCATCCTGGCCGAACTCGTCGTTCTGGTAGAAGAAGCCGATCTTCTTGCCCTTGAAGTGCTGCTCGATGTAGTGCCCGAGCAGTTTGCCCTCGCGGACGTAGTCGAGCTGCCAGCCGAACGTGTACGGCCAGGTCGACGGCGAGTTCCAGCACTCGCAGCCGGAGGCGACGAACACATCGGGCACCTTCGAGGCGTTCAGGAACGGCGCGACGGCCAGATGGGTGGGCGTGCCGAGCCCGTTGAAGATCGCGTAGACGTTGTCCTGCAGCACGAGCTGATGCACGACCGTCGAGGTGATGGTCGGGTTGTACTGGTCATTGAGGTATTTGTAGACGATCTTGCGGCCGTAGATGCCGCCGTGGGCGTTGACGTACTGGAAGTAGGCGTTGGACGCCGGCGCGATCTCGTCGTAACCCGGGGCGGCGATGCCGGTCAGCGGCTGGTGGCTGCCGATCAGTATCTGCGTCGGCGTGATGCCCGGTGCCGACGCGGTCAGCGCGGAACTGGCGGACTTGCCGGACGATGGCGAGCTTCCGCTGGAGCCGCACGCGGCGACCACCATCGCGGCAACAGCGAGCCCGGCCACGACGGCCAGGTTCGTGCGGTGTGATCTCTTCATGTAGTGCCTTCCTCCTGGTGCTCACTGGCCGGCGCATGCCGGCGCAGAAGGTTGAAGGGCGCGGCAGCGGCGGGCGCCGCTGGCCCGAGCAGGCGGCGGATGCCGCCCTGGATCCCGGCCGGGAACGCGAGCATGACAACGATCAGCACGACGCCGAACGCAGCGACGGGGACGCTGGCGCTCGCCCCGCTGGACAGCCCGTGACTGGCCGCCAGATTGGTCAGGTAGCCCTGCACCAGGACGAAGACCAGGCTGCCCCAGACCGCTCCCAGCAAGCTGCCCAGACCACCGATGACGGCGGCGATGAGCAGGCCGATCGACAGCGTGAGCGTGAACTCGCCGGGAGTGGCGCTCGCCTCCCACATGGCCAGCAGCGCGCCGCCGAGGCCAGCGCAGGCCGAGCTGATGACGAAGGCGAGGACCTGCAGCCGGGCCACGTTCAGCCCGGCCAGGGCGGCCGCTACCTCGTCGTCGCGCAGCGCGCGCCAGTTACGGCCCACCCTGCTGCGCGTCAGGTTAGCCAGCAGGACCAGCGTGATCAGTGCGAACGCGGCGGCGAGCCAGGCCAGCCAGCGGGTGGGCGGGAACGTCGGGCCGAGAAAGCCGGGGGTGGTGACGTTGAGGGCAAGTCCCTGGTCACCGCCGAACAGGCTCTGGAATTTGTCCGCCACCGACGGCAGCGCGACGGCCAGCATCAGGGTCGCGCCCGCCAGGTAGGGTCCCCGGAGCCGGGCCGCCGCGACGCCGACGATCGCCCCCGCCGCCGCCGCGACGATCGCGCTGGCCACGAAGACCAGCTCGATCGGCCAGCCGAGGTGCAGCAGCAGCAGCGCGGCAGCGTACGCGCCGACCGCCATGAAGGCGCCGTTCCCGATCGAGATCTGCCCGCTCAGGCCGATCAGCACAGTCAGGCCGGCCACCGCCACGACGTACGCGGCGACCTCGGCGATCTGGTAGTCGCGGTAGGCGTCCAGCCGGACCGACAGGACCCAGATGACGACCGCCGCGGCCAGCGCGATCCCCAGGTGCTTGGCCAGAGTCATGATCACACCTGCCGCGTCGCCGCTGCGGAGAACAGGCCAGCCGGCCGGACCATCAGCACGAGCACCAGCGCGCCGAGGCCGAATATCTCGACCAGGGCGCTGCCGAGGTAGCCGCCGGCGTAGCTGAGCACCACGCCCAGAACCAGGCCCCCGACGACGGCTCCCAGCGGGCTCTCCAGGCCGCCGATCACCGCCGCGGTAAAGCCCAGCACGAAGATCGTGTCCATGCTGTTGGGGTAAAGAAAGGTCGAGGGCGTCACCAGCATGCCCGCGAGGGCGCCGATCAGGCCCGCCAGCGCCCAGCCCAGCGTCAGCACCCGGCCGACCCGGACCCCGAGCAGCCGGGCCACGCCCGGGTTGAAAGCCGTCGCGCGCATCCGCAGCCCGACCCGGGTGTACTTGAAGGCGACAGCGAGCGCGGCCGCGGCAGCGAGCACGGCAACGGCGGTGAAGACGTCGTTGCGGGAGATGCCCAGCGCGACCGAGCCGATGCTGAGCCCGTCGATGGAGAAGGCCGGCGGGAACGACCGGTACTGGGCGCCGTAGATGATTCCGGCCAGGCCCTCGATGAAGATCAGCAGGCCGATCGACACGATCACCGCGTTCATCGGCGCCTTGCCGGCCACCTGCCGCACCACTGCCCGCTCCAGGACTGCCCCGAGCACCAGGCCGGCCGCGAGGGCAGTGACAAAGCCCGCCCAGTAGTTTCCGGTGTGGTTGATCACGATCAGCGCCACGTAGGCGGTGAACATCGCCATCCCGCCCTGGGCATAGTTCAGGATCCGGGTGCCCCGCCAGATCAGCACCAGCGACAGCGCGATCGCCGCGTAGATCATGCCGGAGCTGACCCCCTCGAGCGTGAACTCAAGGAATTCCTGCATTTCCCGCCCTCCTAGAAGCCCAGATAGTGACGGCGGAGCGCCTCGTCGGCCGCGAGGTCCGCGGCGTCGGCCGCGGCGACGACCTTGCCGACGTTGAGCACCACTCCCTTGTCGGCGATGGCCAGCGCGCTCCGGGCGTTCTGCTCGACCAGCAGCACGGTCAGGCCGCCGTCGTCGCGCAGCCGCCGGATCAGCTCCATGACCTGGGTGACGATCTTCGGCGCCAGGCCCAGCGACGGCTCGTCCAGCAGCAGGACCCGGGGAGCAGCCATCAGCGCCCTGGCGATCACCAGGATCTGCCGCTCGCCACCCGACAGCGTCCCGGCGGTGCGGTGCCGGCGCTCGGCGAGCACCGGGAAGCGCTGGTAGGCGTCGGCCAGGGCGGCCTTGCCGTCCTTGCCGTCACGCAGCAGCCCGCCCAGGCGCAGGTTCTCCTCGATGGTCAGCTCGGTGATGACCCCCTGGCCCTCGGGGACATGCGCGACTCCGGCCCGGGCAACCTCCTCCGGGCGGCCGTGCGCCAGGCTGGCGCCGTCCAGCAGAATGCGCCCCCGGCGGGGCCGGATGAATCCGCCGATCGTGCGCAGCAGCGTGGTCTTGCCGGCCCCGTTGGCGCCCAGGACCGCGGTGATCGTCCCGGCCGCCGCCGAAATGGACACACCGTCCAGTACCAGGACCGCGCCGTATCCGGCAACGACGTCCTCGGTCGCCAGCGCCGCGGCTCTACTCATCCCCGCCCGCCCGCCCAGCCCCGCCCGGCCCGTCCGCCCTCACGCCCCCACCCGCCCCGTCCGCCCCACCCTGATCACCGGCCACATCGGCGCCGAGGTAAGCGGCAGTGACCGCGGGATCGGACTGCACCTGCTCGGGCGTGCCTGCCGCGATGACCTTGCCGAAGTCCAGGACGAAGATCGTGTCGCAGACGGACATCATCAGGTCCATCCGGTGCTCGATCACCACGACGCTGGTGTCCTGCGCGAGCCCGCAGATCAGCTCGCCCAGC
>Ga0302324_100006684_pt1 | contig 24740 bp, 20 predicted proteins | sample Palsa_T0_1_FD_201949 | JGI IMG/M metagenome (GOLD analysis project Ga0302324, IMG submission 201949) | Peat permafrost microbial communities from Stordalen Mire near Abisko, Sweden - Palsa_T0_1 | ecosystem: Environmental > Terrestrial > Soil > Palsa > Peat permafrost | place: Sweden: Abisko... | reverse complement strand
CGATCCCACGGCGTAGCCGATGGCAGTGGGGTCGGTACCGTCGGCGTCGATGAGGATCGAGGGAGACTCGCCGCGATCCACGGACCGGTCGAAATTGGCGGGAATGTCGACGACGAACAACAACTTGCCGTCCGCCAGGCCCTGCTCGGCCTGCGCCTCCGAGGTGAGCCGGCGGATGTCGTAATAGCCCGTATTGTGGAGGGCCGTGACGAGCGTGCGTTCGTATTTGGAATTCTCGACGGTCAGGAGGCCCGCCGGCAGGTTTTTCGGATTGGCGTTGAGCGCGTAGCCAAAGAGCAGGAGCTGCATGAGGGGCATCATGATGATGAGGCGCAGGGTCATCGGATCGCGCCGCATCTGGATCCATTCTTTTTTCAAGAGCGCCAGGAAGCGCCGGAGCGAGAAGGCGTTCACGCCTTGCCCTCCTTTGTGCCCAGCATATGGATGAACACGTCTTCGAGGCGCGGCTCGACCTCCTGCCAGGAGAGTCCGGCATCCGCCACGGAATGGATGGCGTCTTCCAGCTTCACGCGATCCATGCCGCCAATGCGGAGCGCGCGGCCGAACACGGCAGCAGCCTCGACACCCGGCATGTGGCGCAGCCGCCGTGAAACCGCGTCGATGTCCTCACCCATGCCCTCGAACGTGACGAGGCCGGAATCGCGCGCGACGTCTTCCGCACTGCCCTGAACGACGATCCGGCCGCTGGCGAGATAGACGATCCGTTTGCAGCGTTCTGCCTCGTCCATGTAATGCGTGGAGACGAGCACCGTCAGGCCTTCGCCGGCCATGTCGTGGATGAGATCCCAGAATTCGCGGCGCGCTTTGGCGTCGACGCCGGCCGTCGGTTCATCGAGCAGGAGCAGCCGGGGCTGGTGCAGCACGCAGGCCGCGAGCGCCAGCCGCTGCTTCCAGCCACCGGAAAGCTGTCCCGCGAGTTGATCGGCGCGATCGGCAAGGCCCATGCGGTCCATGATGTTCCGCACGGCGTTCTGGTGGTCCGCCATTTCGTAGATGTTGGCGACCAGATCGAGATTCTCAAACACAGTGAGATCTTCGTAATAGCTGAACCTTTGCGTCATGTAGCCGACTTCGCGCCGGATCCGCGGTCCGTCGCGCAGGATGTCGAAGCCCAGGCAATTGCCGCTGCCGCTGTCGGGAACAAGCAGGCCGCATAGCATCCGGATCGTCGTCGTCTTGCCGCTGCCATTGGCGCCCAGGAACCCGCAGATCTCCCCTTTGGCGACCTGCAGGCTCAGACCCTCGATGACCTTGCGGGCGCCGAAGCTCTTGCACAGATCGTGCACATCGATGACGAAGCCGGTCATGACGGGCCGGGGGCGGAAACTGGGCGCACCGTCACGGGCTGGCCGGGATTGAGGAGCGCCGCCCGGTCGGCGGGCGGCCGTGCCTCGATCATGTAGACGAGCTTCGACCGCGTGGAGTCGCTGTAGATGATGGGCGGGGTGTATTCGGCCTGCGGCGAGATGAAGGAAATCGTCGCGGTGAAATGGGCCGGACAATTGTCGCAGGAGAGCGCGACACGGTCGCCATAATGCACCGTGGCCAGCATCGTCTCCGGCACGAAAAAGCGCACAAAGATGTTTTTCGGCGGGAGCAACGAGACGACGGGAACGCCGGCATCGATCGTTTCGCCCGGACGCGCGAGCACATCGGCAACGACGGCGTCCGCAGGCGAACTGACATGCCGTTGGTCGAGCCGCCATTGCGCCATGGCCAGCGCGGAGCGTGCGGCTTCCGCCGCCTCGAGCTGCACCTTGATGTCGCCTTCCCGGCCCATGGAGCCGCGCATCTGCGTGAGCGCAGCGACGAGACCATCCACTTTCGCGTCGGCGGAGCGCAGATCGGCGCGTTGCTGATCGAGCGTCTGCGCCGCGATCGCCTGCGCCTTTTGGAGCGCCTCGTAGCGTTTGAGATCGGTTTCGATCTTGTCGCGCGCGGCCATCGCGTCGGCCAGATTGGCCTGCGCCTGCGTGATCTCGGTGGGTTTGCCCGGCGCTTTGAGATTGGCGAGTTGTTCTTCCGCCTGTTTGAGCTGGCGCGCCGCCTGGTCGCGCGCGGCGCGATCGGACGTGTCGTCCTGCATGAAGAGCGCGGCACCTGCGGCGACTTTGCTGCCACGCGCGACGGACACCGCCGTCAACATGCCCTGCTGGGTTGGACCCACCTTGACGAAATCGGCCTCGGCATAGCCCTGCCACTCCGTGTTGGCGACAGGACGGAGGAAAAACCACCAGGCGGCAACAGCCAGCGCGAGGACGACCGCGATTGCGGCCAGGACGCGGCGGTTCATGGCGCGTAGCGCCCGGCCAAACAGAACGCCATGCCGTTCTCCCGCCTAAACTAGATCGATTGCTCTAATTAAAGTCACTGGCGTCGATTGTCAATCTATGATAGAGCGAGCGCTCTAATTTAAGGATTACGCGTTGCGAACGGTCGATCCCGAGAAACACGAGCAGAAGCGGCAGCAGATCCTGACCGCCGCCGAACGGTGTTTTCTGCGTAAGGGATTTCGGGGCGCCAGCATTTCCGACATCTGCGCCGCCGCCGGCATCAGCCCCGGCCACCTTTACCATTATTTCGCCAGCAAGGAGGAGATCGTGGACGCGATGGCTACCCGCGGTCTCGGCGAAGCGGCGACGCGTTTTGCGCACATGGCGGCCAATCCGGACATTGTCGGGGCTTTCTTTTCGGAATTCGGCCGGGACAAGGTGCGGCATCGCAGGTCGCGTATTGCGCTGTCCTTCGAGATCGTGGCCGAAGCGGCCCGCAATCCCGCGATGGCGAAGGTGCTGCGCCGGCATTATGCGCATCTGCGCGAATTGATGACCGGCTTTTTTCGCGAAGTCCAAAAGCGCGGACAGATCGACGGACAAATGGACGCCGAGCTGGCGGCGGATATTTTCATCTGCGCCATGGACGGCATTCGCTGTCTCGCGGTCCGCGAACCGTCGAAGAATCTGGCGCGGGGCACCGACATTCTGAAAGCGGTTTTGACCCGTCTGCTGGCGCCGGCGCAAACCCGGTGAGGATCACTCTTCCAGCATGACGTCGATGAAGGCTGTAGGCGACGCCCAGAATTCGCGCATCATGCGGTAATGGTCCGTGTCTTCAACGGAGACCTGTTCGAGACCGTATTTCGACAGCAGCAGCAGTCGCGCGTCCGGATAGGCCATGAGAATCGGTGCATGCGTCGCCATGATGACCTGACAAATTCCGGAGCGATCCATGCGCCGCAACAGCTTGAGGAATTCGATCTGGCGCGACGGCGACAGCGCCGATTCCGGCTCGTCGAAAATGAAGATGCCCTGGCTCTGGCATCTCTCCTCGAAAAAGCGCAGGAAACCTTCGCCATGGGAATGCGATAGAAAATCCGGCGGCGGTTCGCCGTCTTCCCTCGCTGTCCTGTCGAGATAACGTGCAACGGAGAAGAAGCTTTCGGCGCGAAAGAACCAGCCTCTTGTGATTTTCGGCAGCCAGCTGGCGCGCAACGCTTTCGACAACCCACCGCCCATGACTTCGACCGCCATCGAATGATCGACCGGCCTGTACCCTTTCCCACCGCCCGCTTCGTCATAACCGGCAAGGGCAGCAATGCCTTCGAGCAGGGTCGATTTGCCGGTGCCGTTTTCGCCGACGATGATCGTGACCGGCTTTTCGAAGGCGAGATCGAAGCCGTCCTTCAGGAACGGCAGGCAGAACGGATAGGCTTTCGCGTCTTCGACGCGGGCAGGATCGAGCCAGATGCGCTTGAGGTAAGGCGCCGGCAGCCTGATGACGCGATTTCGTTTCGTGGCCATCGGTGAACCTGCCAAGCAACCCCAGCGGCGAATCGCGGTATCAATTCTGGCGTTCCATGGCGCAAGTTATATCAGTGACGGGACCCTGAACATGAACGCACTCGACAGAGTGACAAATGCTTTGCGTGGCGAGGAACTGGAATTGCTGCGCCGGTTGCGCGCCGCCAGACGCAGCCGGAAACACCCGGCAGCCAACACGCTCACTTTCGGCGCCCGGGTGGCCGATGCCGTGGCAGCCACCATGGGCTCCTGGCCGTTCATCATCGGGCAAAGCATCGTGTTGCTGATCTGGATCGTCCTCAATGTGACCGCGTTCGTCGAAAGATGGGACCCCTACCCGTTCATCCTGCTCAATCTCGCGCTGTCCTTCCAGGCGGCCTATGCCGCGCCGTTCATCATGATGAGTCAGAACCGGCAGGCGGCCATCGATCGCGTGGCTGCGACGCATGACTACGACATCAATACCAAGGCGGAACTCGAGATCGAGTTGCTCCACCAGAAAATCGACCTCATGCGCGAGAAAGAAATCGCGGAGTTGTTGCAGGTGATCCGAACATTCCAGGAGCAGCTGGCCCGGCGGGATGCGCCGCCGCTTCCCGGGTCTCCGCAAGCAGACCCAGGCACCTCTTAGCCCAGCCTCCGGCAGATCGGTCGCGGCAATCAGCCGAGACCAGTATATAATACATTGTCCTATGCAGATCGTACCATTTTGCCTATTATACCCTAGGGCGCCAGCGCCGACACGGGCCTGCACGCCATGGACGCGAAGCGCCTTTAGATCGCCGATATGACCGCATGGCCAAACCTGTTGAACGGGATGTCGCGACCGGCGATTGCGGCGGTCGTGGCGCTGCTCGTCTGTGTCATCGGCTATCTCGACTACGTCACGGGCCCCCATATTTCGATGTCGGCGTTCTATCTGCTGCCTCTGGCGCTCGCGGCATGGTGCCTGGGTGCAAGGATCGGGCTGGTTGTCGCGGTCGTGAGCCTGGCCGTCTGGATCACCGGCAATGTGGCCAATGGCGACGCGGATTTCACCAGTCCCGGCCTTGTCGGCTGGAATGGCGGCGTGCAGCTGATCTCGTTCGTGGTCGTTGTTTTCACACTGGCAAGACTCAGGACGTTGCAGAGCGGCCTGGAAGTGCGCGTCCGGGAGCGCGCGGCGGCCCTGACCCGCGAGATTGCAGAGCGCGAACGGCTGCAACGCGACCTGCTTGAGATCAGCGAAACCGAGCAGCGCCGCATCGGCCAGGATTTGCATGACGGGTTGTGCCAGCATCTGGTGGGCACCGCGCTGACCTGCCAGGCGCTGCATGAGGAACTCGCCGAAAAAGGCCTCGGTGAAGCAGACCGCGCGCAAAAGATCGTGAAGCTCATCGAAGAAGGGGTCACGTTATCCCGCCGCTCGGCGAAGGGGCTTCATCCCGTCGAGATGGATGCCGAAGGATTGATGCTGGCATTGGACGAGTTTGCTACCACCGCGAGCAAACTCTTCAATGTCTCGTGCCTATTCGAATGCGAATCTCCGGTGCTCATTCACGACGACGCGACCGCGGGACAATTTTTCCGCATCGCCCAGGAAGCCGTCCGCAATGCGATCAACCATGGGCGCGCGCAGACGATCATGATACAGCTCAACACGCTGGAGAACGGCTTGGAGCTACGTATTGTTGACGACGGCATTGGGCTCGCAAGCGCCGCGCCCTCGCATGAAGGCCTGGGGCTGAGAATCATGCATGACAGGGCCTGCGTGATCGGCGCCGTCCTTGACGTAAGGCCCGGCGACGAAGGGGGAACGGTCGTCGCCTGCACCTTGCCGCTCACCGCCATTCCGGGGAATTCGCGTCATGAACCAGCACACGTCTAAAGTCTTTCTGGTGGACGATCACCCGATCCTGCGCGAAGGATTGGCGAGTCTCATCAATCGCTCGGCCGATTTGCGGATTTGCGGCGAAGCCGAGACTGCTGCGGAGGCATTGCAGGGCATTCGCGAAACGAACCCCGACCTCGCGATCGTGGATCTCTCGCTCCGGGAAGGCTCGGGACTGGACCTGATCAAGAGCATAAAGGCACATGCGCCGGCGACAGCCGTCATTGTCCTGTCGATTCACGACGAGCGCCGCTATGCAGAACGCGCGGTGCGCGCCGGTGCGCGCGGCTACATCATGAAGGGCGAGTCCGCCGGCAGCGTCATCGCCGCAGCCCGCAATGTTCTCGCCGGACAGCTTTATCTGAGCCAGCAGATGCGCGCGATTTTCGTCGAACGATTCGTGGACGGCTCTCCGGTGGACGGCCTGTCGCCGCTTGAAGTCCTCAGCGACCGCGAACTCGAAGTGTTTCAACTGCTGGGTCAGGGATACGAGACACGCCGGGTGGCGGAAATGCTCGGCGTCAGCATCAAGACCGTCCAGGCCTTCTGCGCCAAAATCAAGGACAAGCTGCAATTGGCCAACGCCTCGGAACTCCTGCGCGAAGCCGTGCGCTGGAGCGAGAAACAATTGCCCGAATGATTCGGGGATCGCATGCCGCCTGATTCCGGCCTGAGGAGCGGACGCATATCCCGTGCGCGGCAGGACACGGTCGAACCTTCCAGCCTGCGTCAGAGGGTTTACGCCGTTCTTGAGGAAGGACAACTCGACAGCGTCGCGAGCCGCATCGTCGAAGCCCTCCTCATCACGCTGATCATCGCGAACGTCGTTGCCGTCACGCTCGAAACCGTGCCCTCCATCTACGGAAAATATCACGCGTTCTTCTCCGACTTCGAGCGTTTCACCGTGATCGCCTACACGTTGGAGTATTTTGTACGCTTGTGGTGCGCGATCGAAGATCCGCGCATCGCCGCGCGGGGACCGTTGCGAGGGCGCCTCGCTTTCGCGATGCGTCCTTTTATGGTGATCGATTTGCTGGCTTTCGGTCCGAGTTATTTGAACCTTTTCTTCGGCAGCGTACTGGATTTGCGCGTTCTGCGAATTTTCCGGTTGCTTCGGCTCCTGAAGATCGCGCGCTACTCGCAAGCGATGCCCGCGCTGCTCGGCGTACTTTATGCGGAACGGCGCGCTTTGTTCGGGGCGTTCGTGCTGCTTCTGTGCGTGACCTGCGTCAGCGGCGAGATGATGCATCTCGCCGAAGGCGCGATACAACCGCAGAGATTTGGAACGCTTCCGGACTCCACATACTGGGCCATTACCACATTGGCGACGGTGGGCTACGGAGATGCGACTCCCATAACCCCGCTGGGCAAGCTCATCGCGGGCGTCACAATGGTCGTGGGATTGGCGCTGTTTGCGTTGCCGGTCGGCATCCTGGCGACGGGATTCGTCAACGACCTGCATCGCCGCGAATTCACGATCACCTGGAGCATGCTCAAGCGCCAGCCGCTGTTCGCCGGCTTCGACGTAGACGCCATCGCCGATTTTCTGGACCCCATGGGAGCATCCATCGTGCGCGACCACACCCGCATCGCGGTCGCGGGCCAAACCGCCAATATCGTCTATCTGATCGTTTCCGGACGTGCCCGGGCCGAAGACGAAACCGGCACCTGGAACATCGAGGCCGGCGACGTGATCGGCGCCGAAGCGCTACACGACGCCGGCATCTACCGGCAAACCGTTACAGCCCGCACGGAGCTGCGCATGATGAGCCTTCCCGGCGAAGACCTGCGGCGGCTCGCCCGCAAATACCCGCTTCTCCGGCGCAGACTCGAAAGCAACGAACCCTGGTAGCAGGCCCGCGCACCCCAAGATTTCCGCTCATTCGCCGGCGGGCAGTGTCGGCAGATTTCGGGCATTTCCATCCTTGGCCGGTTTGGCTCCTGGAGGGGATGCAGACTCCAGAGGATTTGAATTCGGCCGGGAGGCAGAGCCCGAGATGTTTCCGACGGCCAGCATCGCCCCACCCAGAAAGACGATTCCAAGCAGATCTGCCATCAAATTCCGAACCGACATGCCGGCCCCCAGCAAGTAACGTAGGATTTCAACCTACAAAATATGTAGGTCAAAATCCTATTACTATGCAAGGGCATCGGGCAGGATGATTCTTTGGTGGATGAAGTTCGCCCCCGGGGGGGCATTTCAGCGACGCATCGCTCGCCGAAATGAAAGGAATTCCGGGCGGCGTGCGTCACGCCACCCGGGAATTCTTGAGCAGCCTAGGCGGCGGCGCCCAGCACCGCTTTCACTTCCAGGAATTCGTCGAAGCCGAAATCGCCCCATTCGCGGCCATTGCCCGACTGTTTGTAGCCGCCGAACGGTGCGGTGAAATCGGCGCCCGCGCCGTTCAGATGCACATTGCCGGTTCGCAGCCGCGCGGCCACCCGCTTCGCATGGTCGAGCGAGCCGGATTGCACATAGCCGGACAGCCCGTACACGGTGTCGTTGGCCTGACGGATCGCCTCTTCCTCCGTGTCGTAAGGCAGCATCGACAGAACCGGCCCGAAGATCTCCTCACGCGCGATGGTCATGTCGTTGGTGACGTTCGCGAACACGGTCGGCCGCACATAATAGCCGCGGTTGAGGCCATCCGGACGACCCGTTCCACCGGCGACGAGTGTCGCGCCTTCGTCGATGCCCTTCTGAATCAACGCCTGGATCTTGTTGTATTGAATCTCACTCACCACCGGCCCGATCGTCGTGTCGGCGGCGGCAGGATCGCCCACCTTCACTTTCGCGGCCGCCACTTTGGCGATCTCGATCGCCGCATCCTGCTTGCCGCGCGGGACGAACATGCGCGTGGGCGCATTGCAGCTCTGGCCGGAATTCATGAAGCAGGATTGCACGCCCTGCGCCACCGCCTTCTGCAGATCGGCATCGTCCAGGACGATGTTGGCGGATTTGCCGCCCAGTTCCTGCGCCACGCGCTTGACCGTATCTGCCGCGGCTTTGGCGACTGCGATACCGGCGCGGGTCGAGCCTGTGAACGACATCATGTCGATGCCGGGATGGGAGGACATCGCCTCGCCCACCGTGGGGCCGTCGCCATTGACGAGATTGAACACGCCGGCAGGCACACCCGCCTCGTGCAGGATCTCGGCAAAGAGCAGCCCGCTCATCGGCGCCACTTCGGACGGCTTCAGCACCATGGTGCAACCGGCCGCGAGCGCGGGCGCCACTTTGCAGGTGATCTGGTTGATCGGCCAGTTCCACGGCGTGATGAGGCCGCAGACGCCGACAGGCTCATAGCGGAGTTCGGTCTTGCCGTTTTGCCGTTCGAATTGGAACCCTTTGAGAATTTTGAGCGACTCTCCGATATGCGCGAGACCGGTCGCGGCTTGTGCAGCCTTCGACAGCCAGAGCGGCGCGCCCATCTCGAGGCTGATCGTCTCCACCATCTCGTCATAATGTTTCTGATAAGCGGCCAGAATGGCCTGCAGCAGTTCGAGACGTTCCTCTCGGCTGGTCTGGGAGAAGGTTTCGAAGGCCCGGCGCGCCGCCGTCACCGCCTTGTCGACGTCGGCTTTCGAACCCAGGCTGATGCGGGCATAGGCTTCTTCATTCGCAGGATTTATGACGTCCAGCGTCTTGGGCGCGACAGGATCGACCCATTTGCCGTCGATATAGAATTGCAGTTTGTTGAGCATTGTACATTCTCCCTTTGCTATTTGGCAGGCAGGTTCTCGCTGCCCACACGGCCGGGCGGGATAAAATCACATTCAGTAAGCCCGCGCCAAGCTTACATTCGCGCCTCACCCCTATTGGTGTGCTAAATTCGGCTTTCGCAATCAGGAGAACCCCCATGCTTGAACTCCATTACTGGCCGACGCCGAACGGGAAAAAAGTAACGATCCTGCTGGAAGAATGCGGCGTGCCCTACACGCTTGTGCCCGCGAATATTGGCCGCGGCGACCAGTTCACGCCCCAGTTCCTGAAAATGTCGCCCAACAATCGCATGCCCGCGCTCGTGGACACGGAGCCCAAGGGCGGCGGCGCGCCGCTCACGCTCTTCGAATCCGGCGCGATCATGATGTACATCGCGGAAAAAGCCGGAAAGTTCTGGCCGCAAGATTCGCACAAAAAATACGACGTAGTGCAATGGATCATGTGGCAGATGGCAAATCAGGGGCCGAAATTCGGCGAACACGGCCATTTCAAGCGCGCCGCACAGAACACCGAGATCGGCAATCAGCCTTATGCGATCAAGCGCTTCAGCGACGAAGTGCACCGGCTTTACGGCGTGATGAATCTGGGCCTGTTCAACAAGCGCTATCTCGCGGCCGGCGAATACACGATCGCAGACATGATCTGTTACCCATGGGCGACACTTTGGAAGCTCAAGGAAATCGACATCGACGAATTCCCGAATGTAAAGCGCTGGCTCGAGGAAATCGGCGAGCGACCCGCAGTACAAAAGGGGATGGCGGCGGCCCTGGAGCAACAGGAAGACGTTTCGCAGCTTTCCGATGAGGAGAAAGCGCGCCGGACAAAACTTCTCACCAATCAGCGCGCGACGCCGATACCGAAGGAATGGGCGGCGGAATGAGCAGTGGCCGGCGGCAAAACGCCCCCTGATGAGCAGATACGACGTTGCCGTATTGGGGCTTGGCGCTACGGGGAGTGCTGCGCTTTACCAATTGGCGAAGCGCGGCGCCCGCGTTCTCGGCATCGACCGGTATGCGCCACCTCATGCCCATGGCTCGACGCATGGCGACACGCGTATCACGCGTCTCGCTATCGGCGAAGGCGGCCACTACACGCCCCTTGTGATGCGCTCGCACGAAATCTGGCGTGAGATCGAACGCGAAACCGGCATCTCGCTGCTCTCGCGTGTCGGCGGTCTCATCATCTCCAGCGAGTCCAGGAGTTCCTTCACCCACGTTGCGGATTTTTTCGCCAACACTGTGGCGGCAGCCAAAAAACATCGCATCGAACACGAAATGTTGGACGCGGCGGCCATTCGCCGGAGGTTTCCGCAGTTTCACGTGCGCGACGACGAGATCGGCTACTACGAGAATGCTGCGGGATTTGTGCGCCCTGAGGATTGTGTGCGCGCGCAACTCGGCCTCGCGAAGCGGCACGGCGCCGATATCCATACCAACGAAGAGGTCGCAAGCTTTACGCCAGACGCAAACAAGGTCGCCATCGCCACGGACCGCGCGACCTACGATGCGGACCGGCTCATCGTGGCTGCGGGACCGTGGCTGCCGCAACTTCTGGGAGCCGCATTCTCACCGCTTTTCAAGGTGTACCGACAGGTTCTTTTCTGGTTTGTCGCGAAGGGCGCGATCGAGCCGTTCCTGCCGGAAAATTTTCCGGTGTTTATTTGGGAATTGCAGGATCGCAACCAGGGAATTTACGGCTTTCCCGCCATTGACGGCGCGCAAGGCGGCGTGAAGGTCGCCACGGAGCAATACGAGGCAACGACGACGCCTCAAACAGCCTTGCGGGAGATTGGCGCGCGGGAAGCCGGAGCTGTTTACGAATCCCTCGTGGCGCCGCATTTGCCCGGATTGAGCGGCGAATGCGTCAGGGCAGTGTCCTGCCTCTACACCGTGACCCCGGATTTCGGCTTCATCGTCGACCGACACCCGGAAAGCGAACGGGTAATCATAGCCTCCCCATGTTCCGGCCATGGGTTCAAGCATTCGGCGGCGCTGGGCCAAGCGCTCGCCGAACTCGTTCTCGACGGCGCCAGCCGCTTCGATCTGACGCCTTTCCGGATCGGGAGGTTCGGCCAATCGGCCCCGCGACGGCGCGGCACGTGAAATCCGGCCACGGAACAATGGCGCACGCGCGGATATTGAACTAACCTGAGATCAAGGGCACGAGGGCCGGGGGCGAGCCATGCGCGTGCCCGGCGTGTCTGTCCAGCGTTCTGTGAGAGGGGGCTCCCATGGCTGTCAGATTTCTCCGGCGAAGCTCATTGTTGGCGACAACGGCGTTTCTGCCGCTGCTGAGCGGCCTTCCAGCCGCCGGGCAAACGGCATCGAGCCCCGGCATCGAGGAAGTTGTCGTCACGGCCACGCGCCAGGAACAGCCCCTGAGCAAAGTGGCGGTCAGCGTCAGCGCTTTCACGGCGGAAAAGATGGATGCCCTGGGCGTCAAAAACTTCGCGGATCTCGCAAAGTTCACGCCGGGCGTGACGTTCGATCCCGACAGCAACGACATTTCCATTCGCGGTATTGATTCGAGCGCAGGCGCCGGCACTACGGGCATTTATATCGACGACACACCGATCCAGATCCGCAATCTGGGTTTCAATTCCAACAATTCCCTGCCTTCCGTTTTCGATCTGGAGCGCGTGGAAGTTCTGCGCGGCCCGCAGGGCACGCTTTTCGGCGCCGGCTCCGAAGGCGGCACCGTGCGCTACATCACGCCCCAGCCGAGCCTCACCGATTACAGCGGCTTTGCACGCAGCGAAATCTCCTTCACCCAAAACGGCGCGCCGAGCTTCGAGTTGGGCGCGGCCTTTGGCGGGCCGATCGTCGACGATGTGCTGGGGTTCAGGGCCAGCGCATGGTTCCGCCGCGACGGCGGCTGGATAGACCGCGTCAACTACCAGACCGATCAAACGACGATGGCCGACGCCAATGAAGTCAACACTTATGTCGTGCGCGGCGCGCTTACCTGGGCGCCGATTTCAAATCTCACCGTCACACCCGGGATCGATTATCAGAGCCGCAGACAGCGTGACGCCGACCAATATTGGATCGGCATATCCGATCCCGGCTCCGATACCTTCCGCAACGGCACGCCCGACTTCATGCCCGACAATGACCGCTTCTACCTGCCAACGCTGCGGGTGCAATATTCGGTCCCCTCCATGGAGGTCATTTCGAACACCTCTTATTTTAATCGCGCAGAACGCACGGGCGGTTACAGCGGTACGCTCTACAATCTTTCATATTTCCAGCAACTCATAAATCCGAATCAACCGGGCGGTCCCACCGACCCGAATCTCAATCCTTGCCCGCAATGCGCAAGCAATCTGTATCCTTTGCTGACGCCGAACGGCATCAACCTTCCCGGTTTGCCGAATTACAAGGCAGTTACCACCATCACCAATCTGCAGGAAAACTGGACCCAGGAAGTCCGGCTGCAGTCGACAGATCCGGACGCCCGGCTGACCTGGGTCGCGGGCGTGTTCTATTCCTCGAACAAACAGGAAAGCCGGGAAGAGATCAACGATCCCCAACTCGCCGCAATCACACAATATCTGTTCGGCGAAACTGTGGAGCAGGCATGGGGAGAACAGTTGCTTCCCAATGGCGACGACTACATCAACGACACCATCGGCCACGACACGCAGACCGCGGTGTTCGGCGACGCCTCGTTCAGGATCATCGATACGTTGAAACTGGAAGTCGGCTTGCGCTTCGCCAAAACGCATTTCGACTTCACCAACTACGCAAACGGTCCCCAGAATTTCGGCTATAGCAGCGGAACCGGCCAACAGAGCGAGACCCCGTTCACACCCAAAGGCGGGCTCTCCTGGCAAGTCACGCCGGACGATCTGGTTTACGCCACGGTCGCGAAAGGCTACCGCATCGGCGGCGCCAATCCGCCCTTCCCGCTGGCGGCCTGCCAGGCAGATCTGCAAAACCTGGGCGTATCGAACGTTCCCGAATCCTATAGTTCCGACAAGGTCCTAAGCTATGAACTCGGATCGAAAGACAAATTCCTCGACGGACGCGTGTCGATAGCGGCGAGCGCCTATTACATCAATTGGAACCGAATCCAGCAGTTCAACTATCTGCCATCCTGCGGCTTTCAATACACCGCCAATCTGGGCCAGGCGATCAGCGACGGGTTCGACCTGCAGGCGCAGATTCATCTCTCGGATTCCATCCTGCTCGATACGTCGGTGGGTTACACAGATGCCCGTTACTCCGCCAATTCGAGATCGGGCTCCGCTCCAAATGCACCGCTCATCGCCGCCGAAGGCGATTCGCTGGGCGCCGTCCCCTGGACCGTCACGTTCGGCGCGGAATACGATTTTACCGCGCTCTCCTACGATTCCTTCATCCGTGCAGATTACGAATTTGCGAGCCACAACCCATGGCCGCTCATCACTGGCGATCCACTGACAACGTCTTACGATCCCGGTCTCGTGAACGATCCGGCGACCAATCTTGTATCGGTTCGCGGAGGCGCGACGATTGGCAGTTGGGACGTTTCGCTGTTCATGAACAATGTCTTAAACGCGCACCCGCAACTGGATTTAAATCATCAGGATCAATACACGCTGCTTTATGAGGCCAGCACATCTCGTCCGCGCACTGGCGGGATCGAGATTGAATACCGGTATTGAACCGTTTCAACCCAACGGCGTACGGGGTCAACGCGCGGGCGGTCGCCGCGCGCTCCATATGGAACATGCAGCGAAACGAATAGAGTGAACCAAAACATACGTTTAAAGTTACAACACGACACGCTGAGGCAACGCTAAATTCACAATGTTGGCCATATATTTCATGGCGCCTTTCGCCCCACTCGGCTTATCCGAGCGAAGCCGGGTCCGGAACGGCTGAACGAAACATATGTGGATGAAAGACTGCCGGGATCGAGAACCCCATTTCATGCTGCGGCAATTCCTCTCAACGCTGTTGACAGAGCCTCCCTCGGTCGCAGTACGCCAGTTCCGCGGCTATGGAGTAATTTTCGGCATTTTTCTCCTTCCGCTCATGATTACCCTCGTAGCGAGCTGGTGGGCGATCGGCGTCGTCGACAGCACGCGCGCCTACGTGAATGGCGAGTCACAATATTCCAAAGCGGAGAAAATGGCCGTACTCGACCTGCATCGTTATGCCCAATCCGGATCAGAAAAGGACTATCGGGCCTTCCTCGCCGCGATCTCGGTACCACTCGGCGACGGCTTGGCGCGTGTCGCGCTCGAACGATCGCCACCGGATTTCGCAACCGCTGCAAAGGGCTTTTTCGAAGCTGAAAACCAACCCCAGGACATTATCGGGATGATCGCGTTGTTCCACCGGTTTTCCTGGTGGCAGCCCTTCGCCGCAGCGATCGCCGATTGGAAGAATGGCGACCAGCTGGTGGGGCAATTGCTTGTGGAAGGCAAAAGGCTGCGAAACATAGCCATCGCTCGCAACCTCACCGAGAAGAGCCGCACGGCATCGCTCGACAGAATCGATCGCGTAGACGAACGGCTCACAACCGCTGAAAATGGATTCTCCCGGCATCTCGGCGCCGCCGCACGCGCGGAAGCGATCCTTCTGATTTTTGGGTTGGGCGCAACCACTGTCGCGCTTTGGACTATAGGGGTATCGCTGGCTGCGCATCTGTTCCAGAAACAGGAAATCCTGGATCGGCAGCTCAGCTCCAGCGAGGCGCGCTTTCGCGACTTTGCCGAAATCGCTTCCGACTGGTACTGGGAGACGGATGCGGAAAGCTGCATCACCTACTTGTCGGAACGCTATTATTCGCTCGTCGGCGACGAGCCCGGAAGCGGTCTCAACCAGAGTTGCGTCGATTTCATCACGGAACGCGCTGCAACTACACAGCATCGCGACCTCTGTCTGAACGCCGTTCGCGAGCACCGACCGTTTCGCGATGCTCATTTGCGCTATCGACACCGCGACGGGGCAGCGATTTATTGTTCCATTTCCGGAAAGCCGCATTTCGACGTGTCCGGCGAGTTCCTCGGATTTCGCGGTGTAGGGAGCGACATCACGGCCGCGGTCCACGACGAACAGACTTTGCGCGAAGCCAAGGAACGCGCGGAAGTCGTGAACCGCGCCAAGTCCGAATTCCTCGCGAATATGAGTCACGAACTCAGAACGCCGCTTAACGCCATCATGGGCTTTGCGGAGATGATCAACAGCCGCCTGCTCGGACCGCTGGCGATAGAACGATATGTGGAATATGCGGGCGACATTCGCGAATCGGGTCAGCATCTGCTTTCGATCATCGACGACGTGCTGGATCTCTCGAAGATCGAAGCAGGTCATATCAAGCTGCGCGAAAAGGAAGCAAAACTCGACCATATCGCCGAGGCTGTGAGGACCCTTATCGGCGACCGCTTTGAACGAACGGACATCCGGTTCCGAATCGATATTCCGTCTCCTCCGCCCCGTCTCTTCGTCGACGAACGCAAAATCATCCAGATTCTTCTCAATCTGCTTTCGAACGCGATAAAATTCACGACGCCGGGTGGCGAGGTTACGTTGAGTGCGACAATCGAAGCGGACGGGGCTCTGTCCATCCGGGTGCGCGACACGGGTATCGGCATCGCGGCCCAAGATCTGGAAACCGTGCTTTCGCCATTCGGCCAGGTCGAATCGGCATTCAAGCGCACCCATCACGGGACGGGCCTGGGTCTGCCCCTGGCAAAATCCCTGACGGAGCTGCACGGCGGAACGCTCAGCCTGCAGAGTGTTCCGGGCGCCGGCACGACCGTCACGATCTTGCTTCCGTCGCGACGCGTTCTGAACCGATCCAAATCCGGCAACGCCATGCTAAGGAATTCGGCATAGCCGAGGCCGTGCGCCGGGGCAGCCAACGTGACGCTACTCACCGACGGCCAAAAGCAGGTCTGCGGCGAATTGCGACAACGTATCGTCGCGGGCGCCCATAATGACGATCCGGTCGCCGGGTCGCGCAATAGCGGTAAGCTTGAGGCCGCACGCATCACGATCCGGATAGTCATAGGCTTGGCGCCCACGAACCCTGATGCCGATGGCGATATGGCCACTTGTCACGCTGCGATCCACTGTGCCTCCGAAATAGGCGGGAGCCGGCATGACCAGAACATCGTCCCCATCCAGATTGCGCGCGAAGCAATCGATGAAAGCGTCCTTCATCTTGCTAAGCGGCCCGAATCCGTGTGGCTGGAACATGACAAGCAGCCGGCCGGGAAACGCTTTCAGGGTCGCAAGCGTTGCCGCGATCTTGTCGGGATTGTGGGCGAAATCGTCGATCACGGTAATGCCGTTTACCGAGCCGACAATCTCCATCCTGCGCCGTATGCCGTTAAAGCTTCCAAGGGCGTCCACCGCTTCGCCAAGCGCGACACCGCAAGCGCGCACAGCCGCGAGCGCCGCCAAGGCATTTTGGACATTGTGACGGCCAGGCACTTTAAGCGCCAATCGTACCGTTTCGCCGGACTCGCGCTCGACAACCTCGAACGCGATTCCATCCGGCGCGGGAACGAGCCGCTGACCCAGCAGGTATGCGCTCGTATCTGTGAGGCTGTAGGAAAACAGCCTCGCTGCTGGCATGGCAGCGGCGAGACGGGACGCTTCGTCATTGTCCAAATTTACTACCGCGATCCTCGCCTTGGTGACGAAATCGCGGAACAAGGATCGCAGCTCATCCAGCGATTTGTGGTCGAGTGCGACGTTGTTGAGCACGGCGATGCGCGGATTGTAGAGCGCGATCGAGCCGTCGCTTTCATCGACTTCGCTGACAAACAGGCGGCCGGTTCCGACCACCGCACTTGCAAAGGGGATGTCGGGCGTAACGAAGTTTTTCATCACGCCGCCATTCACGATCGTCGGCGCGCGTCCCGTCTGCTGCAGGATCCAGCCGATCATGCCCGTCGTCGTGGTTTTGCCGCTGGTGCCGGCGACGCCGATGCTTTCGGGCGCCGCGTTGAAAAGGTCAGCCAGCAATTGTGCCCGCGTCATGACGCGCGCGCCGATGCGCATCGCTGCCTCTATGTCCGGGACCGTGTCCTCGATCGCGGCAGAGACCACCACGATGGTGTCGGAGCCGGCTACGCCGCTGCCGTCCTGCGGAAACAGCGCAATGCCGCGTGCGCGAAGAAACTCGAACTTCTGTGGCGTTCGCCCCTGATCCAGCGACCTGTCCGACCCCGCAACGGCATGCCCCTTTGCCTTGAGGATGAGTGCGAGCGGCAGCATTCCGCTGCCGCCTATGCCGCAGAGGAAATAAGGTCTGTGTTGTTCCATCGCTGGAAGCTATAAGGCCGTCAATTGTGTGACAAGCGACGGAGATTCTGCGGGTGGAAATGCGCAACGGACACACGAGAATAGGGGTCGTGGCCCCCGCCACGCGCATCGAGCCCGTCATTGCCGAAAAGATTACGATCCTCGCCCAATCCCTTTACCCCAACCTGACGCCGGAAATCCGGTTTCATCCGCAGTGCTTTTTTTCCTCAGGCCATTTTGCCGGCGACGATGACGCCCGCGCGCACGCCTTTATCGAAATGGCGAATGACGAGACCCTGGACGCGATCTGGTTCGCGCGCGGCGGCTATGGCTCGTGCCGCATGGCGGCGCGCGCAATCGAAGGCCTGACGGACGCCGCGCGGACAAAGGTTTTTCTCGGTTACAGCGATACAGGTGCGCTGCTGGCCGGGTTGTATGCCCGGGGCTTCGAACGCATCGCGCACGGCCCGATGCCTTCCGACCTCGCGCGGGAGGGGGGCAACGAGGCGGTCAGACGCGCCCTCGCCTTTCTTGTCGATGGCGATCCCGAATCGCTTGAGGCGACAATATCTTCGTCAACCAGGACGGCCGCCTTCAACATCACCATTCTCGGCAACATTCTCGGCACACCGCTCGAACCGGATCTGAGCGGACATGTTCTGATGCTGGAGGAAGTCTCCGAATATATTTACGCGATCGACCGTTCCCTGTTTCACATCACGAGCACGCCGTCGATAAGACGCGTCGCAGGCATCAGGATGGGCCGCTGCAGTGCCGTTCCTGCGAACGATCCGGATTTCGGCCAGAACGAAGAAGACGTGGCAAAGCACTGGTGCCAGGTATCCGGCATTCCCTATCTCGGCCGCGCGGATATCGGACACGACGTCGACAACAAGATCGTGCCGTTTGGGCGGTTGCGCACGAAGTAATACGGGCTGAGGCGCGCGTCACTCCAGGTCCGGATAAGGCCCCTTGCCGCCTTCTGCGATGAAACGGTCGATGCGCGCCGCGAGCACAGGCAGCGGCACCGAACCTTCTTCGAGCACGGCGTCGTGGAACGCGCGCAGATTGAACTTGTCGCCCAAAGCCTTCTCCGCTTTGGCGCGCGCGTCCAGAATCGCCATTTCACCCAGATAATATGAAAGAGCCTGCCCCGGCCACGAAATGTAACGGTCGACCTCCGTTTCGATCTCGTGTTCAGGAAGCGCGGTATTGTCTTTCAGATAGGCAATCGCCTGCTCGCGCGTCCAGCCTTTGGCATGGATGCCGGTGTCGACGACAAGCCTGCAGGCACGCCACATCTGATAACCCCACATGCCGAATTTGTCATAGGGCGTCTCATACATCCCCATTTCGAGACCAAGCCGTTCGGAATAAAGCGCCCAACCCTCGCCATAGGCCGAAATGTAGGACTTCTGGCGGAATTCCGGCAGATCCTTGCGCTCGGCGGCAAGCGGCATCTGGAAAGCATGTCCCGGCGCCGATTCATGCAACGTCAGCGCGGTCAGATTGTAGAGCGGCCGCGATTTGAGATCGTAAGTGTTGACGAGGTAGACGCCGGGACCGCCGCGCCCGGCCGTGTAGAACGGGGCCATATCGGCAGGCACCGGCTTGATCGCGAAGCGCCCTCGCGGGAGCAGCCCGAAATATTGCGACGCCTTGCCGTCGAACGTCTTGGCGATCCAGGCCGCGCGCATCAGAAGCTCTTCCGGCGTCTTGGCGTAGAATTTGGGATCGGTGCGCAGATAGACGAGGAAGGCGGGAAAATCGCCCTTGAAGCCCGCTTCGTGCATGGCCGCGACCATCTCCTCGTGAATGCGGGCGACTTCCTTGAGTCCCATAGCGTGAATCGCATCGGGGCTCAGATCGAGCGTGGTGTATTCCTTGATCTGAGCCTGGTAGTAGGCTTTCCCATCCGGCAACGCTTCGGCGGCGAGAGTCTCGCGCGCGTGCGGGATGTATTCGTCGCGCATGAAGGCCAGCAGATCGCGAAAGGCAGGGGCGACCGAATCTGCGATGGCGCTCGCTCCGGCCGCACGCAACTTCTCCTGCTCCGCCGCGGGAATATTTGCGGGCATCTCCTTGAACGGCGCATAGAAGAGGCTTGCTTCCGGCTTTGCATCTGCGACCGCGGCGATAGATGCATCGCGGCCGACGAGCGTGACTTTGGGCGGCGTGAAACCGCGGCGAAGTCCGGCGCGCATTTCATCCGTCTGCTCGCGGAAATATCGCGGCACGTCGCGCAGCAACGCGATGTAGTTCTGATAATCCGTCAGCGTACGGAAGTTGCGCCGTGCCGTGCCGCCCAGATCGGTCCAGAACGAGGAATCCGAATTGGCCGGCATTTCGTAACCGCGAAATTTCTGGTCGGCGATCAGCGCTTCAAGCTGTGGCCGATAGACGTCGTAGTCGACCTGCTCCGCAGGCGAGAGGTCGTCGCGCGGGATCGCCTCGGCGTCGCTGAGCGTCTGCATCCAATAGTCGAGCCTGGTCTGTTGCGCTGCGGCGTCGTCCTTCGGCAAATGATCGCTGATGGGCTTTGTCGTATCCTCATCGTCCTCGCCCGCAAATTGCGCCTCGCGCCAGGTCCATTCTTTCGTGTAGATCGCCTTGAACCGTGCATCGGCGTTCGACGCCGCAGCCGATGCAGGAAGCACGGCGATTACCACTGCTGCGGCAACGAATCCGGCGATCATGGCGTACATGGACAGTTCCCCTTCTCCGGCCCCCTTTGCCGGGAGCATCTTGCCAAAGCCATTCTTATGTTTACGGTCCTCGCGGGCAACCGTCAGGGGAGAAAAACATGTTCGAGGAATTCAAGAAGTTCGCGATGCGCGGCAACGTGCTGGATCTGGCCGTCGGCGTTGTGATCGGCGCGGCGTTCACCGGCATCGTCAATTCCCTGGTCAAGGACATCATCATGCCGCCCATCGGTTTTGCCCTGGGTGGCATCGATTTCTCGAATTTTTATTTTACTCTGAAAGGTCCTCACACCGCGACTCTGGCAGAAGCGCAGAAGGCCGCGGCCGTGACCCTCAATTACGGCATCTTCATCAACGCCATATTCAACTTTATCGTTGTGGCGTTGGCGCTGTTCCTGCTCATCCGCTCGATCAACCGCCTCACCGCGCCCAAGACCGAGGCAGCACCCGCAGGACCTCCGCCGACACCCGAAGACGTGCTGCTGCTGCGGGAGATCCGCGACGAACTGAAGAGCCGCGCTTGATCAACCCATGCCGGAAAACGATTTCGGCGTGATCTCGTAGATAACGCGCGTCTCGCCCGGCTGGCGGAACGGATATTTGTCCTGGCCGAGATATTTCTTCGCCAGCGAATCGATATGCGCGTCGGCGCCGTCTTCGGTGACGTGGGTGACACGCCCGCGCACCTGCACATAGCGATACGCATTGTCGGGATCGAGAATGGACAGTGCGACCGGCGAGCCTTCTTTCAGATTGCGTTCCTTGACGCGGCCGCGCGCCGTGTTCACGCGCAGCTTGCCGTCCTTGTAGTCGAACCAGACGGGCGTGTTCTGCGGCGTTCCATCGGGCATCAATGTCGCCAGATGCGCAAAGGCCTTCTTCTCTCCGAACAGATCGAGATATTTGTCGGGACTGGTCGCCATATCCGTCACTCCTGTTTTGCTTCTGTCCTATTCAACCGCTACGCCCCGCTTCTGTCCACCGAGTCTGCGCGCAAATGCGAGCACGGCGTTCGCCACACGTTCGCTGCCTGCCGCATCCGGCATCAGCGTGTCGGCGAATTCCACCGGGATATCGAGATCGTGCGCCACGGACCGATCGCTTTCATCCAGCAGGATGCCGTCGATCAGGCCACGATAATGTTCCGCCACGGAGCGCCCTGTCACCGCAATGCCCAATTCTCCCATGATCTTGGCTGTCGGACCCTTCACCGCCTTGCCGCCGGGCACCGGCGTCACCGCGATCACGGGAACCGCAGCCGCCTTCAACGCGTTCCGCATGCCGGGCACGGCGAGAATGGGGTCGATGCTCAGATAGGGATTCGACGGCGCGATGACGATGGCTTCGAGCTCCCGCGCCACCAAGGCCGCGCGCGCCGCGGGCAGGAGCGTGGCCGTGTCCGCGCCCGCAAAATGCAGACTCTTGAGTTTCGGTCCGCAATGCAGCCGCACGAAATAATCCTGAAAGGCGAGCTCGCCCGCCTCGGTCACGACACGCGTGGCGATGGCGTCGTCGCTCATCGGCAGGATTTGGGCCGCAATGCCGAAGCTGCGCGCGAAATCGCCAATGATCGCGCTTAGATTTTCGCCTTGGGCCAGCCTCAATGTGCGCGCGACATGCAGCGCCAGATCGCCATCGCCGAGCGCGAACCAGCTTTCGCCACCCAGTTCCTTCAGCACGCGCATGAAGGTCCAGGTCTCGTCGCGCCGCCCCCAGCCCTGCACAGCATTGGCAAGATCGCCAAGCGTGTAAAGCGCCGTATCGATGTCGGGGCAAATTCGCAGCCCCAGATGAGCGAAATCGTCGCCGGTGTTGACGATGGCAGCAAGGCTGTCGGGCGGCAGCGCACGATAAAACCCGCGCAGCAGCTTGGCGCCGCCTACGCCGCCGGACAGTGCCACAACGCGCAGCGTGCTCACGGGAGGGCTTTTTCCACAAAAGGCATGTTGTTGATTTTGGCAGCGTTTGGAGGGAGCATCAATGTCGTGAGATCGTCGCGTTTGCCGCGCAACGATAACCGCTATTTCGAAAAACGGAGACTGACATGACGATCACGATCGGTATTTCCATGCCGCCCCAGTGGGGCGACATGGCGCGTTTGCGCGAAGCCTGGGTGGAAGCCGACGAGATGGGGGCCGACCGCATCTATACTTTCGACCATTTCTTCACGCTCAGCTTCAAGCCGGACCCGAGCTGGGAAGAAACCCACGGCAAGAGCTTCGAGGCGACATCCATCCAGGCGGCGATGGCCGTCACCACCAAGCGCGCGGAGATCTCCTCGCTCGTCCATTGCACGGCCTATCGCAACGCCAATCTGATGGCGGATATCGCGCGCACCATCGACCATCTGTCCGGCGGCCGCTTCGTGCTCGGCATGGGCTCGGGCTGGTTCAAGCTCGATTTCGACGAATATGGCTATGATTTCGGCACCATCGCCAGCCGCCTCAAACAGCTCGAACGTGATCTCGAAACGATCAAGGCGCGCTGGGCCAAGCTCAACCCGCCGCCCACGCGCCGCATCCCCATTCTCATCGGCGGCGGCGGCGAGAAAGTGACTCTCAGGATCACCGCCAAGCATGCGGATGAATGGCATGGTTTCGGCGACCTGGAGACCATGAAGCGCAAATCCGCCATATTGGACGAATGGTGCGTCAAGCTGGGCCGCGATCCGAAGGAGGTCATTCGCTCGACCTCGGTCACCACGCCGGGCGGGGGAACGATCGATCCGGATGCGCTCGTCGCGGCAGGATTCACCCATCTTATCGTCCATGCCCGCGGACCCAAATGGGATCTGGGCCCATTATCCGACTTGCTGGCATGGAGAAAGGCGCGCGGCTGAGCGCCTTGAAATCCCGCCCCATGGGATGCACGTAAGTCTGTATGCAGTTAGGCTGGGCCCGGAAAAGCGGGCCGGGAAGCTGCTCGCGGAGAGATCGGCTACGGCATGACGTTTGTTACGATGTTCGCCTCTCCTTCGCGCGCGGAGCTTATGGCGCGTGCAGGCAATTCCACGACGGCGGGGCTGTGCGTGGAGGCGCGGCGCGTGCGCGATGCCGGTCACGGCCCGCTCGTCAGCTATTCGCGGAAAGTGTTCATCCCGCTCACTTACCAGTGCCGGGATGTCTGCAGCTATTGCACCTTCGCCAAACCGCCGAAGAAGGGCGAGCGCTGCTATCTCACGCGCGATGAGGTGCTCTCGATCGCGAAGGCCGGCGCCGCGGCGGGCTGCACCGAAGCGCTGTTCACGTTGGGCGACAAGCCGGAACTGCGCTATCGCCAGGCGCGGGAAGAACTCGCTGCGCTCGGCCACGCCACGACGATTTCCTATCTCGCGGAGATGTGCCGCGCGGTGCTCGACGAAACCGGGCTCTTGCCGCACGCCAATCCGGGCGTGATGAATGCGGAGGAGATCGCAGCCCTGCGCAAGGTCACGATCTCGCAGGGCATCATGCTCGAAAGCGTTTCGCCGCGACTGTGCGAACGTGGCGGTCCCCATTTCGGCTCGCCCGACAAGCATCCCGAGGTCCGCCTCGGAACCATCCGGCTGGCGGGCGAAGCACGCGTGCCATTCACCTCCGGCATCCTCATCGGCATCGGCGAAACACGCGAAGAGCGTTTCGATTCCCTGCTGGCGCTGCGCGACCTTCACCTGCGCTACGGTCACATCCAGGAAATCATCATCCAGAATTTCCGCGCCAAGCCCGACACACGCATGGCGGAAGCGGATGAGCCCGATCTCGACGATCTGATGTGGACCATCGCGCTCGCGCGTCTGGCCTTCGGGCCGGCGATGAATATCCAGGCGCCGCCCAATCTGAGCGCATCCAATTACGGTTCTCTGATCGAGGCGGGGATCAACGATTGGGGCGGCGTCTCGCCGGTGACGCCCGATCACGTCAACCCCGAAGCGCCCTGGCCGCAACTGGACGAACTGCGCCGCATCACCGCCGCGCACGGCAAGACCCTGACGGAGCGTCTCGCGGCCTATCCCGCGTGGTGCATCGATCGCGCCCGCTGGCAGGAGCCCGCTCTGCACAAACATATCCTGCGTGCGATGGATTCGACCGGCTTTGCGCGCACCGACGACTGGACGCCGGGCGCGCTCACCCCGCCCGCTGCGGATCTGCGGCCCAGCCGCTGGCAAAGGCCGGTCGACACCGGGATTGCGCGCGCCATCGACCGGGCGCTGCGGGGCGATGAACTCGGCCACGACGAGATCGTCGCGCTGTTCGCCGCGCGCGGGCCGGATTTCGACGCTGTCTGCACCGCGGCCGACGAACTGCGCCGCGCAACGGTGGGCGACACGGTGAGCTACATCGTCAACCGCAACATCAACTACACCAATGTGTGCACCTACAAATGCGGCTTCTGCGCTTT
>Ga0302324_100006683_pt1 | contig 24741 bp, 18 predicted proteins | sample Palsa_T0_1_FD_201949 | JGI IMG/M metagenome (GOLD analysis project Ga0302324, IMG submission 201949) | Peat permafrost microbial communities from Stordalen Mire near Abisko, Sweden - Palsa_T0_1 | ecosystem: Environmental > Terrestrial > Soil > Palsa > Peat permafrost | place: Sweden: Abisko... | reverse complement strand
GCGAGGCAGCTCAGCGTCGTGGCGGTCGTATCCTTCGTGATCTCCCCCGGGACGATGTTCATTTTCGGCGAGCCGATGAAGGTGGCGACGAACTCGGTGGCGGGCTCGTCGTACAGGGCGTCCGGAGTGTCCACCTGAACGAGGACGCCTTGGTCGAGCACGGCGATACGATCGCCCATCGTCATCGCCTCGACCTGGTCATGTGTCACGTATACGGTGGTGACCTTGAGTTGCTTTTGCAGCCGGACCAGCTCCATGCGCATCTGCACACGCAGTGATGCGTCAAGGTTCGAAAGCGGCTCATCGAGCAAGGACAGGCGCGGATGCCGGATCATCACGCGACCGAGAGCCACGCGCTGCCGCTGCCCGCCGGACAGCGCGCTCGGGGTGCGGTGGAGATACTGGTCCAGCCCCAGTGTCCGGGCGACCTCGGTGACACGCTCGTGGACGTCGGATTTCGGTTCTCGCCGGGCCCGGGGACCGAAGGACAGGTTCTTGTAGACGGTCATGTGCGGGTACAGCGCGTAGCTCTGGAAGACCATGGCTACGTCGCGTTCCCCGGGCGGCACCAAGGTGACGTCGTCATCGTCGATCGTGATGCTCCCGTAGGTGGGGGTCTCCAGTCCGGCGAGCATGCGCAGTGTGGTGCTCTTGCCGCACCCTGAGGCGCCGACCAGTACCAGGAACTCGCCGTCACGTGCTTCTAGCGAGAGGTTCTTGACGACTGGATGCTCTCCGTAGAGCTTCCAGACGTTATTCAGCGAGATTTTCGACATTGCGTTCTCCTTGCGTTCAATGCGGCGCCTTATGCGGTTGTTCGGCTGAGCTCCCGAGACGGTTTCCGGTTGTTCCATGGTTTGGCGGCTGAGGCCTCGTCAGTCAGGCCCCTTCTGGTCGCGGTGAGCGGGAGTCGGCACGGTATGAGCAGACACCGGTTCTGCGGCCAGCCGGCCGAGCACGGCGTCGGCGAACTCGGCGGTGCCAGCCGAGCCGCCCAGGTCAGGGGTGCGCGTTCCTTCCGCCAGGACGCTTTCGAATGCCGCGACCAGATCGGCCGCGGCGGCGGTCTCGCCGAGATGGTCGAGCATCATCGCGCCCGCCCAGATCTGGCCGACGGGATTGGCGATGCCCTGGCCAGCGATGTCCGGTGCGGACCCGTGCACTGGCTCGAACATGGACGGATGATCCCGGTCGGGGTTGAGGTTCGCGCTCGGCGCGAGACCGATGGACCCGGCCAGGGCGGCGATCAGGTCTGACAAGATGTCGCCGAAGAGGTTGGAGGCGACGATCACGTCCAGCGAGCCGGGCTTGAGCACGGCCCGTGCCGCCAGTGCGTCGACGAGGACATGCTCAATATGCACGCCCCCGTACCCGGCCATGACCTCTGACACGACCGCGTCCCAGAAGGGCATTGAGTGAATCATGCCGTTGGACTTGGTCGCCGAAACAACCAGCCCAGCCCGGTCGGCAGCCAGCTCGGCTGCGAACCGGGCTACCCGCTCGATGCCGGTCCGGGTGAAGACGGCTTCCTGGATGGCGAACTCTTCTGGCCGTCCGGCGTAGATCCGGCCACCGGCCTCGCAGTACTCTCCTTCGACGTTTTCGCGGACTATGACGACATCCAGGCCGCCGGGGTCAGCCAGTGGTGACCTGACACCAGGAAGGATCCTGACCGGCCGGAGGTTCACGTACTGCAGGAAGGCACGCCGGATCGGGATCAGAAGGCCCCACAAGGTCACATGGTCGGGCACACCGGGTGCCCCGACCGCCCCGAGGAAGATGGCGTCGCCGTCTGCGAGCTGGTCAAGCCCGTCAGCTGGCATCATCGCGCCGTCAGATCGGTACCGGTCAGAGCCCCAGTCGTGGTAGCGCCAGGTCATGCCGAACCCGTGGCGCACGCTCGCGGCGTCGAGACAGCGAATGGCCGCGGGCACGACCTCCTGACCGATGCCGTCTCCCGCGATCACGTCGATGACATGCCGGCGCGGATGCTCAGGCATCGACGTGACCGGCGCGCCCGGCCCGAAGCGCCTCGCGCAGGGCGGCCATGGTGGCGACCGACTCATTGCTCAGGTAGTTCGTGGCTGCCTGTTCAGGGATAGCCGTGGCGTCACGCCAGACTGCGCGGCCGGCCAGGAAGCCCTGGGCGCCACCTCGCGCGGTCCGCTGGACGGCCTGCGGGAACTGGCCTGCCGGTACGCCGCTGGACAGCACGACCCACGGGCACGTGACGCTGTCGGTGATCAGGGCACTGGCTTGCGTCACGTCCTTGGGCGAGGCCTGGTTCCGGTAGGGGACCTCGGTCTTGTAGAGCGTGGCGCCCAGCGGTGCGGTCTGTTTCGCTGCCTCTACCAGCAACTGCGCCTGCAGCCCGGGATCGGGCGGCGACCCGTCCTCTTCCCGGACGATGACCTCAAGGACGCTGTCCACGCCGACCCTGGCCGCCTCGTCGATGAACTGCTGAACCTCGGCCTGGTCACACCCCAGCCATTGCCCTGGAGTCCATAGCAGCAGGAACTTCAGCCCGGCGACGCGTTCGTCCCAGGCCGCACCGAGCAGGTCCTTTCGCAGCGCGGTGGCCTGGGCGACGCCCTGCGGACTGTAGCTGATGGTGTCCACGGCGACGATCAGGTCGCAGCCCTCCGCCAGGGCGCCGGCGTCGAGGATCGGTTGCAGCGCCAGATCGGTATCCACGAGCAGCGCCGAGGCGACCGGTGACAACGCCCGAGCCACCTTGACCTTGAACTCGCGCATCTGGTCATCGGTGACCGGGACGGAGCCGGACTGCGCGAGCATCGTCCGCAGCGAATCACGCTGGTCGACTGCCACCATCGAGTACAGGCCGTCAGCGTCCTGCATGCGGCCAGGATTGGCGGGTCTTCCACTCACGGATTTCCTCATTTCTTCTGCTGTTAGCGGCCGGGATGCGGACCGGACATGGCGGAGCCGAGGGCCTTGCGTGCGGCTGCGTCGGCTAGTGTGCGGACCTTGGCGGCGGCCGCGGCGAGGGCGGTGGCGGTGAGCTGTCCGTCCTCGACGGCGGCGGTCAAGGCCTCGGCAGTTTCGCGTACCGCGGCGCCGCCCGGGATGAGCAGCAGGTCGACGCCCGCGGCGACGGCGGAGACGGCTACCTCGCCGAGGGAGCGGCCCTTCATGGTGCTGACCGCATCTAGGTCGTCGCTGATGATCAGACCGTCGAAGCCCAGTCCCTGCCGGAGCAGGTCCACCAGCACGCGCGACGAGGCGGCCGGGTTTCCCGGGTCGATGGCTTCGACCGTAACCGGGCCCACCATGACGGCGCTCACTCCGGCGTCGACCAAGCGCTGGAACGGCATCAGGTTGCGCTCGACGTGATCGCGGCCCAGCTGCAACGTGACATCCTCGTGCACGGGATTGGCCGCGAGGTCCGAATGACCTGGGAAGTGTTTCGCGGTGGCGGCGATCCCGGCGGCTTGTACCGTCGTGCCGTACAGGACGGCGATACGGGCGATCGACTCCAGGTCGTCGGCCAGGGTGCGGCCGTTCAGCCAGAGGTTCGTCCCGGTGATGTGGTCGGCTACCGGGCCGAGGAACAACGTCACGCCAAGGTCCCGCGCGGCTTGCGCGTAGTCGAAGAACGCCCGTTCGAGTACCTCTTCCGGCATCTGGCCGATGCTGTTCCGGTCGGGCAGCGAGGGCAGCAGGTGCTCCAGCCGCTGCACTCCCGTGGGTTCCGCGTCCACCGCCACGAGAACTGGCTCGGGCGAAGCTGCGGTGACCGCGGCGGTGAAGCCACGGATGTCCTCGGCGGACTCAGCCGCCCTCCGCGCGTCGCTGATCCGCCGGGCGGCGTATTCCTCGGGGCTGGAGGCCATGAGGACGGACCGTCCCCCGGCGCGCAGGAAGTCATCGACCCAGGGCTCCACCGTGAGCGAGGGACAGATCGGGAGCAGGACCGCATGGGCGTCCCCTGGTACCGCGGTCATACCCGCGCTCCGGTCACGAGGATCTTGCCCGCCGCCTGGCTAGACATCAGCAGGTCCCGAGCACGGCCCCAGTCGGCGATCGGGATGCGGTCCGTCACGATCTTGCTGAACAGGCCGGGGTGGGCGGCCAGTAGCGTCAAGGCCAGCGGGAAGGTGCCTTTCGCGATGTAGACGCCGTGGACGCTGGCCTCCTTGCCCTGGATGACCGCGGGAGTGATCGCGATCGTGGCCGTCTGGTTCACGCCGAAGACAAAGATCTCGCCGCCTTTGGCGACCAAGGTCAGCGCCTCTTCGAGCAGCGTCCCTAGCGTGTCGATGACGGTCGCGGCTCCGTGGCCGCCGGTGAGCGCCGTAACGCGCTCCAGCGCGTCCGGGTCGGTGGGGTCGACCACGTGGTCGGCGCCGATCTCGACGGCTTTCGCGGCGCGGGCAGCGTTTGGTTCGGTCACGATGAGCGGCGCAGCGCCGGCTAGCTTGGCCACGGCCAGGAAGAGCAGCCCCACCGGACCGCCTCCGAGGATGACGACGGGCTCGCCCGGGTGCCAGTTGGCGCGCCTCGTGCCGTTCAGGACGCAGGCGAGCGGCTCGGCCAGGGCGGCGAGGTAGGGATCCAGCCCAGCGGGGACGGCATACAAGTACTCGTCAGGAACCCACATCAGCTCGGCCAGGCCGCCGTCGACGTGGACGCCGACGTGGGTGAAGTTGTCGCAGAGGTTGACCAGGCCGGCCTGGCAGCTGTGGCATGTCCGGCAGGGATAGTTCGGGACTGCCACCACCACGTCGCCGGCCGCGAAGCGCGAGTCCGCCGCGGGGACCTCGACGGTGCCCACGATCTCGTGTCCCATCACCGTGTCCGGATTGCACGGCAGCTGCGGGGGGACGGTCAAGGCCCGCATGTCCGAGCCGCACAGGCCGCACGCCAGGACCCTGATCAAGGTCTCGTGCTCGCTGCGGGCCTTCGGATCCGGGCGCTCTTGCAGCTCCACGGAGCCAGGTCCTTCGAAAACGACTGCCTTCATGCTGTGCCTCTCCTTCGGCCGGTCACCGGCTGAGGCGCTCCGCACGGGAGCGCGGCGTTGCGAGCTGGTCAATGATCACGAGGCGCTCTTCGGTGAGTTCCCGCACCGTCGACGCGGGTCCCTCGCGGGTATTGCCGGAGTCCTTGTTTCCTCCGTACGGCATGCCGTCGGTGCGGAAACTCGGCGCCTCGTTGACGAGCACTCCGCCGAACGCGAGTGCCTTGGTAGCGTCAAGCGCTAGCCGCAGATCGGATGTGAAGATGGATGCCTGGAGGGCGAACCGGGTGTCGTTGGCCCGGTTGAATGCCGTGTCGACATCGTCATAGGCCGAGATGCCGAAGACGGGACCGAAGGCCTCCTCGCGCTCCAGCGGGGATTCCGCAGGTACGTCGCTGAGTACCGTGGGCGCGATCAGCCGCTGCTGTGCTGATCCCCCGCACAGGAGTGCGGCGCCGCCATTCAGGGCCTGGTCGATCCAGGAGGTGATGCGCTGGCAGGCGGGATCGTCGATGACGGGACCGACGGTCACCTTCTCATCGGCGGGATCGCCGACGCCCATCGCGCGGGTGCGAGCCACCATCAGGCTGCTGAGCTCATCGACGATTTCGCGGTGGGCGTAGACACGCTGCACGGACACGCAGCTCTGTCCCGCGAAGGCGAAGGCGCCGGCGGTGAGCTTGGCCGCGGCCATCTCCAGGTCGGCGTCGGCGTGCACGATGGCCGGGGCGCTGTTGCCGAGTTCGAGCAGCACCGTCTTGCGGGGCGCCTGCTGGCGCAGCAGCCAGCCCACCCTGGTAGAGCCGGTGAAGGTGATCGCGGCGATCCGGTCGTCCCCCGTGAGGACAGCGCCGATCTCGTCCGCCCGGCCAGGCACGACGCTGAGAAAGTCTCCTGGCAGGCCGGCGTCGAAGAGCACCTGGGCGAAGGCCAGCGCGGTGAGCGGCGCCTGCGGCGCGGGTTTGAGCACGACGGGGCAGCCTGCGGCGATGGCCGGAGCCAGCTTGTGGGCCACGAGGTTCAGCGGGAAGTTGAAGGGGGTGATGGCAGCGACGACGCCGACTGGTTCCGTCAGGGTGTAGGCCAGCTTGCCCGCGCCGGAGGGGGCGGCGTCGATGGTGACGCCCTGACCGGCTTGGGTACGCGCGACGGCCGCTGAGAAGCGCAGCGTACTGACGGCCCGATCGGCCTCGGCCCGGGCCAGGGAGATCGGTTTCCCGACTTCGGCCGATATCTGCCAGGCCAGCTGTTCGCGCCGTTCCGCCAGCAGCAGCGCGGCCTGGTCCAGCACCTCGGCCCGCTGGTACGGCGCCAGCCCGCGGCGCAGGGCCTCAGTGGCCAGCCCGATCGCGGCTTCTACGTCGGTGCGCCCGGCGAGGGACACTTCGTCGAGGAGGGCACCGTCGAACGGGGCCTTCACCTGGTCGGCCTCGTTGCTGTAGCGCGGTTGGCCGGCGATCACGAACGGCTGGCGGCTGGGGGCATCTGGGGTCATGACGCTCAGTCCTCCCACGCGGCCATGACATGCTTGACCGTGGTGTACTCCTCGACGGCGTACATGCTGAGGTCCTTGCCGTACCCGGAGTCCTTGATGCCGCCGTGCGGCATCTCCGACACCTGGCTCATGTGATCGTTGATCCACACCACCCCGAACTGCAGGGCCCGGGAAACCCGCAGCGCGCGCTTGACGTCTGTCGTCCATACCGAGGCGGACAGGCCGTACGAGGTGGAGTTCGCCCACTGCAACGCCTGCTCTTCGTCGGTGAACGGCTGGACCGTCATGACCGGCCCGAAGATCTCCTGCTGCACGATCTCCGCCGCGGGGTCGCTGGCGCTCACCACGGTGGGCTCTAGGTAGAAGCCGTCACCGGGCAGCCGCCCGCCGCCGGTCACCACCTCGCTCCCGGCGTCCAGGCGGTCCAGGAAGCCGGTGACGCGCTGGAGCTGCCCGGCTGAGTTCACTGGGCCCATGGTGGTGCGCGGCGACAGCACATCGCCGAGAACCAGGCCCTTGGCCTGCTCGGCCAGGCCGGCGACGATGTCGTCGTAGCGTTTAGCCGAGGCGATCACCCTGGTCGCGGCGGTGCAGTCCTGGCCGGCGTTGTAGTAGCCGACAGCCGCGATCTTCGCCACCACGTCCTGGATGTCCACATCGTCGAAGACGATCACCGGCGCGTTCCCGCCCAGCTCCAGGTGCACTCGCTTGAGTGTGTCGGCTGCGGTCCGCGCGATCCACTTGCCTGTTTCCACCGACCCGGTCAGCGAGACCATCGCGATCCGCGGGTCCTTGACGATCGCCTGGCCCACCTCGTCCCGGCCGGCGACCACGTTCAGCACGCCGGGGGGAAAGACGTCCACGGCGAGCTCCGCCATGCGCAGGGCCGTGACCGGCGTCGAGGGGGCAGGCTTGAGCACGACGGTGTTGCCGGCCGCGATCGCCGGGCCGATCTTCCACAGCGCCATCAGGAGCGGGTAGTTCCACGGCGCGATACCGCCCACGACACCGAGCGGCTCCCGCCTGGTCCACGACGTCCGTCCGGGCATGTACTCCCCCGCCGCCCTGCCCTCAAGCAGCCGCGCGGCACCGGCGAAGAACCGCAGGTTGTCAAGGCCGTGCTCGAGCTCCTCGGGACGGACAACGATGATCGGCTTGCCGGCGTCCAGCGCTTCGAGTTCAGCCAGCTCGTTGTCGTGCGCCTGGAGAATGTCGGCGAGGGCCAGCAGCGCGGCCTGCCGCTGCCGTGGCGTGGTCTGCGACCAGGTCCTGAAGGCACGCTGGGCCGCGGCAACCGCCCGGCCGACATCCTCGGCGCCCGAGTCGGGGACCGTGGCGATCTCCCTGCCGTCGCCCGGGCTCGTGACAACGGAGCGCCTTCCCGAGGCGGCTTCCTGGGGTGAACCGCCGATGAAGTTGAGCAGGTGCAGCGGTAGCTTTTTTCTCATGTGTTTCCCTTAGACAGCGCGGGCGAGGCCATGGTCAGCGGACGGGCGGGCAGGGAGGACAGGCCGAGCGCGCGGCCGAGCACTCGCGCGGCGAGGTCAGCGTCCAGCGAGAGCAGCAGGCCTGCCGCGGCGAGAACGTAGTCGTGGTCGGTGACCGTCCGGGGCGATGCCGGGCTCATGCAGACCTCAGCCGCGCGGGCGAGGGCCGGCTTCAGGATGCGGTCCGGTTGTGAGTGGTGGGCGATGACACCACCGGTGCCGACCATGACCGCGACGTCACGCAGGTCCGGTCCGCTCATGGTGAGAGTGGGAGCCGTCTCGCCCGGCCGGTGGACCCATCCCTGACGGCCGCAGTGCCGGGTCAGGGCGTGGGTGACGCAGCTCGTGCCAAGCAGTTCCTCGCGGTGCAGCTCATGGGGGCTGGCCGGTATCCAGGACGGATCGGCGGCGCGGCGCTCGCCCTCCTGCGCCCAGGCAGCCGCGGTGGTGCCTGCCTGCCGGGCGAGCCAGCCGCTGTCCGCCTCGACGGCTCCGGGCGCCCCAGACCTCATGCCGAGGTCGCCGCTCACGGTCCGGGATTCCTGGGACGGCGGGAGCAGCGGGAGCTGGTATCCCTGAGTGGCGGACGGCTCGGTGCGCACCGAGTGGACATCAGTGGTGGCGCCCCCCACGTCAACGACCAGGACGTGGCCGACGCCCGGCACGTGCTGTGTGCCGTAGGCGAGCAGCCGGGTCGCGGCCAGGGCGGCTTCGGGCGTGGCGGTTGTCACTGATGCCAGGAACTCGCGGCGGTTGCTGAGGTTCTTGCCGCGGATGACGTGCCGCAGGAAGACGCCGAGGATCGCCGACCGCGCCGCGTCGGGCCGCACAGTTCCTATCTCCGGCATGACGTTGCCGACCACGTGCACGGCCCGGCCGCTCGCCCGGAACGTCGCAGCCGCCGCGGCCGCGGCCTCCCGGTTGCAGGCCACCACGACCTGGCCTGACCACGACCCGCCGGACAGGGCGCGGGCGTTGGCGAGCACCAGCTCTGCCTGGCCTCCGTCAGTGCCGCCGCTGAACAGCACGATCTCCGGATCGCACGCGTCGAGCGCGGCCAGGTCGTCGTCGTCGATCTGGCCGTGCAGGACGAGTTCAAGACGCCCGCCTGCGTTTAGCGCGGCACGTCTGGCCGCTGCGGCCGTCATGTCTTCCACCAGCCCCACCGCGGCCATCCGCAGTCCGCCCCCGGCGCTGGAGCAGGAGCGGCGTACCGCAACCTCAGGCTGTCTTGGCAGGTGGGCGATAGCGGCCTGGTAGGCGGCGTCGTGTCCCTCCATCACGTCTAGTCCGAGGAACGTGGGTGCCTCGCCGTGCCCGGCCACGGTGCCCTGGTCCAGATCGACCACCGTCACCTTGCAGATCGTGCTGCCGAAGTCGGCTAGTACCGCGGCGCGCATCACCGGCCGCCTTGGCCGGGTCGGCCGGCGAGGTCACCCAGCCGCTCGATGAGCTCCGCGATGCCCTCGGGCGCGAGCACGCCCATCTGCTGCACCTCGTCGCGGACGTCGACGGGGATATCGGATCCCTCGACGTCCTCGTTCAGGACGCCCCCCATGCACACCACGGTGCGTGACATGCCACGCCGCTGCAGCTCGGCGAGGAGGCTGGCGGCGAAGCTGCGGGCCACGCCGTTGTGCGTGGTGACTGCCGCGGCGTGCGCCGCGGTCTCGGTGACCGCCTTGGCAATGTCCTCAGGATCCCGGCTGATGCCGAAGTCGATGACCTCGGCGCCTGCGGCGCCCAGGGCGCTGCACAGCAGCAGGACGGCGAGTTCGTGGACGTCGGTGGATGCCACCACGATCCGCACGCCCTTGAGCGCCTCGGTGTACCCGTTCTGGACGAGCTGGGTGACTGCTGCGTCCCGTTCGCCGAGCGTGCGGCGCAGCAGGTCAGTCTGGAAGACCGGGCGGCGGCCGCGCGGGAATGACGCGTCCAGCTCTCCGGCACCGAAGAATTCCTCGGCCTTGACGGCGCCGAGCTTTTTCAGCACCAGCATGAACTCAACTGGGTCTGACGTGCTGACGCCCCCGGACGCCATCCCGGTCATCAGCGCCCGGAAGAATCGCCGGCCTCCCCCGACCAGCACGTCGCGCTGGGCTTCGAGCGACGACCAGTCCATGCTCTTCTCGATGGCAGGCACGTAGGCCTCGAGCCGACGGTTAACGGCATGGACGGCGGATATCTCCTGCCAGGACGGCACCCTGATCGCTTCTGTCACGGGCACCGCCTTCACCGCGCCGCCGATCTGGTACCGGTGATCGGTGGCCTTCATGAACAGCACGTCGGCGGACACGGTGCCGTAATTCGCCTCGGTGTCGGCGTTGTTGCCGATCGTGTCGCCGTGGGTGAAGGCCGGCGGCACCTTATGCGGGTTGGTCTCGTGCAGGGCCAGCGTCACGGCGGTTTTCAGCACCGGGTCGCTAGTCAGTCCTCCCCAGCTGGCGGAATAGGGCACGCCCAGCAGCTCTTCGCTGACGTAGCGCTCTACCATCGTCCAGCCGACCAGGTTCGCGTAGTCGTGGAAGACGCCGGGGTACCCGTCATCGACGTAGGAGTTGAAGCACGTGCCCTCGTGTGCCCAGGCGGCCAGGGCACCTGCTGCCTTGACGACGGCGACCGTCTGCGCAGCGTCGTCGTCCCAGTAGGGCCAGCGCCAGAAGTACTGCGAGAACACACCTACGGTCGTGACTCCCACTTGCAGGGCCCGGGTTACGTTCTCGACGGACCCGGGGCCGCCGATCATGTTGTCCTCTGCCCCCGGCTGGATGGGGAAGCTGTGAGTCAGCTCCCACCAGTCCTGGTCGGTCCACAGGCACGGCCCGGTCTCCTGGGGTGCCGTGGCCCGCATCGCCTCAGGCAGGCCCATTCTCCGCTCGGCCAGCAGGGTGAACTGATCCGGCGGGGCGATGCCGCGGGACCTGGCATCGTCGATGATGCAGCCGAGTGCCTCCCTGGTGTCTGCCCACGTATTCAGCCCGATGTTGATGCTGGTCATGAACTGGCCCTGAGCCCGGCCGCGTTCCCGGAACTCCCGCTCTGAGCGGACGCCCCGGTCCTGGCAGAACAACGAGTTGGCCCGCTCGATGCGCCGGCCGTGCTCGATGCCCTCACGGAGCACCTCGGCGCCGTCGGGGAGATCGGCGGACACGAGGGCGCGGAAGTCGATGGCTGCGTTCATCTGCCGGGAGGTTCCTCGCGCGTCTCGATGATCGCCGCGCGCAGCGCGGCGACGATGCGTTCGATCTGCCCGGCGGAGATGATGAACGGCGGGGCGAGGAAAAGCATGTTGCCGATCAGTGTGCGGACCAGCAGCCCGTGATCGCGGGCGGCGCGCATCACCTTCTGCGCGCGCTCCTGCTCGGGCGGGAAGGGCTGCTTGGTTTCCTTGTCCGCGACGAGCTCGATGCCCGCCATCAGGCCCGCACGGCGCACATCGCCGACCTCGGGTAGTTCCTTGAGTTCCGCAAGCAGCCCGCCGAGCTGCTCACCGCGCTCGAGCACCGCGTCTATGAGGCTGTCCTTCTCGATTACCTCGATGTTGGCCAGGGCCACCGCGCAGGCGACCGGGTGACCAGAGGTGGTGAACCCATGCCAGAGGTTCGGGTCTCCCTCGGCCCCCTGGATGACCTCCCAGACCGTCGAACGGATCATCGTGGCGCCTAGCGGGACGTAGCCGCTGGAGATTCCCTTCGCCATGGTCAGGAAGTCGGGAACCACGCCGTCGCGCTCTGAGGCGAACCAGGTGCCGGTACGGCCGAAGCCCGTGATTATCTCATCGGCTATCAGGAGGATGTCGTTCTCGTCGCAGACCTCGCGCAGCCTCCTCTGGTAGCCCGGCGGCGGCACGAGGACCCCGCCGCTGCCAAGGACGGGCTCGGTGATGACGGCGGCGATGTTCTCCGCGCCGAGCTCCGCGATGCGCCGCTCCAGCGCGCGCCCTGAGACGGTCTCCTCGAATTCGGCGGGAGACTGGCGGTACTCGTAGGGTGTGGGGAAGTGGTGGATGCCGGGAGGCCGGACGCCGAACCCGACGTGATAGGGCTCTAGCCCGGTGGCGAACGTGGTCAGGCCGGTGACCCCGTGATAGCCGCGGTCGTGGGAGAGGATCGCGGTCTTGCTGGAGCGGCCCTGGACGTGCCAGTAGTAGCGGGCGAGTTTGAAGGCCGTCTCGTTGGCCTCGCTGCCGCCGTTGACGAAGAAGGCCCGATCGAGGTCGCCAGGGGTCAGCTGCGCGAGCTTTTCGGCGAGCGCGATAGGGGGCGGGGATGAGTTCCCTCCGAACAGCGCGGAGAACGCCATCGTCTCCATCTGCCTGGTCGCGGCCTCGATGAGCTCGCGTCTGCCGTGCCCGACGTTCACGCACCACATGGCGGCCGGGCCGTCGATCATCGTCCGGCCGTCGCTGAGCACGACCTCGGCACCCTGTGCGGAGACCGCTACGACGGGGCCCATCGCCGCCAGCTGTCGCGGCCGGGCCAGAGGGTGAACAACGTGCGCCAAGTCCTTCGCGGCCAGGTCCTCGCCTAGCGCTTGATGCGTGGTCAACATGGCCCCTTCCTCTGTTGGACGGTCTCGGTTGGCTGCCCCGGGAAACTGGGGCAAAATGAAGATGACCCTGATTGAACAACTCATGTTCATTCGTTGTCAACAGTCTGCCCAAGATCTGTTCCTACAGGTACAACATCCGGGTTATCATGATGCTCACGGACGCTCATGGCGCGTGTGACCAAGACCGCCGACAGGCGAAGGAGGCCGGTATGCGGGACGGTTGCCTGATAGGGCTCGATATCGGATCGAGCTCTGTGCGGGCGGTGGCACTCGCCGTCGACACTGGCCAGGTACTTGCCGTGACGCAGGAGCCGACTCCCGTATCCCGTTCGCTCACCACGGTGGAGCTGGCGCCTGCCGCGCTCAGGCACGCGGTCGAGAGCGCCCTGGCAGGGCTGATGGCATCGCTGCCTTCCCGCTGCCAGCCCCTCGGCGTCGCGGCGACGTCGGTCGGCGAAGCGGGCGCCCCCGTGGATGAGGCAGGAACCGTACTTCGCGACGTCATCTGGTGGCAGGACGGCCGGTCGGCCGCCCAGGTGACCCGCCTGGCCGGGACACTCGGCGCCGAGCGCATCGAGCGCATCGTGGGCCATCCGGTCGACCCCACCTGGGGCATCGGACGCGTCATGTGGCTCCGGGAGAACCAGCCGGAGCTATACGCCCGCACCGCGGCCTGGCTACCGGTCGCGGACCTGGCGACCCTGTGGCTGACCGGCCAGGCCGTGACATCGGCGAGTCTGGCGTCTCGCACGATGGCCTGGGATCAGCACGGCGAATGCTGGTCCCGGGACGTTCTCGAGGCGGCCGGGGTGGACGCAGCGCGCATGCCGCCAGTGGTCACGTCAGGGACCATGGTCGGCAAGGTCACCCCGGCCGCGGCCGCCCGGGCCGGCCTGCCCGCCGGGCTTCCGGTCAGCGTCGCAGGCCACGATCGCCAGTGCGGTGCCCTCGCGGCACGCCAGGGCACCGCGGCGCCGGTCGACTCGGCGGGCACCGCCGAGGCCTTGCTCATCTCAGTCGGGACGGCCGACGACATGCGACGGCTCGGCACCGGTATCGGCTGGTATGCCGACGTCGAACCAGGACGTCACACCTACGCTGCCCGCATCGGGCTGGCAGGCGGGCTCCTGGACTGGGCCAAGCAGGTCTTCTTCGGCTCGGAAGACGTGAACTACCCGCAGATACTCGCGGAAATCCCGACTCCCTATGACTTCACCGGGGTGGTATGCACCCCGACCTTCGGCCGGTATTCCAGCCCCTACTGGGCCGCGGGCGCCGTTCCCGGCGCAATTTCCGGACTGACCACCTCGCACGTGCGGGCGGACATCCTCCAGGCCTTGCTGGAGGCTCCTGCCTTCGCCCTGCGCGCTACCCTTGACCTGATTGACTCCTGGTTTGACGAGCCGCTGGAGACTGTCCGCGTGGAGGGCGGCATCGTGCAGAACCAGCCCTGGCTGCAGGCCCGCGCCGATATCACCGGCCGGCCGCTGCTGTCGATAGAGCAGCAGCACATGACCGCGGTCGGAGCCGCCCTCCTGGCCGGCGTCGGATCGGGAACGTTCTCTTCGGCGCGTGACGCCGGGAGCGCGCTGCGCCTAAGCCTGCGCGAATGGTCCCCTGACCCTCACCGCAGTGAGCGGTACGCTGACGCGTTCGACCGGTACGCGCGGCCGCTCGCCAGCTTCTGCGCGGGCTCACCCGATGACATGTTTCAGCGCCGCCTCCCGGCTCTGTCCCAGGCAAGAGAGGCAAGGTCCGCATGACCACGGCTCAGGGCAATGGCACCACCGGGAGTCTGCGATACCGAGACGCTTCGGCCCGCAGGAACGCGTTGGCCGAGCTCGTCCAGCAGCAGGGGTACTGCCGGGTCCCCGAGCTCAGCGACCACCTCGGCGTCTCACGTATCACGGTACGCCGCGACATCGCACTGCTCGAGCAGGACAACCTCGTGCGCAGCGCGCACGGCGGGGTTATAGCCATTCCCCCATCGGGTCCCGGCGCGCCTTTCCCGCTGCGCAGCGCCGCGCATTCCGAGGCCAAGCAGGCCATCGGCCGCAAGGCTGCCGAGTACGTGAGCGGACATGCCGCCGGTCCCCTGGGCATCGATGCCGGGACGACCGGCTTCCAGGCCGCTCGCTTCATCGCACCCCAGGACCCGCTTCTCGTAGTCACGCACTCACTTCCGGTAATGGCCGAGCTGGCCCAGCGGCCCCAGGTCGAGGTCGTCGGGATCGGCGGCGTTCTCCACCCCGAGACCCAGGCCTTCGCCGGGCCGGCCACGATCGCGGGCTACGCTAGCCTCCGCCTTGGAACGGTGCTCCTCACCGCGTCGGCTGTGCGCGATCAGATGATGCTGTGCGGCAACGCGTTCGACGCCGAGACTAAACGTCAGATGATGGCGGTCGCCGATCAGATCATCCTTCTGGTCGACGCCTCCAAATTCGACGCGATTGCGCCGTTCCAGACGGCCGAGCTCAGCCGTGTAGACGCAATCATCGTCGACGATCAGGCGCCGTCGGCGCTGGTGGAGTTGCTCGAGGCTCAGAACTTGCGGGTCCTGATCGCGGAGATCGGTGAGGACGCCACCGCAGCGGAGTAACGCAAGGAGTGACATGAAGGAGCAACCTGCCGCACTCAGGTGGGGCCTGGCCGGAGCCAGTGACATCGCCGAGACGCGGATGCTTCCGGCCCTCGCTCGCTGCGGGCACAGCGCGCGGTCGGTGTACAGCTCATCCCGGGTGCATGCCGAGAAATTCGCCGCCCGCAACGGAATCGAGCTTGTCTTCGACGATTTCGAGGCGTTGCTGGCGGCGGACGCCATCGATGCCGTCTACATCTCCAGCCTGAACGACCGGCATCTCGGGCAAGCTCGCGCGGCAGCCGCGGCAGGCAAGCACGTATTGTGCGAGAAGCCGATGGCCCCCTCGCTGGCCGGGGCCCGGGACATGATCACGGCATGCCACCAGAGCAGTGTCGTCCTGGCCGTCAATCATCATCTGCCTGCCGCCGGGACCCATCGCAAGATTCGCGACCTTGTGCGGGGCGGCGCGATAGGCCGCCCGCTCGCGGTGAATGTGCGGCACGCCACGCTGCTGCCCGAGCGACTTCGCGGGTGGCGGCTGGGCGACGTGCCAGGCGCGGGCGTCGTCATGGACCTGAGCTGCCACGACGCTTCGGTCGTCAACCACCTGCTGGGCGCGGGCGCACTGGAGACCTCGGCGATCACAGTACGTCAGGGAGCCTGGGACGCCGGCAGCGAGGACGCATCCATGGCCGTGGTGCGCTACGAGAACGAGGTCCTGGTACACCTGCACGACTCCTTTACCTCCCCGTACACCCCTACTTATGTCGAAGTACACGGTGACGCCGGCAGTATCCACGCTTACGGGGTCATGACCCCGGAGCCCTGCGGAACCGTCATGCTCAGTGACAAGAGCGGGGACCGCGAGATCACGGTCGAGGACCGCCGGCATACCTACGACATCACGCTGGAAGCATTCAGCGCAGCGGTAGCCGGAACCGGGCGCCCCATCGTCACTGGTGAAGACGGCTACAACGCGCTGGCCGTGTGCATTGCGATCCTGGAGTCAGCGCGCACCGGGCTTCGCGTCCCGGTCGACTCCATCCCGGTCCCGCCGTCGCTGTCCCCGGAGGCTCATTAGCCGAGTAGTTCGGTCACAGGCAAGCACGGCAAGCCGTGGGCCGCCGCGACGGGCGCGTTGTAAAGCCTGCCGTCGTGGGCGTTAAGCCCGGTGGCCAGGAACGGGTCAGAGCGCATTGCCTCACGCCACCCATCGTCGGCCAAGGCCAGCACCCGGGGAAGGGTCGCACTGGTCAGAGCGTACGTTGAGGTCTCAGGGACCGCTCCGGGCATGTTCGCCACACAGTAGAAGACCGATCCGTGGACATTGAATGTCGGATCTGAGTGCGAGGTCGGACGCGAGTCCTCAAAGCACCCGCCCTGGTCGATACTGACGTCGACCAGTACGCTGCCCGTGCGCATCCGCGATACGAGCTCGTTCGTCACCAGCTTGGGTGCTCTTGCTCCGGGAACCAGCACGGCCCCGATCAGCAGGTCGGCATTGCAGGCCTGCCGCTCAAGCTCATATGAGCTGGACGCAATCGTCTTGACCCGTCCTTCGAGGGTCCAGCTTGCGTCCCTCAGCTTCTCCAGGCTCAGATCGAGCACGGTAACCTCCGCGCCCATACCCTGAGCGACCAGGGCAGCATTCATCCCGGCCACGCCCGCCCCTATGATGACTACCTGGGCTGGCCTGGTGCCCGGCACGCCGCCGGGCAGGATCCCCCGACCGCCCAGGGCCCGCATCATGTGGTAGGCCCCGACCTGGGGGGCAAGCCGGCCGGCGACCTCGCTCATCGGTGCCAGGAGCGGGAACGTCCCGTCTGGCGAGCCCACCGTCTCATAGGCCACAGCCGTGGTACGAGATGCCAGTAGAGCGTCGGTGCATGGCTTGCTCGCGGCCAAGTGCAGATAGGTGAAGAGCACCTGGCCCTCTCGCAGCAGCGGGTACTCGATTTCGATGGGCTCCTTGACCTTGAGCAGGAGATCGGCCGTGGCCCACACATCGGACGCGCGCTCCACTATCTCCGCTCCGGCCTGCTTGAAGTCGGCATCGGAAATCAGCGAGCCCTCGCCCGCGTGTTGCTCCACGTAGACCTCGTGACCACGAAGCGTTAGCTCGCGTACACCCGAAGGTGTGATGGCCACGCGGTACTCATGATCCTTGACCTCGCGCGGAACGCCGACTTTCATCATGCCTCATCTCATGCCGCCAACGATTCGTTCACCTAGGAACATCCTGCTGAAAGCGCGTCTACCTGGGTAGATTCATGCATAAGATTCGATAAATCTGATCAAATTTTTACTATCTTCGATGGCCAGAGACTCGGAGCGCCCCCGTGCCGAACATCGTTTCACCGCAGTCACCTGAAGCCCAGGACGGACGGTCCGATGAGGGGCGGGAGATCCGCCTTGACCAGATCGATCACGCCATTATGAGAGCGCTCGTCGCTGACGCGAGGCTGCCCAACAACACTCTGGCTGCCACCGTGGGCGTCGCCCCGTCAACGTGCCTCTTGCGGCTTCGGAGGTTGCGGAACCTTGGTGTCATCCGCGGATTCCACGCTGATATCGATCCGGCCGCGCTCGGGTTGGCGATCCAGGCGATGATCGCGGTGCGCCTCCAGGTCCACGCCCGCAGCAAGATCCAGGACTTCGCCAAGAAGGCGGCTCAAGGACGAGGGGTACTGAACGTCTATTTCCTTGCTGGCCCGAATGATTTTCTGCTCCATGTGGTCGCCGAGAGCTCTGACGGCCTGCGCAGGTTCGTCATAAACCTCAGTTCCGACCCTGCCGTGGCCCACACAGAGACCAGCCTTATCTTCGAACACGTCCGGACCGACGGCATCACTTCGCCCCGCGGCTCCGCACGAAGCCGGTGACGCTCTTCTTGCTACCGGGCCAGGCCGCGTTCGCTCCGCCGCCGGGTGCATCGCGACGCGACGCACGCCAAGCCGTTCAGCCCTAAACTCCGGACGGTCACTGCGGCTGGCCGATAGTCTTCGGCGCGCCGAATTGCTGGAGCACGTCAGGGACAGCGACCACGCCGCCTTGATCCTGGAAGTTTTCCATGACCGCCAGCAGGGCGCGCGCCGTGACCCCCGTCCCGTTCAGGGTGTGGACGAACTGCAGCTGATCGCCGCGGCGAAACCGGACGTTCAGCCGCCGGGCTTGGTAGTCAGTGGTATTCGAGCACGAGCTGATCTCGCGGTAGCGGCCCTGCGCCGGAAACCACGCCTCGATGTCGTATTTCTTGGCCGCCGAGGCGCCCAGGTCACCCACGGCGATGTTCATCACCCGGTACGGCAGCCCCAGCTCCTGGACCAATTGCTCCTCAATTGACAGCAAGTAGTCATGGAGTTCCGCAGACTGTTCAGGAACGCAGAAGACAAACATCTCCACCTTGTCGAACTGGTGGACCCGGAACATGCCGCGAGTGTCCTTTCCCGCCGCTCCTGCCTCTCGGCGGAAATTCGTCGAGAATGCGGTGTACCGTGCCGGGAGCTGATCTTCTTCCAGCCGCTCATCCATGTGGATCGCTGCCAGCGCGACCTCGGACGTTCCGGCCAGGTACAGGCCGTCCTGGTCCAGGATGTAGATGTTGTGCTCGTCGGTTGGCAGGTAGCCCGTGCCGTACATCGCGCGCTCGGACACCAGCACCGGAGGCAGGACCGGCAGGAAACCGTTGCCCGTGATCCGGTCAAGCACGAACCGGTAGAGCGCCATCTCCGTCAGGGCCACGTCACCGATCCGGTACGCGAACCGCGACCCGGCCGTGCGCGCCCCCCGCGCCATGTCAATCCATCCTGCCGACGAGGAGATCTCCAGGTGATCCCGCGGCTGCGCGCTGAACTGCGAAGGCACCCCCCAGGCCCGGACGAGCAGCGCGTCCTCCTCGGTCATCCCATCGGCCGCCGTGGGGTCGGGCAGGTTCGGGATCCGGTCAAGCAGGTCCTGGCGCTGCTGCGCTGCCGCCGCGAGTTCCTCCTCGGCTCGGACCAGGTCGGTCTTAAGCTGCTTCAGACCCTCGATCTCGTCCGACTTGGGCGGAGCCTTCGAGGATTTCCGCTGACGTGCCCGTAGATCGCCTACTTGTTCGGTAAGCTCCCGCCATCGGCTATCTGCCTGGAGCAAGGAATCAAATTCTTCAGCTGCCCCACGGCGGGCGAGGGCGGTCCGGTAGCGTTCTGGCTCTTGCCGAGCGGTCTTCAGATCGATCACCTGGCAAATTCTAGTGCCGTAGTTAATTCCCTGGCGCCGGACGAACAACAGTCCTGACACCCCTGGTGGGACGCGGTGAGATGGCTGCGGCCGGAGCTCGTCGTGAGCACCTGGACACCTGAGCCCGGCCCGCTCACCAGGCGAGCCACGAGTACTGCCCGCTCGGCAGCCCCGGCAACCGCACCGCCGTCTTGGTCCGGTTGGCCGGGTTGATCAGGTAGGCAGTCGAAGCTGGGCTGGGTGCTGAAGCAGAGCTGGGCATGTCATACATCCAGGCGAACAGCATGCCGCCGACGGGCAGCGACCCGACGGCCAGCGGGGTGAGGTGCGTGACCGCGCCGCGCGCTGACAGCGTGAGCGTATAAAGCCGGAGGGGGTTCCAGTTTGCGCGGGTGTTGGGTGAGGTGGCCACGATGAACTTCCGCGGGTTCGCGGTGGCGGTGACGTCGCCCCAGGTGGTGCCTTGCGGTGGGGCGAGCCTGCTATCCACGTGCCCGGCGGGCGTCCTGACCAGCAGGCTGGTGCCGGTACCAGCGCGGGTCACGATGACCTGGAAAGGCGGGTCGTGCGCGAGTGCGGATGCACTGATCCCCGGCTTCCCGGCCAGGCCGGCTGAGCCGGTCAGCAGGCGCGGCAGGGCCACGCTGGCGCCGATGACAGCGAGCACAGCCACGGCCGCCGCCACCGGGATGAGCGCCTTCAGCCGGCCTGGACGCCAGGCCGATCCGGCGGCGACCCTCAGCGTGGTCCGCCGTTCACCACCGCCGTACGCAGGTACCCGAGGACGGCGTCCGGGTCGCGGACCCTGTCCCACGCCCGGTACAAACCGAGGAACGCGTCCTGAACCACGTCTTCGGCGGTGGACTGGTCGCCGACCAGCATGAGCGCGAACCGTACCGGTCGATAGAGGCCAGCGCTACCGCAGCGGCTACCCCGATCGCCAGCACCGCCCAGCCCTCGGCCGTGACCGGGGAAAGACCCCACCCCAGCCGCCGGGGGCCAAACCACGCCTTGCGTCCGACCAGCGGTTTCGTTCGCACCCTTGAAGTATCCCCCGCTCTCCTGTGAGCCCACTGGCCTCATACCCGAATCGGCGAGCTCGATACGCAAGCAGCTCGTCGCGCATGAGTTGTATCTCAGTCGTCGAACCTCCTTGGCGAGCCTGACTGCCGACTCAGCGTTTTCAGCGCTTGGCCTGGCGTAGGAGCGAGGTGGGCTGCTCGGCGCCGGACGGCTGCGGGTGGTCGAAGGAGCCGTCGCTGTCGTACAGGTAGGCGATGGCGTCGGCATGGAAGCGCCGACCCTCGCTGAGCGGCCCGACATCGCAGGTGACGGGTCAACGGAAGATCAGTAGCCCGGCGGCGATGAGCACTTGGACCCGGCCACGACGCCACCGATCGTGCCGAGCGCACCGGTGACAGACTTGCTGGTAGCCACGACCGCCCGCGCTCCAGCCGGAGTGAACGTCTGCTTGAGTCGTTGCCACTTGTGCTGGCGTATGGAACAGCCGCGCAGGATCCCCGTGCGAGTTCTTCCGACACCATTCGCCTCTGCGGGTTTCAGCTCCGCACCACATCGGAGCCTGAAACAGGAAATACCCGAGAGCGGCCAGCGATAGTGCCAGGACCACGGCCAGCTTGAGGTCGTGCAGGAAGTACCCAGTTACGGCGAGGATGACGGCGAGATAGCCTCAGTAACGCGTTAAGAGTCGCGTGAGTACCTTCATATCGCGGAACGTAACTCTGGCTCCGTCTTCCGTCTAGGTCAGAGTTCCCTATCCCTCCTCATGGTCACCGGTGGCTAACCCCTCCCGCGGTCCCCGCTGTTGCTATGGGAGTGCTGGTGGCCAAGGATAGTAACGCCTAGACGTGGAGGGGGCTCTCGTACATGCCGCAGATACGGCTGGCGCACTTGCGCCCCCTGCGGTGGCTCGGCCAGCGCGACCGCGGCTTCGCCGCGCTACGCCGTGCCACCCGGACAGCGATAATCATGCCGGCCATGTTCGCCCTGGGCGACAAGGTCATCGGCAACCCGCAGTTGGCTACGTTCGCGGCGTTCGGGTCTTTCGCGATGCTGCTCCTGGTCGACTTCGGCGGTCCTATGGCGGAACGGCTCCAGGCGCAGGCAGCGCTCGTCGTGACCGGCGGGGTGTTCGTCTGCCTGGCGACGCTGGCCTCGCAGACCGCGTGGCTCGCGGCCGTTGCGATGGCCCTGGTGGGGTTCGGCGTGATCTTTGCTGGCGTGGTCAGCTCGGTGCTGGCTGGGGCGACCACGGCGCTGCTGCTGGCGTTCATCTTGCCGGTGTCGCTGGCCGCTCCGGCGTCGGCCGTGCCCGACCGGCTGGCCGGCTGGGGGATGGCCGGAGGCGTCGCGCTGGTCGCGACGGCGCTTCTGTGGCCCGCGCCAGCGCACGACCGGCTGCGTGGGGCCGCGGCCGTCGCCTGCCGGTCGCTGGCCGCCCGGCTGCACACTGGGGTCGCGTACCTGCTCACCGGCATGGACGAACAGTCTGCGCTGGATCGCGATCACGCGGCTGCGCAGGCGGGCCAGGCAGTCAAGGCGCTGCGCGATGCCTTCCTGGCGACGCCCTACCGCCCAACCGGGCTGAGCACTCCCGCTAGAACGACCGTGCGGCTGGTAGACGAGCTGATCTGGCTGAACGGCATTGTCATTCAGCCCAGGCTTCACCGCGACGGCACCAACCGGGCAGCGCTGAGGGTCAAGGAGGCCGCGGCCGCGGTTCTCGGCCGTGCCGCGGATCTCCTGGACTCCAGGGGCGGGAGCAGCCATGAGCTCGACGCCGCGCTGGCCGAACTGGCTGCTGCGCACGCGAAAATGCAGGAGGGCGTGATAGCCGACTTGCCGGCTTGGCACCTGCAGCCGGCGAGTGACCCGGCCGTGGCTGGCCCGCCGGGCGAGCCTGAGGCGCCGGCGAGCCATCAGGCCACGGGCGGGGGGCCGGTCAGCGAGTTCATCACCTCCCTTGACCCCGCCTTCCGTGCGGAGGAGCTGAGCTACGCGGTCTCGCTCATCGCGCGCAACGTCGAGCTGACCGCGGCCGCCGAGCGACGGAGCTGGCGGGAGCGGTGGCTTGGCCGCCAGCCCGAGGGCGTGCCGGGGACGCTGTCCGCGGCACGGGAACGGATCACGTCCTACCTCGAGCCGCACTCGGTCTGGCTGCACAATAGCTTGCGTGGTGCCGCCGGGCTGGGGCTGGCGGTGCTCGCTGCGAGACTGACCGGGGTCCAGCACTCGTTCTGGGTGGTCCTCGGCGCGCTGTCGGTGCTGCGCTCGAATGCGCTGAACACCGGGCAGGACGCCGTTCGCGCCATACTCGGCACGGTGGCGGGCTTCATCGTCGGCGCGGCCCTGCTCGCGGGGATCGGCACGAACACGACGCTGCTGTGGTTCCTGCTGCCGCTGGCGGTCTTTCTCGCCGGGGTCGCTCCAGCGGTCATCTCGTTCGCTGGAGGGCAGGCGGCGTTCACACTCACACTGGTGATCTTGTTCAACATAATCCAGCCGACCGGATGGCGCGTCGGCCTGGTACGGATCGAAGACATTGCCCTCGGGGTTGGCGTGAGCCTGGTCGTGGGTGTCCTCTTCTGGCCGCGGGGCGCGGCGCCCGCGCTCCGCCAGGCGCTGGCGCAGGCGTACGCCGACGGAGCGGGCTACCTCGCCAGCACGGTGCGATTCGGGATGTCACGCGGCGACCCGAGCACGCCCGCACCCCCCGCTCTGTCCGGCGACGCTGCCCGGGCCGCTGCGGCATCGCGCCGGCTCGATGACGCGTTCCGCACGTACTTGGCCGAGCGCGGTGCGAAACGGCTCCCGCTGGGCGATGTGGCCGGGCTGGTCACTGGGGTCGCCGGACTGCGTCTGGAAGCTGACGCGGTGCTGGACCTCTGGCGAGACGACGACGGCCAAGCGAGCGGCGACGTGGCCGCCGCACGCGATGAGATTCTGGACACGGCTGAACGTGTCACGGGCTGGTACGACGGTCTCGCGACCATCATGATCACCGGCGGTGAGCTACCCCAGCCGCTCGCTCACGACAAGGCCGCCGACGGCCGTCTTGTCCGGGGCGTACGCCGCGACCTGCTCACTGACGACGGCAGAGCCAGCGCCACTGCGGTCCGGATGATCTGGACCGACGATCACCTTGACGCCGTCCGCCGCCTGCAGGCGGCCATCATCTCACCGGTGCCCGCCACTGCCGGGGAGCCCGCAGGCGGCCGCATCATCCCGCCGCTTCCCGGGCGATTCCTGGCGCTACTCCGGTAACCCGGCTTGCCGAGGCGACCCCATGGTCGCCGTGGTAAGAGAACCGCATTCATACCGGCCAGATCACTGGAGCACCACTTGACTTCTCCCAGGCGTAAAGGGCGGGGGTTCCGGCGGTCACCCGCCGGGGTTCTTGTTTCACCGCCGGCTGCCCGCCCGGGATGGCTCCCGGGCAGGTCTTCTGCCGGCTCCGCAGGCGAGCACCGCCAGCCCGGCGGCTTTGATGTTGACCGCGGCGTTGATATCCCGGTCATGCCGGGCACCGCGGCTCGTGCATTCCCACTCGCGGACGTCCAGCGGGAGCGGTCCCGCGCGGTGCCCGCACGCCGAGCAGGCCGTGCCGGAGGGGTACCAGCGGCCGATCACGATCAGGTCCCGTCCGTACCACTGGCATTTGCATGCCAGCATGGCCCGCATTTCCCGCCAGGCCGCGTCCGAGATCGCGCGGGCCAGGTGGTGGTTGCGGACCATGTTGCGGACGCTCAGGTCCTCGATCGCGACCGCTTGGCTGTCGCGGACGAGCCGGGTCGTGAGCTGGTGCAGGAAGTCTTTGCGCCGGTCGGCGATCCGGGCGTGGATCCGCGCGACGTTGAGCCGGGCCTTGTCCCGGTTCGCGGAGCCTTTCCGGGTGCGGGCCAGCCGCCGCTGCGCCCGCGCGAGCCGGTCCGGGTCACGGCGCTTGTGCCGGGGGCTGGCGATCTTCTTCCCGGTCGACAGGGTGACCAGGGACGTGATGCCCGCGTCGACGCCGACGACCGTTTCGCTGGCCGGGTGGGGCTCGGCCGCGCACCGGCACAGCAGGGACACGAACCAGCGCCCGGCCGGGTCGCGGCTGACGGTCACCGTGGACGGTTCCGCGCCGTCCGGCAGGGGGCGGGACCAGACGACGGCCAGCGGCGCGGTCATCTTCGCCAGGTGCAGCTGGCCGCCGCGGTACCCGAACGCCGACCGGGTGTACTCCGCGCTGGCCCGGGATTTCTTCCGCGACTTGTACCGGGGGTAGCGGGCCTGCTTCTGCCAGAATCGGGCGTAGGCGGACTGCAGGTGCCGCAGCGCCTGCTGGAGCGGGACGCTGGATACCTCGGTGAGGTAGCCGAGGTCGTCGGAGTGTTTCCACTGGCTCAGCAGGGCGGAGGACTGG